>Ga0114975_10003723_pt1 | contig 10096 bp, 9 predicted proteins | sample S_130626_EF_Meta_FD_87031 | JGI IMG/M metagenome (GOLD analysis project Ga0114975, IMG submission 87031) | Freshwater microbial communities from Lake Simoncouche, Canada to study carbon cycling - S_130626_EF_MetaG | ecosystem: Environmental > Aquatic > Freshwater > Lake | place: Lake...
CTCTCCCGACAGCCGACGTGTGATGCGTTGAATGATGGCGCCATAGTGGGCTGGGTCGGCGCCGCGTTCCGTAAGGAGCACGATCGGCACTGCACTACTGCCGGGGCGGATCTGCAGCCAGAGTCGTGCACGCGGTCGACGGAGCGTCAGCATCAAGCCACCCATGATCAACGCCGCCGCAACCCAGATCAGTAGTGATGCCGGATCGCGTCGCGCGATGATTCCCGTATACGAGGTCACCTCACGGAGATAGACACTGAAGCCAGCGCCAGGAGCTGTCGCGACATCACCCTCTGCGAGCACCGACGCAAAGATCGTCCTCAGTGGGAGGGTGCCGTCTTCCGTTGGTGTGCCGTTCGGATCAGGGGCGCTCGCCACGATAAAGATTGCGGCGACGCCGTTGGCGTCACGACGCAACTGCATCTCGATGCCTGCGCTACTCCCTGGAATTGGCAGCGTTGCGTACGGTGCGCCATCAACCTGTGCTGCAAATGGTGCATCACCAGACCAGAGGAGAGCACCCGTATCGTCGCGAATCTCCAGTCGCGCGGCGGGCCCGAAGAAGTTCTGGTGAAAGCTCCACCCGTCATACGCGAGCGGCTCATTGACGCGGACGAGCTGCCGTGCCACCTCTTCGCCGCCAACATAGACACCGAGATCAGTCGAGAAATCGGCGAATGCACCCGTTTCCGTGCGGGGGGCGCTGAAGGCGTGATTCACGATCACCAGGCCATCGGCGGCGCCTATCTTCCCCACAGGGAGTGCCTCGCCGTCAGTGAGCAGGATTCCTTGCGTGTACCCGAAGATCCCCGAAGCCGCAGCTCCCAGCAGCATCACCACGAGCCCTGTGTGCATCACCAGCGTGAAGCGCCCTGATCGTCGGAAGCGGTCTGCGTGAAGAAGGAGCCCGCCGTTGCGTTCGGGGTCGGCGGCAACGCTCACCTCCCAGCCGTCGCGCTTCGCCTCAGCGGCAGCAGCGTTCGCTCGAGCGCCAAGTTCGGCATCCACTGGCAGTGCGGTGGATAGATCGATTACGCCACGCCCGGGCAGGGATTCACCGAAGAATGTGTCGGGCTGCTCAGGGCGTGATGGTGCCGTGGCCGCCGCGATCTTCGGCAGGCGGTCCCAGGTGCAGACGATGATCGAAACGGTGAGGAGCACGAGCAGGGCCGTGAACCACGGCGAGGTAAAGACGCGGAAGAGGCCGAGGCGCTCAAAGATGCTCACGAGCGGCCCGAGGGTGGGCTCGTACTCCGCACGCAGCTTGGCCATCTCGTTGGCGTAGTCGCCAGCGTTCTGGAGTGCATAGTCAGGGAGCTGACGGAGCGCGATGCCGACGGTGGAGGCAAGGGCGATCACGCCGATCTGGAGCACGGCAAATCGTACGTTTGCCAGGAGGGCGCGAGCGAGGAGCAGTGGGCCGCTAATCACCCGCTGATGGTAGCCTTCGCACCGCTGGGCCATCTGCCCCGCAGAGATCGCGGCGGCGTCACCGCACTACAGGGGGTGAGATGGCACGAGGGAACAGCCACGGAGCGCTCGACGACCTTGATCGTCGCCTGATGGAGGTGCTGCAGGCCGACGGCCGCAAGCCCTTCACCGAAATCGCTGCCGCATTCGGCGTCCCCGAGTCGACCATCCGCGCCCGATACAAGGGGCTCGTTGACCGTGGCGCTCTCAAGGTGATTGCCGTTGCGGACCCGCTCAAGGTTGGCTACCCGCTCATGGCCATGATCGGCGTGCGCTGCACTCCCGCCGCGTTGCTCACCACCGCCAAAGAGCTGGAGGCTCTCCCCGAGGTGAGCTACTGCGTGGTGGTTGCTGGTGCCTACGACCTACTGATTGAGGTGGTCTGCGAAGACAATGATGCGCTGTTGACATTCCTTACTGAGCGTCTGCGCTCCATCGCCGGCGTGCTCGAAACCGAAACGTTTGTCTACCTGCGAATCCTGAAGCAGAACTATGAATGGGGAACGACCCCGACCTGACCGCCTGAGCGGCTCGGCCGGGGTCGCCCCGGTTACTCCAATTGCGCGAGCGTTACGCCGCGCGGCGCTTTGACCAACCGACGAGCGTTGCTGCGCCGATCCAGGCGAGCAGTGCCGCCAAGATGATCGTTGGCAGAACGGTCGTCCAGCCGTTCTCTTCCTCAGCCTCACCTGGCATGTTCATGGCGAAGAGTGGCACTGGCCCGACGATTGTGCCGTCAGGGAGTACGCAGGTAGCGACCATCGGATCGTTTACGTCAACGTCTGCAGCGCACGGTTCAAGTGAAGCGCGGAACTCTTCCATCCAGGTGTTGTACATCGTGGCCCAATCGGTATCGCCATCAACGCCATCCTCCATCACGATCGGGAAGAGGGAACCGTCTGGCAACAGGCACGGCAGAACCGTGTCGCTCGAGATTGGTGCATTCGGATCTGTGATGCCCTCCGGGCAGGCGGTTGGCTCGCCGGTCAGCGTGCGCCACTCTGGCTCAGGGACAACACCACCACTGCGACCAGTGAGCTCCACGAGTGCTGCAGGTGCGTCGGCGGGAAGAACATCGCCCTGGTGGCTGTCAAAGGTCGCTGCGCCCGTAAGCGGATCAACTTGGTAAACAAAGCTGTGTCCGTTGATGCAGCCCGACTCGCAGTCGCTCCATCCGTAGGTGTAGACAACGATCCAAGTCGCATCGCTCCCTGGCTCACCCTTGACTTGGTAGTACTTGGTGGCGCCGATCAACGCGCCGTCGTTGTAGGTGAATTTGTCGAATGGCCCACCGGCGGCAAGTACCGCAGCGTGCGCATCCTCGGCGGTTGCGATTGGGAGCGTGCCGCTATAGCTACTGACCACATATGGCACCGCCTCGGGGGCTGGCGTCTCGTCAGCCGCAGCTGCGGGGGCGACGGCCGCCAACAGGAGGGCGAGTGGGAGGAAGAGCTTCAGGAGTGTTCGCACGTTTCACCTCTACTTCACTTTGTGTGGGGAGAGTCCCCATCAGTATCGTAACGAGCGAGCGGGGCTGGCGGTTCCCGAGAGGGGTCAGCCCGCCTGGTCGTACGGCTGTGGGAGCCACTCGCTCCCGGCGAGCGCGTGAAGCTCCCCGAGCGAGATATCGAACCAGGCGCCGTGTAGGGTGAGACTGCCCTCACGCTCGCGCTCCGCAATCCAGGGGAAGGTGCGGAGATGCTCGAGCGACAGCTGCACGCTGAGATGCTCAATGAGTCGTTGGCGCTCCTCAGCTCCCCCGGTGGTCGAGGCTGGGGTTCGCTCGTCGAGCGTTTTGAGGTCGGCGACCCATGCGCCAATGAAGTCCGAATCGGTCAGCCGTGAGGCGGGATCGAGCGCCGCGCCAACACCGCCACAACGCCCATGCCCCATCACCACGATGGAGGTGACCTCAAGGCCAAGCACGGCGAACTCGAGAGCGGCGCTGGCACCGTGGCTCTTGGCATCGGGGGCGTAGAGGGGGACGAGCGCAGCAACGTTGCGCACCACAAAGAGTTCACCGGGGCCAGCGTCGAAGATGGTCTCTGGGGCAGAACGGGAGTCGGAGCAGGCAACGATCATCGTGCGCGGCTTCTGCCCCTCGCGCGCGAGCTCGTCATAGCGCACGCGCTCATCGTTGTAGCGACCAGCGCGGAAGCGCCGATACCCAGCGCTAAGTCGCTCGGAGAGGGGCTGACTCGTCATGTGACCAGTCTAAACGAGGCGATTCTGGCGGCATCAGCCAGGGGTAGGAGATGGAGATCTGTGGTCGGGGCGAGAGGATTCGAACCTCCGACCTCCTGCTCCCAAAGCAGGCGCGCTACCAAGCTGCGCCACACCCCGACCTGCTCATCCTAAACGCTCCCTCCATTCGGGTGGCATCATCACCCTATGCCTGCTGAATCCACGCCCAAAACGGGCTCCCTCCGAGCCGCCGCCGCGTCAGCCGTCGTGCCCGGGCTGGGCCAGTGGCTCAACGGACGCCGCCGCGCTGCGCTCCTCGCCGCCCTCCCCCTGATCGTCGTTCTAGTCGTGGCGCTCGGCGCGCTCCTCCTCTTTGGCGTGGTGCGCACCGCAGCGACGATTGCCACACCAGGTCGCCTGACGCTCCTCTTCGCCCTCTTACTCCTGACCATCCCATGGCGCATCCTGGTCACCGTCGATGCCGCGCGTGGCACGAGACGCACTCGCCGCTCGGCGATCCTGCTCGCGCTCGCGCTCCTTATCTCTATTGCACCGCAGGCGGGTGCCGCGGCGATTGTGTATCGCGCCAAGGTAGCCGCCACTGATGTCTTCTCTGGCTTCGGTACACCAACCCCAGGTGGTTCGGCTGCGGAGAGCGCAACCCCAACACCGCCACCAATCGCTGATCGCTTCACCATGTTGCTGATCGGTGCCGACACCATGGGGAACCGCAGTTCATTCAACACAGACTCAATGATCATCGTCAGCTGGGATCGCATCGGCGGCTACGTCAGCACCGTCTCTATTCCTCGCGACCTCGTAAACGTGCCCCTCGGCAACGGCGATGTGTACGGGCCAAAGATCAATTCGCTCTGGTCGCACGCCGTGCGCAATCCGAAGAAGTTCCCTGAAGGCCCAGCCGTTGCGCTCAGCACTGCGCTTGGCACGATGTTCAACGTCAAGATTGATGCCACTGCTGTCGTGGTGATTCCAACCTTCGTCAAGATCATTGATCAGCTCGGCGGCGTTGATCTGACGATCCGTCGAACCATTCTTGATGTCTCCTATCGAACCAACATGGATGGAGCGCGACTACCCGCCGGCAACTGGCATGTGAGCGGTGAGTGTGCGCTCGCCTACGCGCGCATTCGCAAAGCGCCAGGCACCGATGATATGACGCGTGGCCCTCGACAGATTGAGATTCTGCTCGCCGCCCGCGATGAGTTGGCGCGCAGTGGAAACTTTGTGGGCAACGCGCTCGCGCTCCTTGATGTGATCGGTGACGGAGTTCGCACCGATCTCAACCCAGCACTGATTCCGCAGTTGGCCGAGGCGGCCGGATCGTTTGATACGAGCAAGATCGCACGTGCCGTGATTCAGCCAGGGGACACGATCCTGCGCTATCGACATAAGGGTGAGTACAGCCCCTTCGGCTCGGTCGTCTTCTTTGACGCTGCACGCATGCTGAAACTCGGCGAGCGCCTCTTCCCAACTCCTGGCACACGGCCGTGGGGTTTTCCAGCAGCGGCGAACGAGCCAAAGCTCGGTGCGGAGGCCACCTTCACTCCTGCGCCAGTCGCGAGCGGCGCATCGCCTACGCCGACTGCAACACCGACGCCCGCGCTTACCCACCCGTTCCCAACGCTCGCCTCGTGCGACGCAGGGCTGCCGCTGCCGCGCTACACACCGACGCCAGATCCAACCGCGCCACCGGAGAGCCCCTCACCTAGCCCGACAACAGAGCCAACACCGACGCCGACTGAGTCGCCGACCCCGTCTGCTTCTTAAGGCTGCAGCTCACTCCTAAGCGCTGCCGCAACCAGGGTGGCGGCACGGCCACGGTGGCTAAGGGCATCCTTCTCGGCTGGCGCGCGTTCCGCCATTGTCCGACCATCCACTTCAAAGATTGGGTCGTAGCCGAAGCCGAACTCCCCTCGTGGCACTGTGGTGAGGTGCCCTATGCATTCGCCACGGAAGGTCCGTTCTGATCCGTTAATGGGATCGATCAGCGCCATCGTGCAGACGAAACGCGCCGAACGGTCGGCAACCCCCGCGGTTTCAGTGAGGAGCTTCTCGTAGTTCTCAACGTCGGTGGCGTTCGGGCCGGCGTAACGACGCGTATAGACACCAGGAGCACCGTTCAACGCGGCCACCTCGAGGCCAGAGTCGTCGGCGAGCGTCCACTCGCCCGAAGCTGCTGAATACCAGTGAGCCTTCTGCAGCGCATTCTCTTCGAACGTTGCGCCTTCCTCTGGTGCCTCGTCGGTGATCCCAACTTCTCGCAGTGTCACAAGGTCAATTGGCAGATCGCCAAAGAGGCGCCGCAGTTCGATCAGCTTGTGTGCTGAACCGGTTGCGACCAGGAGCCGCCGTCGCGGCGCGGTCACGCTCGGGCGAGGGTGTCGCGCTGGAAGGTGATGAGGTCGGCGATCCCAGCGTCGGCAAGCTTCAACATCTCGTCGAGCGCGGTGCGGTGGAACGGATCTTGCTCTGCTGTGCCCTGCAACTCCACGTAGTGGCCAGCGTCAGTCGCGACGACGTTCAGGTCGACATCCGCACGGCTGTCCTCTTCATACGGCAGATCGAGAACCGCCTGGCCATCAACGATGCCGACCGAAACGGCCGCCACGTTGCGCACCAAATGCGCCTCGAGCTTCTTGGCGCGCATGGCGAGGGCAAGGGCGATCCAGCCGCCGGTGATGCTGGCGCAGCGGGTGCCGCCATCGGCAACGAGCACGTCGCAGTCGATGAGAATCGAGCGCTCGCCAAGCTTGGTCAGATCCACAGACTGGCGTAGGGCGCGGCCAATGAGGCGCTGAATCTCGTGGGTTCGGCCGCCGAGCTTGCCGCGGACCGCCTCACGGTCGGAGCGGGTGTTCGTAGCGCGCGGGAGCATGCTGTACTCAGCGGTGACCCAGCCGGTCCCCTTACCGCGAAGGTGTGGCGGCACGCGCTCTTCAATGGAGGCAGAGCAGATCACGACGGTGTTGCCGATCGAGATGATCGCGGAACCTTCGGCCCACTTCTGGACACCGAGTTCAATCTTCAGGTCACGGAGTTGATCTACAGCGCGCCCGTCGGCTCGTACCTTACTCATGGTGCCCCCTACCCTTTCGCTTCGCGCTCGGCGGCTTTTGCCTCATCCCAGAGCGCATCTAATGTGGTGAAGTCTGCATCTTTTAGCGAAATTCCGCGTGCAGCGGCGCGGCGCTCGACCTCAGCGAAGCGGCGCCGGAACTTGTCGTTGGCCCCACGAAGCGCCGCCTCAGCATCAATACCGCTGCGTCGGCCAAGATTCACGATGACGGCGAGCACGTCGCCGAGCTCCTCTTGGGCGTGCGCCAAGGCTGCAGCACTCGATGCCTGCGTGCTGCTGATCTGGTCGGGGTGTCCAGCCTCGGCGAGCGCCTCGTCAAGCTCTGCCAACTCTTCACTGATCTTCGCCCGTACGCCGTCGAGGGTTGGCCAGTCGTAGCCAACGGCACTGGCGCGATCCTGTAACTCGCGGCTCGCCGAGAGGGCGGGTAGGCCGCGACTCACACCGTCAAGCGCACTCTTAACCTTTGCACCTTCACCGGCTGCGGCACGTTCGCCCGCCTTGATCGCCTCCCAGTTCCGCTGCACGTCACGCGTCGTTGTTGCGCTCGCTTCGCCGAAGACGTGTGGGTGTCGACGAACGATCTTACGCACCAACCCGTCCTGCACATCGGCAAGATCGAAGTCGCCGCGCTCCTGCGCAATCTGGGAGTGCAACACCACCTGCAGGAGCACGTCGCCAAGCTCCTCGGCAAGGTCGGCGATTGCTCGTGGGCGCTCGGCCGCGCTTGCGGACTCGAGCGCTGCGATTGCGTCGTGCAGCTCCCAGGCCTCTTCGATGAGGTGCTTCGCCAATGAGGCGTGAGTCTGCTCGCGATCCCATGGGCAACCGTCGGGTGCACGGAGACGGGCGCTCAGCCACGGCATCGTCCAGGGTGTTGCGAAGGCGTCGAGCGGCGTGAGCCCGCCAACGTAGATGGCTTGGCTCTCCACTGCGCCGCCAGCGATGCAGGCGGCAACCGTGCTGGCGCTGCCACTCGGTAGTAGCGTGACTGCCCGATCAGTGCCGTAGAGGCGAGTGAGCAACTCCCAGCCAGCGCCGAGCCGACCCGGCAACTGCGTCTCGTTTGATGCGGTGTCAATGAGCACGATCAGTGGTCGTGCCGTATCGATTGCGGTGGCGCCGCATTGGCTCAGCGCAACAATGGTGATTCCGTTAGCTAGATCTAGGTTTGCACCGGCGCGCTGCGCGGCTGTGATGAGTGCGTCGAGTGATCCGCTGAACCCCGTTGCGGTCACGGAGTTGGCGAAGCCCCAGCCTCCTGCACAACGGCGCCGTCAATCGCTACGCGCGCCGCAGAGCGATAGATTTCGAGCCAAACTGAGAATCCACTCCCCTTGATTCCGATGATCTGATCAGCTGTCAGCTCGCGCATCTCAACACCATCAACATGCACGATGAGGTAGGTATCGGAGCTTTCAACAACGGCGCTTGTGCCACCAGCCTTCAGTCCCCACACCACGCTACCTAGCTCTGGGTTGACGGTGTACTTCGGCACATAGCCTGGACTCGCAAAGGTGAGCTCTTCAATCGTCTCCGTCGCAGCTGTAGCCGCTTCTTCAAAGTCAACTCCGGCGGCGGCAAGCGACGTTGCAAGCTCGTCCAGGCGATCCTTCAATGAAGGTCGGCGCGCATCAAATTGGATCACGTGATACCCGAAATCCGTCTTGATTGGTCCGAGGATGTCGCCACGCTTGACCCCGTCGGCCCAAATGGCCGTGTCGAACTCTGGAACGTAGGTGCCCTTTGGCGCCCACGCCAAGAGTCCGCCATCGGCCCCAGAGGTCTTGTCGTCACTCTTCTTCGCCTCGGTCTCAAAGCTGGAGCCGTTCTTCAGCCGAGCAATCAAATCGTTCGCCTCTTTCTCAGCGGCGGCCCAGGCGGGATCCGTAGGTTCGAGGTCACCCGCCTTATTCGGATCATCTTTAGGACTGAAGAGGATGTGGTTGACCTGCACCTGTTCAGCATCGCTCTCTGGAACAGTCACGGCGACATAGCTGACCTCGCGCTGTTCCACGGGACCAGCTAGCAACTGTGCTGTGATCTTGTCGCTCAGGGCAATCTGCAACGCGCTCTCTTCGGCCATGCGCTCATACAGTCCACGATCAATTCCTGCGTCACTGATCTGCTTCTCAAAGTCTGGATCGAGTTTTGATGCCTGGTACTTCTCTAGGCGGAAGATAACGAACTGATCTTCTGAACGAGCAATGACAGCGGTCATTGGCTGGGTAGAGCCGTCTGCTGATGGGGCGAGTGCCCAAGCGGCCTCGTACCCTAGGTCTTCGGTCGGATCTTCGGCCTTTGCGGTCCAGCCCACGAGGCCACCAAGTTCAGCAAATGAATCGTCTGAATCGCGCTTCGCAATCGTGGCGAAATCTCCGCCCGCCTTGATCTCGGCAAGGATCGCCTCAGCCTTCGCCTTCGCCGCTGCACGTGTGGCGGCGGTAGGCTTCTTTGTCTTTGGGTCGTTGGCGGCAACGATGCTGATACGGCGGAAGAGTCGCAGTTCTGGAAGCGTTGTCTCCTTCGCCCACTCAGTGGCGAATACGGCTGGGTCGGCGGTGACGCCATTCGCGGCAGCAAGATCACGAATCAGTAGCGTGTCGATCATATCGGTCGTTACCTGATTACTGATGGCCTCGGCCTGGCTGTTCAGCGCCTGGAGAGCGGCGTCACCGGCGCTGTTCGTCATGGTTCCAGCGGCGACACGGGCACGGATGCGTGAGCCCTGAAGTGCGATCTTGAAGGCGGTGACTTCGGCGCGGGCCTTCGCCTCGGCCTTATTGATCGACGCGCTATTCACCTCAACAGCGGGAGCCCAGGTGTTCTCATAAATCGTGTACCCGGACCACCCCACGAGCAGAGAGGCCGTTAGCGTAATCACAAGGACGAAGGCCACGTTGGTGAGCACCGTCTTATCGGCGGCCTGATATCGAGCGGCGGCTCGGGCGCGTAGGCGTGCGATCGGGTTCATGCTCAGTGATCCTCCTTCAGTCGGGGCCTGGTTAGGGGCAGTATAGGGGGGTCGGGTGCTATTCTCGCCCTCTCATGACCACCCACAGCACGGAACTGACCGTCGGCAGGCCGCGCCGCGGCAGTATTGGCACCATCTTTGAGAGCCTTACCTCGCTGGTGGAGCGCCGCAGGCTGGTCTGGTACCTGACGATCTCCGAGGTCCGAAACAAGGGGACGAACTCCCTGCTCGGCAACGTCTGGTGGTTTCTCGATCCCGCCCTCCAGCTCTTCGTCTACTTCCTCCTCGTGAGCGTCATCTTCCACCAGGCCCAGCCGGCGATCCTCCTCTTCCTCGGCTCCGCGATCCTCCCCTGGAAATGGTTCACCGCC
>Ga0114975_10003725_pt1 | contig 10090 bp, 4 predicted proteins | sample S_130626_EF_Meta_FD_87031 | JGI IMG/M metagenome (GOLD analysis project Ga0114975, IMG submission 87031) | Freshwater microbial communities from Lake Simoncouche, Canada to study carbon cycling - S_130626_EF_MetaG | ecosystem: Environmental > Aquatic > Freshwater > Lake | place: Lake...
GTTTGCAGTCTGCAATGTACCATCGATGATGGCTGCACTGTTAATATTTTTAAGTGTTTGATAGTCAAACGGCATATTCTTTCCCTATCTTAATAAAATTCTGTAATAACAACTAGTCCAGGGCGACCGTCTGATCCCCTGTGTCCACTAAAGTGTCCGCTAGTCCCGCCAGTACCTGGCGCTGCGTGACTCTGATGGATATGGCTAAAGTGTCCGCCTTGTGGATGTCCTGCTGGAGCTGGACCACCCCAAAAGCTCGATCCGCCCATACCAGATGAACGTTGTTCGTGACCGCCACCCGATCCAGTGTGAATATTAAAATCACCACCTGATCCTGCTGCGCTCAAACCGCCGTTGTGGTTGTTATGTCTATTATTTCCGTGACCGCCACCTGCTGAGCAGTAGGGTCCAAATCCTGCGTAATCGCCATTGCCACCTGCATTATTGTAGTAAGTACCACCACCACCACCACCTACATAAACTGATACTGAACCTACACCAATCATACTGACAATTTTTTCACAGTAGCCGCCAGCTGCGCCGGATTCGCCGTGGCCGCCTGCACCACCGCCTGCACCTTGAACCTGTACCCAAACATAGCGAACGCCGCCTGCGGGCGTATATGTTCCAGAACCTGTAAACACAACCATACGATAGATACCGTGGCTTGCCCAGGTCAATCCGTTGGTGCTGCTGTTTGTAGCTAATACTTGATATGCACCACCTACACCGCTTTGTCCTGTACCACCTTTAGTGTATGGAGTAACGCCAGTAGTAATACTTGAACTAAGGTTGATTGAAGAAGCACCTAATTCATTACCAGTTAATGTACCTGTAGAAAACAATCCAGTGGTAATTTGGCTTGCTCCGACGTCTGATCCAGTAACTGTACCGGATAAAAAGGCATCATTTCTTAAATTTTTAAGTGTGCTGTAATCAAATGGCATTTATATTCTCTCTTAATAATACATTGTAACTAAAACTAAACCAGGACGACCATCTGATCCTCTATGACCGTGAAAGTGAGCTCCTGCTCCGCCTGTTCCTGGTGCTGAGTGTCCTTGATGAACGTGTGCAAAGTGTCCGCCCTGTGGATGACTGCTTGGGGCACCACCACCAAAATATGTATCAGCACAGCTTTGTGCTGAGAAAGCGTGGTGACTTAGTCCGCCACCTTGGTGAATATTTAGGTTACCACCAGATCCAGTACCGCTAACACCACCACTGTGTTGATTTTGACGATTGGCTCCGTGCCCATAGCCTGCTGAAATGTATGGTCCAAATGAAGCATAGTCACCATTGCCGCCTGCATTAGCATAATAAGTGCCACCACCACCACCACCGACATATACAGATACAGATGAAATACCGGTAACGTCTAAGAAACGTTCTGCATATCCGCCTGCTCCGCCGCCTTCTCCGTGGCCCGATCCGCCACCTGCTCCACCCTGTACCTGCACACGAATGTATCGTACGTTACTTGGTCTATTCCAGGTTGTTGAACCCGTAAACACCTGAATACCGTAGATACCGTGTGGTGAAAAATACTGATTTGAACCGTCGCTGAATACTGCATTGAAAGCAGAACCAAGTCCAGTTGTGCCGCGACCACCCTTACTGACTGGTAAAGTTCCTGTTACTACACCGGATGTATTATCAACAGCATTATTGGCATACTTCGATGAGGAAATATTTCCGCTGCCAACTAGGCCAGCAGTGATCTGATTGTTGCCAATATCGGCTGTGGAAACTGTACCGTCGATAATTGCATCGTTTCGTATATTCTTAAGTGATTGATAATCAAACGGCATAATTTTCCTCTATTAGATACCTTGTGCAACCAGCCACCCTGGGTTTTGAGCACCAGAGAAAACCAATTGAAATGCTGCACCGTTAGTAGACACACGTAGTGTATCGTTCTGGCGCATAATATAGTTACCATTATTGTTAACAATAAGGTTATTGCTGGATAGCGTACCACCGTAGTCAATAAAATGTACTGCATCACCCCTTGCCGGGCTTGCTGGCATATTAACTGTAAATCCGCCACCAGCGGTATTAATCATTAGTCTATCCCCGGTAACTGCTGTGTAGCCACTGCTGATGACCTGCCAGGTTTTACCATAGTTGGTTTGTAGGAAACCTAATGGAACAATATCATACTGTGCAGAAGTAACGTGTGCTGAGCTAACTGCGTTAGTTGCACCGTTCATTGCGACTGTACTGCTAAATGTACCTGTTGTAGCAACTAGCACACCGCCTTCGATGTTTGCTACAACATAGTTTGTGCCATCAGCCGTGATAGTCATTGTACTTTGACTAGGTACTGACTGGTTAAGTGTGCCACTTGAAGCAGGACCAGTAAATAGTCCGCTTGGAGTGCTTAGTGTAATACTACCAGAGGTAGCATTATAGTACGTCTGAGTATAGCCAACATATAATACAGGACTAGGTACCGTGATTGTAACACCAGCTGCTCCTGTGATTGTGGTCGTCAACCCTTGTGTAGCCGCAGTTAGTGTTTGCGAACCAGTCACTGACGTAGTTTGAAAAACTGTATTATAACGTGCCATATTAGTTCTCGCTCATTAAGTTGTTGATGTTTCGATGCCGTAAACGTTAACGTTAACACCAGTGTTACTGTTGTATACCACTACGTTTAGACCTGCATTTATTACTAGACCAGTGCGTTCAAACACACCCTTGCCCACAATAACAGTATCATATTCAATAAATTCTTGTGTACTTGGTGATGTTGTCGTTGCTATCGCCAGACGAATTGTAACCGAGCTTGCATTGGTATTCGTAAACGATACGTTTAACACTGTATAGTATCCAGTAGGAACAGTATACACCGGTGTGTTGGTGGTTGCTGCAATCGCTAGTGGTGTATATAATCTTCCTGTTGCCATTTTTTATATCTCCATTTTTATCTTTGTAAGAAGAACCCAAGTGCAACGGGAGCCCCGTCAACGCCACCTGTGAAATTCATTTTGGATGTTACATTAATCTGTACACCCGTTGTAGTACTTATCGTATTATTCGCCAAGTAAACTACGCCCGCTGTCAATGTATTTACGTTCAATGAGCTTGCACCACCACCAATTTGCGCAGTGATATATGCTTTAATAGCTCTTTGTGTAGGTACAATGCTGTCTGAGTTCGCTGTAAAGTATGGATCTGTTGAGAACTGTGTAATAACAGCTGATCCAACACCAATACTTACTGCTCCAAGTTGCAAGGATTGTAGTCCTGATAAGTTAAACGCTGACGCATTCAATGTAGCAGTACCAGTTGCCTGTTGAACTCCGAACAAGTTACCAACGTTGAAGTTACCGTCTTGGTCAGTACTTGTAAAGAACACTCGTCCGCCACCTGAGAAGTTAGCCTGATTTGCAGTAACAGCCAGTGTGGTATCTACGTATGGATAGTTTGTTCTGGTCTTATTACCTGTACCAATGTACAAGAAGTCGTGTCCAGTTAAACGAACCTGTGAGTATTTCAATCTTGTTGTAATCAATGTACCTTGTGCAGGTGCATTATATACGCTTAGGCTTGGATTAATTTGGAACTGTGCTGTGTAGTTTCCAGGTGTTCCTAAGATATTAGTTACTGCAACCAGTTTAAACCAAGTGCTTGGAATATTAGCGAATTCTACGTTAGCACCAGGTTTTGGTATATCGTATAATCCACCAACGTTAACGAATGTGCTTGGTTGATACAGGTCACTGAATCCGTCACCTAATGTTGTGGCAGTTGCTGTGGTATTATTAGTACCTCTATTTGGGAAACCTGGGTTTGCCAATGCGCCATCGCCCATACGCTGACGGAACGCTGCTGTCTTAACTTTGTTTGGATCAAACTGTGTTAGGATCGGAGCAGTACGGTATGTACCAGTCAATGTCTGTGTAGACAATGTCACTGGAGTTGCCGGAGTTGCTAGAGAACCAACTTTAAATTGTGTTGATGTAATTGTTGAACCGATTACATAGTAGGTTACATTCTCAGCTAGGCCTGCTGCCGCGCATCCAACAAACTCTACTGGTTGACCGTCATACATTAATTCTGTATTGTCAACCGTGATCAAGTTAGTAGTTACAGTAGTTGCTGATACCGCACCTTTTGCATATCCCGAACCTGGCTCTATCATACGTACTTCGGTCACTGCTGCTGAAGTTACTTTTGCACGACTCGTTGCCTGTGCGCCTGTACGCAGTGTGTTTGCCAATGTACCTGAGGTTCTTGAAGTCACTACCCATAATGGATTCTTATTAGTGTTACCAAATGCAATACCTGCCCAGTTGCTGGTTGCAGAAACTGTCTTGGATACCCAAGTTATACCATCATAGCTAAATGCTACTGCGTTATAGTTATCTGCTGTTGCAATAAACACACCCTGACTGTAACGAACTCTATTCCAAAGTTGACTGCTTGGTAAGCCTGCACCAGATGTTAACCAAGTTACACCGTTGTCAATGCTGTAGGCAATGTTTCGTGAAGCTGTGCTGCCACCGCTGATTGCAACAAATTTGCCTTCTCCGTAGCACATATCAACCCAGTTTGTCACTGAGCCAGGTAATGTACCTTGTGCCGCCCAGCTTACGCCGTTTGCACTTGTATTAGAAGCACCGTTGCTTGAAATTGCAACAAAAGTTCCAGCGCCATAAGCTACTGCTACCCAAGTACCCGAAGTTGTTCCAATCGCTCTCGCAACAAACCCTGTTACTGCCCCGTCTGTTGAAGTCGCTGCATAGTTTGTACCACCAACTACTACAACTGTGCCTGCTCCATAAGCGATGCCGGCAACTAAACTAGAACCTAAGCTGCCACCGCCTGACCAAGCGCCACCAATATTACTTGGTGCTACGTAGGCAGTGTTGATCGTTGATCTAGATATTGCTAAGAATCTTGATGATGAATCAGTAAATGTCACTGTTGGTACTGCTGTATAACCTAGACCAGTATTAGTCACAGTTACTCCAGATACTCCGTAGTTAGTAATAACTGCTGACCCAACTGCTGTTGTACCAATGTACAACAATACTGCTGTACCGTTTGAAGCACTGCCGCTAGTATGTGTTGGACCAGTTAAGGTAAATGTACCTGTGGTCGTTACTTTATACCAGTTCTTAATGCCACTGTTGTTGTAATAAATGATTGTGTTCAATGCACCACTAGCACCGCTAGATGCCCAAGCGTTGCCACTGAACGGGTCTGTGATGTTAACTGTTACTGAACCGTAATAGTTCTTACCCCACTGAGTTGGTGTTATTGCAGTTACACGATCGATCGCTGCAGATACTGTTGGAGTTGCTGTATATCCAGATCCCGGAATTACTATTGATACACTAACAATAGCACCGTTGAGTACTACCGCTGTACCAACTGCACCTGATCCTGCTGCTGCTGTAAACACAATAGTCGGAGCAGTTGTATAACCAGTACCACCGTTAACAACGGTTACGCTGGCCACTTGATCTGCACCTGCAACTGCACTGCCGGCAACTCCTAATACCGCTGTTAGTACTGCACCAGAGCCGCCAAAGCCGCCAACTGTCGCTGTTGCTGTTGCGCCTTCACCGCCTATATAGATTACATCTCTCCAGTTATGTGGAGCCGGTAATGCTGCGGCAACCTGTGTCCAAGATTTGCCATCTGCGGAGTAGGCGATAGCTGTGCTACCAGTACCAACTGCAACATAGTTTCCTGCACCGTAAGCGGCTGCTGCCCAGTTACCTGTAAATGTTATGCTTGAAGCAACTGCACCACTATTGTTTACACTTAGTGTAATTGTGTATGGTCCTGCGCCTGCAATATTAGTTACATAAGCGCCAGTGCCGATATTTGTTCCTGATACTGCCTGTCCAATTGCAATGTTGCTGGATGCTGCTACAGAAATAGTGTTTTGTCCACTAGTACCTGTGGCTGCGACTGATACAGAAGCTGCAATAGTTGGCATTGTTCGTGCTGTATTTGCATATCCTGGAGCTGTATGGCTTAGACGTGGTTCAATAACATAAGTTGTTGTTAAGTCGAGTGCTGCTGGAATTGTTGTTCCTGGAACAGCGTGATCCCAACCTGCACAATATAATGTTACTGATTGACCAGTTGTTGTTGTAATTTGACTTGTAAATGCTGTACCGCCACTTGTGTCAGTTACTGAGAATGTTGTACCGCTAAGAATTGCTTTAACATAATACAATGTATCAACAGTTAGCCCGCCAACAGTGGTAGCAACATAGAATGGCATATTAACATATAGAGTTTCTGTATTTGCCACTGTTACACTCGATGGTGTACCGTTTGTTGTTGCTGTGATTGTTAATGGAGTGAATGAATCTTTCCAAATTCTAGCAACTTTGCTACCGTTTTGATAGGTTAATACGTTACCGTATTGTCCAACACCAGTACCAGCTGTGATTTGGATACGCATTCCAGCGTAGGCATTTGTTAAACTTGTATCTGTAGCAGCGATTGTGATCGATGTTCTATCACCTGACTGAGCAGCGTTGGCAAAAGATGCATAACTTGATCCGCCATAGCCGTTACCGTCATTTAAGTCAATGATACGTGTTTCAAACAATGCACCATCGCGGAATTCATCTGCTACTGCTGTAGCATTGTAACCAGATCCACTGATTGAGTGTGTTGTATTTGTATAATTTGTTCCTGCGTTACCGAATTCAAAGCGTAAGATTTTATTTGTAAAATCAGTTACAGTATTTGTGATCTGAGCTTGGAAGTAACGGTTGTTTATTGTGCCGTATAATGGTGTTTCGTATGTATCTACACCTTCAGCGATAACACCATATGTACCATATGAGCTGTTACCGTTTGTAGCACGGATACGTCCACCAAATTCTGCTAGGTAACCAGCATAGCCATAGTAGTTGAACACCGAAACTAATTCAGTTAATGAACCAGATCCATATAACCATACACCAATACCATCACTGATAATTGTTGTAAAGTCGTTCTTAACCATCGACTTGTTACCGCCACCGTGTAAACTAGCATCGATCTTAGCACCAGAACAGCCTGTACCAAACATTGTAACGTTCTGTGAATAGTGCGAACGAGTGTTTACCCATACATTAGTATCGTTTGGACCAAATCCTGGATCAAGTGCAACGAACGCACCGGCGGTTGGGCGACGTGTACCATAGGCATTTGCATTTGTTAGTACACCATTTAAACCGCTTAGTGTACAGTTACGTAGACCTGTTGCATTTCTTACACGGAACATATCTTGTAGTGCCGAACCTGCAACAGAGTTGTTATATAGCATACCTGCATTTAGAGTTCTGTATGTTCCTGTATACTGTAAGTCGTATACTAATGCTTTGACATATTCAGCAGTATCACGTTTGCACTTTGCATCATTAAAATAATATGTTGATGTAGCAATACCAGACGCTGTTGTCAACGTCTGTGTATTACCTGTTGAAGCATTTGTAATTGTAAATGTTGTAGTTGACGGTGTTGTTGCTACAAAATACACAGTATTTGCTACAAGTCCGCCAAATAGTCCGCCAACAGTCACAGTCATTGAACCAGTTTGATTAGTTGGAATATCTCTAACTGTTCCTCCTGATGTATCGCTGATTGTAAATTTAGTACCGTCGACAATAGTCTTAACATAATAGACAGTTGAAGGAGTAACGTTACCAAACGCAGTACCAGTGAATGATACTGGCATATTAGCCACAAAGCCTGCGGTCGAATTTACTGTAAATTGATCGTTGCTTGCAGTTGCCGCAGTAGCAATAGTTGTTATTGTTGCTGCAGAGAACTGTACGGGATCGCCTACTATTAATTTGTGAGCTGAAGTTGTTGTAATAACATTAGTGCTGCCAGTTGTATTTGTAACTGGTGCGCTGTATGTTAATGTTGTGTATGCACTTAGTTCAGCAGCGATAAAATTACTGTTTGCACGTAGTATTTCAGAACCACGGATCATTGTTAATGTATTTTCATAGGTAATAGTACCGTGAACTTCTGGAGTGTATTCTGTTGAGGCTGCATCGCCAACACCTTTTGTAAGGATGTTAACAATAATATCCATCAAACGATTAGCTCTTGCCTGTGCAGTAGCACTCGCATACAATGTTGAACTAATCTGTGTCTTCAAATAGTTCATTGCATCGATAGTTGCCTGTTTTTGCCCGGCAATGACCACTGCTGCTTGAGCCTGGTAGTAGCTCTTACCAGCTTTGATAGATCTAAAGTTGCTATTGAGACAGAAGTCTAAACAGATAGCGTCAACAATATAGCCAACGTCACGTGAGCAAGTTGCTTGATCATATGATAACAACGGATAGTTAGTAGTGATAAAGCTGATCACTGCTGTACGCAATGTTGTTCTTGCTGCTGACAATGTCACATACTGTGATGTTAGATCGTTGCTTACGCCACTTAGTGTTGCCATAACAATCTTTTCAAAGACTAATGTCAATCCAGTGCCGTTTGTAAGTGTTCCGATAGCTGCACCTAGGTAACTGGTGCTTAGTGTAAATGTGTTAGTTGTAAAACTTTGTACATAATATTGTACACCTGCAGTCAATCCATTGCTAGAAGCCTGTGGTATAAGAATATCACCAACTGCTAGACCGTGACCGTTTGATGTTAATGTATTAAGAGTGGCAATGGTTGTCACTGTTAATGTCTGTACACCGCTAGTTGTGCCGTTGTTAATGATATTAGTAATAATTGTCATCAATGCGCCAATTTGAGTGGCAGCACCAGCTGATCCAACTGTCTGTGTACCTTTGTTTCTAACCTGTGTCACAGATCCTTGTAATGGACTAGCTACCGCAGTATTTTGTGCTACTGACTGCATCAGTGTGCTTAGGTATCCATAAGCTGCTAATGTAGCCGCTTTTTCTGTTCCCGCAATTTGGAATGCTGATGTTAGTGCAGAATAGTATGCTTTACCTGCTTGAACTGAAGCAAAAGTTCCGCCGTAGGTCATATCATAACGAACAGCATCAATAATCATACCAACGTCACGCTTACAGATATTAGCGTCGTACACTACAGATGAGTAGTTAGCAGCAATGTAGGCAATAACCTCTGCTTGTAAGAATGCTTTATTAGCTGTTAACGAATTCTTAGCTGCGGCATACGCGGCAGTTGTTGTAGATTGATCAGGAGCTTGGATATAAGGCACAGCACCATTGTAGATATAACCGATTAAATCGTCAATGTTTGATACTGCCTGTGCGGCTGAGCCAGCTGCTGCGATTGTTTTAACTTTGTCACGTAGGAATGTAAGTACTCCTTGTTGAGCAGCAAACTGATTGGCTACTACAACGGCTGCTGACGAAGTACCACGATAATAACTCATTCCGCATACGATAGCAGCATAGTTACTACCGGTCATAATATCACGTCCGATCGCGTCCACCATTAGACCAATATCTCGTTGGCAGGTAGCTTCAACAAAGTTCAAACTTTGGAAGAATTTCTTAACCCATAGAGATGAGTCAGAAGCAATTTCGCTTCTTCTTGCCTGTAATGCTGTATTGGCTGCAACTACTGCGGATGCTACCCAGCTGGTTGCAATTTCTTTTGTAGCACTAGCTGTACCGTTAGTAATCCAATCAACAATAGTTTGGATGCGATCAGCTGCAAAATTACTTGCTGCTGTTGAACCGGCTGTACCTGTTGTTACAGGATCTGTTGCATTACCAGAAGCTTTGACTGCATTTTTTAGAACAACTGCTGCAACCTGTGTTTTTAAGTAAGCATAAGCTGCGATTGTGGCATCTTTCTCGTAGCCTGCAATAGTTAATTGATAGTATGAAAAATATGAACTACCGGCAACTAATGCCTGTGTATTACCACCATAGGTAATATCATAAACCAGAGCATCTATAATATAACCAACGTCACGTTGACATTTAGCCTGGCCAGTTGCTCCAAGAGTAGTCCATACTGATGAATAGTTGTTAATCAAATACTGGCTTACATCTGCTTTTAAGAAAGCAATGTTTTGAATAATCTGTGCTCGGCCAAGATCGTATCCTGTTGTTGCCCCAGTTAGGTTACCTGTAGTAGAATATGCTGTATCAGTTAATGATGATCCGTA
>Ga0114975_10003727_pt1 | contig 10088 bp, 14 predicted proteins | sample S_130626_EF_Meta_FD_87031 | JGI IMG/M metagenome (GOLD analysis project Ga0114975, IMG submission 87031) | Freshwater microbial communities from Lake Simoncouche, Canada to study carbon cycling - S_130626_EF_MetaG | ecosystem: Environmental > Aquatic > Freshwater > Lake | place: Lake...
AATAAATAAAAAAAATAATTTACCATATATATGATATATGATTAATAATTTAATAATCATATATAATACATATATAAATGGTGAAAATATTCACTGGAACTCTGTATTCATGTCCCTGTGGTTATGAAACATTATCTGCTGCCGGTTCGTTGGCACATTCTAAGACCAAGAAATGTATTCAACATACCATGGTTAAGATCATGATGGAGTTTGTAACGAAGAGTGAATACGATATCAAAGGGAGTGACGCAAGTGCGGTGTCTATAGAAGGAGACCATAATATTGCTATTAACGGAGACAACAACGATAACAGCGTGAACATCAACTTCGTTCTCCCAGAACGGACTACGAAAGAAGACTTCATGGAATATCTACTCGCAATGGATCATCTGGGATTTAGAACGCCTGAACAAGTAGCAGCAATGCCCGGTAAACTATTAATGTTCACACGAGGCGCCAAGGAACTCCCCGGCGCTATTATTGAAAGAAACAAAAAGATAATAGAAAAGCTCCCAGATGGTACCGAGCGGATAATGGGTAAGAAGAAAGCGATACAAACATACACCCACGAGGCGGTGGACGCGTTGTGTTGGAGACCACCGGCACACGGAGTGAGTGATTTTTTAGAAACAGAACGTGGAGACAAGAGAACGAAAGTGTCGATACAAGATGCCGCAAAATTACGAGTGACTAATCCACGAGGGTATCATCACAGGGTTCCAGATGATGTTAAATTTCGTCACCAGAAAATAGAAAGTCACACGGAAAAGGCATTGGATAAAATCACAACGGATAACAAACTGGATGGGTTTTTATGATTAACGAGTGGCAATGTTGATTTGGCGAAGTAAAGATTCTGGAGTCTTTCTGGACATATTTATGTTTTGTTCTGCGATCGGGATGGATCTGCTCGTGTTATTACGAATTATAGTTATAGATATGTCAATGTATGATGATAATATGCGTCCACGAGCGTCCATTGTGCCTCGTCGATCGGCACTCAGTTCTAGTTCCACTCCTGGTCTATCTGCTATCTTAATCTTTTTATCGTCTATAGCACCTATTTCATTCGATTCCATCTCATCATAAAGACGATTTATATATGTTTTGAACTCTGTAAAAGTCGAAAAATTCTTCTGACCACCTTCGTCAATGTCTTGGTTCATATCGACAAAATCAAACTCGGTCGTGAAATTATTATTGTTATTGCGATTTGAATTATTATTATTGCGATTACTCCTGACGGGAGAAGCACGTTTTTTCGCGATTTGTCGGCCATTTTTTCCAGTGAATACATTCTTTATTTCGGCATCGGTCAACTTCCTTCTGCTGTGAGGGATCGTGTTTTTACCAGAGTCGACCCATTCTCGCAGTCCACTCTTGCCGTACCATACCTTGTTCAACTCGACACCATCAGTTTTCTTCATAGTCGTGAGACTGATAGGGTCCTGGAATGTTTTAGGATTGATTTTCGTGTTTGTGGCACCACCGATCTTGACAAAGCGACCGGTCAGAGGATTTAATTTCTTACCAGGAGGAGGCTTCGCGGCATTTTTCAATAATGATTTCAATTTGTTGGCTTTTTCGGGGTTGAGATCTGCAAGCTTGAGTTTTTTCTTCTTGCCTTCGATTTCAATAAAGAAACCAGCAAGAGGATTTTTGAGGGCGTCGTCGTGATAGATAGCATAGTTCGTGCCATCAACCGTGTGCTTTATATTGGTATTAGTTTTACCCATACACTATCAAATTATTTTTATTAAGATAAGATGTCATTTGACCCCGGTATTTACCAGTGTATAAATACTTACATTAAAAAAAATATACCAAATAATAATGACAATTGCGATTTCTATCCCGGTTATGCGCCCTATCACCATATCCCGTCCGAGTTGTCCGAAACCCTATCCAAATCGTCCGAAACATTATCCGTAAGACTGTTAATATTGACTTTATTTCTGACGATGCGATCAAGTGTGAAATTGATTCATTTGTAATCGCTGACAAACTGCAGACTGACGCCGACGAAATCCTTATCTCAGCACTCACCCGAATTGGTGAAACTCGTCATTAAAGAAAGTTCACCTTTTTAAAAACACCACAGGACCTTTGTCATTTGACCCTGGAGATAGAAAGGAATTGTCGTTTTTCCATATTGTCAGAATTAACCATAAATACGGAGTTTCTGTAATAAAACATATCAAACAAATAATCATCAAAATGTCTTCTACCAACGCCATCATCAACATTAACGCCAACTGCGCCACCTTTGACGAGGACGAGGTCACGTCGGCATACACTCCCGTCAAGAAGTCTGCCTGGGAGTCTTTCAAGGGTTTCTGGATGACTCACCACAACCTGCGCAGGCATCCATTTGCCGCACCCGGGCACCCCAAGCGCACTACTGGTGAGAAGTCGTTCTGGTCTTCTTTCAAGGGATTCTGGGTGCAGCACAACAACCTGCGCCGCTATCCTTTCTACCCACCTGGCACCCCTGTCAAGACCGTGGTTTAAATCTTAATATGTAAAAAAAAGTGTAAAAAACCTTTTTAAAAAACGCCAAAATACGGTTGTCATTTGATCCTGGCATGATATTTTACCATAAATACACGGATTTCGCATTAAAATGTTATCTAATTAAATCATGCTCTCTATGGTCTCTAGGTCGAATCTCATGAGCGACGCACGCATTGATACCTGGATCACTGAGGCGATGATGGCGGAAAAAACAATCTCTCACACCAATCCCGCATCAGCACGGAGGATGGGCCTGGACCTTCAGAGGGTAGACACATGCCATAGCACCAATGCAGTCATCCAGCACGCAGAAGATGATGGTGAAGAAGTCACCTCGAAGACGACCTCAGCGCCCAAGAAATCCCTGTGGGGAGCTGTCAAGGAATTCTTCACACTTCGCCGCGTCCCCTCTCCTTTCAAAGACTATCCTCCTCATATGTTTTAGGAAAATGTAAAATCGATAAAATATTATGTGAGTAGTTATAAACATGTTTATGATAACAATCCCCAGAAAAACAGTCTTTGTGTATGAGCACGTATCAATATATATGAAAGTCAGGCAATGGGATCTAGAATGACGTAATACTTTTTAAAAACGCCAAAGAACTTTTGTCATTTGACCCGGGGCATTGTCGTTTTCGAAAATACCATAAATACATGGTTTTCGCATGCAAAAGTACCAAATAATAAAAGCTATTTCCCCAACTCGGAACATCTAAACACAAACACCCCCAAACCCCCAAAGCAAAAGCAAGCATGTCCTTCCACGCATCCATTATTAACCTGACCGAGGTCGCTCGCGAGGAATACATCGATGACTGCGAGCACCTGATTGACACGATCGAAAAGCGTGCTACTCAGATGATTATTGACGCCGCTGCCAACTGCAAGCGCTTTGTGGAAATTGACATCTCCGACCTGGAGGAGGAATATTATGACGTTATATACGATCAGAAATGCGAGGATATTGCCCCCGTGGCGGATAGGCTGTTTACTTCAAGTCTTTTCGAGGAGTTCACCATTTCCTTTGAGGACGAGCACCAGGGGCTTATCGTGATTTCCTGGTAAATCTTAAAAAAATCTTAAAAAATAAAAAGGGATTACGTAATACCTTTTTTAAAAACTCCAAAAACGGATTGTCATTTGACCCGGGTGATGAAAAGACCATAGATATCTGGTTTTCAGGTGTAGAGTACCAAAAAAAATGTCTCTCATCGCGAAAATCCAGAAGTTCTTCACGAAGCTTACCGCGTGCTACAAGCAATACGTCCCCGACGCGTATGAAGGCCGTGAAAAGAACACTGCGGATCCTTATGGCACCTGCGAGAAGAAGCGTCCCGCAGGTTACGTAATTGGCGGACAGTATGGTGGATAAGGATAAGAAAAACTTTCTTATTATAAAAAACGCCAAAAACGAATTGTCATTTGACCCTGGTGATGAAAATACCATAAATACATGGGTTTCGCAGCATTATTTATCAAACAAAATCATTTACCAAAGCAAAGACCTCAAACAAAGCAATCATGTCCCAGTTTGATACCTCCATCGCTCGGATGAAGTCCTCATTTGACGCCATTGCGGCAGCAAAGACACACACGGTTGTTTTGGATTTTGTCCCTAACAGGAAGACTACTGGCAAGGCCGGTGCTACCACCAAGACAACTACAAAGGTTGTGAAGCCAGTGGAGGCGGAGAAGCCTGTAGAGAAGCCAGTGGAGAAGTATGTGGAATACACCAAGAAGCCCGAGGGGATCAAGGGTGTGGTCCCAGAGGAAGTCATCAAGAAGACTGCCAAGAAGCCGACGGCCAAGAAGTCTTCGAAGTTGAGCAAAATGCTTCGGGGAAAGGTGGTGGATTGCACTGCTTAAATTTAAATATTAATCAAAAACTTTCTTAAAATTTTAAAAAATGTAAAAAATGAGGTGTCATTTGACCCGGGTTAAAGAAAGTAATTGTCGTCTGTGAAATACCATAAATATCTGGTTTTCACGGGCAATTGTACCAAAATTAAACACGCAAATATGACTGAAGCACGCGAGATGCCTCTGTGGTTGAACAACACGTGGCTGGGCTACATCGACGTTAAAAAGTGTCGCGCCAAGAAGGCTCCTTTCTTCTTCGATCTTAATCATCGCCCTATATATGTGGACCATTTCTGCTCCCTGACAAGGCTCAAGAGGAACACTTGGCGCCAGTCCATCAGTGTGGAAAAGCCAGACGGTGAAATTGTTCCGGCACTCCCGCTCATCACTCCACCGAACCCATTACACAGCCCAGCGAGAGACATGAATCGCCAGGTGAGACGGCGACCAACGGCCTCGGCGCGGAGAGAACGGGCAGCACAAGCACCTCCAGCGCGCTCTACAGGAGTAGAGTATTTCTCTGGTCTGTTTTCCATCGCACGCCCGCCATCTCAAGAGGCACGCGAGGCAGCGCGCGAGGCAGCGGCAGCATATTTGGCAGAGGTAGACGCACGTGAAGCAACACGTCAGGAGGAAGCACGCGCAGCAGCATATATGACGGATGAGCGCCGAGCAGCAGTGGCAGAAGGAATCCGAACGGCCACACGTGTTAGGCCACCAGCGACACGCCCAGCGACACGCCCAGCGACACGTCCGGCAGCACGTCCGGCAGCACCAAGCATATCTGCACGTGAGATGCATCTGATAACTCTGGCAGATGTAGCGGATCTATCCATCTCTGCGGCAAGAGAGGAAAAGGTCTGTGTCATTTGTCACGAGGACCTCATGGGAGGTCAGCGTCTTGCAGCCACCGGGTGTGGACATGTGTTCTGCACGGGATGCATCAGCATGAGTTTGAGGCATAAAGATGTCTGTCCGACATGTCGGAGCGAGGAGCCAAGCGTCACAGTGCTTTATATTTGACAGCATATTGACAACTCAAATGATTCAAAGTAGTATTTGTAACTAGTTCGATTATCACGAGCGACCCCGTCTAGCCGCTTCGCGAATAACATCATGAGATGGACTGATTACATAATCCTTTTTTAAAAACGCCTGAAACGGATTGTCGTTTGACCCTGGCGCAGGAAATGTTATAAATATTTGGATTTTATAAGCAAAAATACCAAAATTAAAGCCTTCTAAACATAATGGATCCTTCGGTAATCCGCGAGCTCAGGAAGATTGTGCAGGCCAGAGCGTCTCAAAAATTCAAAGAGATAGAATATGATGATGATATGTTTGGAGTCATGAGAACCGTGCGGTCTATAGCCTCTCATTTGCGGAGAGAGCAGATCATTAGAAATAAGATTTCCGATTTTCCTCATGAAGTGACGGTCATATTTGTTAGCCGCGACACCCGAGATATTCGCCGGGTGGGAGATCAAAACATGTTGATGATCAACACATCATGCATCTTTGCGATTAAAAGTGACATATTTCAAGCAAATATGTGCCATGTGGCAAAAATGCCATATGATTTTGATATGTTCGACCCGATAAATAAAAAGAAGACATTGGTCTCCGAAACAAGTACTGCCATATATTCGTATGCTCATGGCGACGAGATTAATGCCGAGAAGTTTTTTCCCAAAAAGAACAAAGCTCCAAATACAAACAGAAGATATCTTGACATTCGTCTGATTTTCCAATTTGACAAATCTGATATTCGCGTTGAAGAATATCTCGATATTATGGCAGAATATAAGGATGTTTCCAATGGCCGACTTGGATGGCAATAGGCACTTTAAAAAGGACTTTCTTTCTTTTTAAAAACGCCAAAATTGAAGTGTCGTTTGACCCCGGTGCCCTGTGAAAAAAATATTATATTGTAATAATATAATGAGCTCAAAATCATCGCCAAAATCATCGCCAAAATCATCGCCTAAACCTAAGAAAACGGAGGTGATGAACACCGGAGTCAAAATAGAAGGGCGTTCTGTATTCTTTACGAAGGGATTAAAGAATCCTCTTTCTGGTTTCTTCTTCAAGACCGCAGATGGCAAGAAGAACAAGGTCCTATTAAAAAATATTTCAAACGAAACATCTAAAAAAACTCTTACAAATATTCTTGATAGACAAGCAACCGCTATACCGACAGGGAAAAAAATAAATCCATTGACTGGAAGATTTGTTAAAGCAACTGCGAATGTAAGTGGAAAAATGAGTCCTTCCATAATATTAAAGATGTTGACAGACTTTTTCAAGAATTATGATGGCAGAAAAATGTCAAAAGAAAGAGAAAATAAATATCAAATACTCGCCAAATTTTCACATAAAAACTTAAACACGAGTAGAAATGAAACGGCCTATGAAGAAGATTTTTATAACAAAATAGGCAATAAAGAAGATAAATATCCCATTTATGTGTCTATAGAACCTGGAGAGAATAATATAGCAGTTCATTTCTATATGAATCATACCGAATCTATGGTTTTCCTTGTATTAAATTTTAAATTAAATACTGATAAACAATTACAATATGTAACATCTTCTTCTATTGATTCCATAGGATGGGACTTACCATCTAAAGTTAATGTTGATATTTTACAACAAATGCTTGGATTGAAACAATCTTCTATATACAAAGACAAAGAATATTATGGAACAATAACTATAAAAATATTTAAAAAATCAGATACTCCTACCGATGATAATATTATAAAAGACATCAAATTATCTCACTATGTCCAGAATGATCCGGCAAGAAATAAATTAACGGTAAAAAAATTATATGATTTGGTCGCACGTTGGATATATACAACTTATGGAGATTGGGTATCGTGGAGTAAAGTAATAGATACCAGAGGAAACATAAACGATACTTTTGGTCCCTCACTGTCGGTGCAAAATCCTGATGGAAAACCAGGATACTCGCCAGTAAAGATTGAAATATACGAGGAGGGGTATGGATCTGGTAAAATTATAAAATTATGGGTGGAAGATGAACTCGACAATAAATTTGAGATTGCAATTTATACGGATTCAAATGGAGTAGTAACAACTGTTAATATAGAAAGTATTGAATGGGAGGATGAGGATCGTAAAGAAGGCCTTTATATTTACGATTTTAAATCTGGTTTTTCTGGGTTTATAGAAAAAATATTTGGGAATGCCGCCGGTGTTGAAATATATATTAATAATGATGGTGATTATAATAATAATTCAAAGAAGAGTCCGTCGCCAAAGAAGAGTCCGTCGCCAAAGAAGAGTCCGTCGCCAACTAATAACACGTTCATTAAATTTCCCCCCTCGACTAACAATAAGGTTCGTATAAAGTTCAGTTCAAATGATAAAATTAGGAATTATAATCCGAGAGATTTTTATAAAACTATTACAAGGCTCCCGGAGGTTTTAGCTCAAAGTAATTTGGATGGTATGAAAAATTTTAGTATCAAAATCGATGGATTCAGTCCAATTGTTAAATTGAATGCGTTATGGATGGGAGATCTTTTGAAGGTGGAAGTTATCGTTACTCAACCCGGGCGTACGCCAGCGACATTCCGCGCTACGGTCAATAAAAAAGATCCTAACGCTCCTAAGGAATTAGAAAAGTTTGCAGATAAAGTTGTCAACAAGATTGGTGAGTATGATGTGAAGAAGAGTCCGTCGCCCAAGAAGAGTCCGATATCTAATAATAATCCCCGTATCCATACCAATCCATCTGGTAAAATTGATGATGAAAATTATGATATGGAAATGCTCGAGAGCCATATTTCGTCGCTTCCCGCACATATGGAATTGAATGATTGGGACGGTATAAAAAATGAAAAAATTAAGGTTTACGGACATAGTTCAATCGTGACATTGAATGCGTTATGGGTCGGAGATAAATTGAAGGTGGAAGTTGTCGTGTCTAAACTCGGAAAACCATCCGAGAAATTCAGCACCATGGTCAGAAAAGATGATCCTAATATTAACACCTACCCATCAAAATTGAAACAATTGGCACGCGACGTTATCAAACAGATCAAAGAATATGATGTGTCGAAGAGCCCGTCGCCCAAGAAGAGCCCGTCGCCCAAGAAGAGCCCGTCGCAAACCAATCAAAATCGATTTGCAAAGTTGAGAGCAATGTTGGGTCCCGGGCAGTCTTTTAGCCCCCCAAGGTGATGACACCCTGGTTTTCGGTGTGGACGATTAGTAGCTTTGATTTAACCGCACATGCTGGATCACTTTTTGGGTGACTTTTTGGGTGACTTTGCCAAAGATGCTTGGCGCACAAGAGTAATTTTCTTTTTCAGCTCCCGTTGTCGCTTCTTCTCCGCAATCTCGGCCTCTTTTATTGCCTTTGTAGCATCCTTTTGTCGCTTCTTCTCCGCCTGTTGTCGCTTCTTCTCCGCATTCGCTGACTCTCTTCTTGCCTTCGTAGCCTCCTTTTTGGCTATAACACTATCATTTTGAGGCTCTGATTTATGACACGTATAGCATTTAAACGTGAACTTCGTCGTTCTATGCTGACAGAAAAATTCGATGGCTATCGCTCTCAATGTTACAGGTTTCGATGTGTCGGGCCATATCTTCTTGAGCGCTCTACGTATTAATTCGGGTCTAGATTCGTTGTGACCATGACATCTTTGAGTAGAAACTGCTTCACATCCATTTCCACTGCACGGATACTGACGCATATATCTATCGGTGAAACTTGTTTGAACTAGATTCGTGAAAAATCCAATACTGAGAAGATCTACAATTTCTTCATGAGTATTATTCTGAAATTTCACGTTCCATTGTCCTCTGGTTTCTTTTTCTATTTTTCTTACAATCTTGTCTATTTCATCCGAGTGAGGATTCAACACGAAAGTTTTTGTGGAACACGAAGACATAGTATATAATGTAAACATTTTTTTATAAATGAGACAAAATACTACTACTTTCTTAAAAACTTTTTTAAAAACGCCTGAAACGGATTGTCGTTTGATCCCGGAAACAAGTTTTACGAGCCCTGGGCGTGTGTCGTTTGACCCCGGCGCAGGAAAGATCATAAATACCTGGATTTCGCTGGCAAAATTAAACAAATAACATCATGGCCATCGCCAAGACTTTGAAGTATTCCGGTGTGGTTATCAGCCACGGGGAGACCATCGAGGAGGTCCCAGAATTTGTGCCCAAGTCCACCTGGAAAACTCGCGGGGCTCGTTCATGCAAGTCTTTCAAGGACTTCTTCGCAAAGCAACACCGCTTCGGCCGCAGACCCTTTGCGGAGATGCCAACCTCTTGGATGTAAAACCCCCTTAAAAATCAAAAAAAATCAAAAAATCAAAAAAATTTTAAAAAAACTCGGAAAAACGATTGTCATTTGACCCGGAGAGGTGAAAAGTGCCATGAAAGTTCGAGAAACCGCGAAAATATTTGCTTTGGTTTATTCTTTGCCCGCGCGTACATAAATCCTTACGATGACTTTGAAAGTGACGGTTACTTTCAAAGGCACTTTCAATTTCATGCGTTGTGTAATATAGTACAACATTAAAGTAGTCGCTCGCGCGTATTATTTCGATCTTTGAAAAGAAGTACATGATCTACTTAGAGGCTCGCGCGTATTATTTCGATCTTTGAAAAGAAGTACATGATCTACTTAGAGGCTCGCGCGTATTATTTAGATCTTTGAAAAG
>Ga0114975_10003731_pt1 | contig 10081 bp, 10 predicted proteins | sample S_130626_EF_Meta_FD_87031 | JGI IMG/M metagenome (GOLD analysis project Ga0114975, IMG submission 87031) | Freshwater microbial communities from Lake Simoncouche, Canada to study carbon cycling - S_130626_EF_MetaG | ecosystem: Environmental > Aquatic > Freshwater > Lake | place: Lake...
CCTCGTCCTTAGACATTGCTGTGGGCAGATTGATCAGGTCGACATTGGTGTGACCATCACGCTCCAACACCTTAGTGCGCAAAGTGACAGAACCGTTAGCTACGCGAACAGAGACTTTACCATTCTTAGAGGAAAAACCAGCGATTGTATATGTAGACATGTTTAACTCCTGTGTTGTGTGTCTGTTAATTGCTATATTACCATATTACATTCGATTGCATATCTGTCAACCGAAAAGTTTAGTCCAAACGGCTTCCAGCATACGCTTTGAAGCCGTATTTCTTCAACACTGTGGCAGCAGCAACCGCCCCAGCTTCTTTAACATCGATGCTCTGGCCAGCCCAACGAGCAGGATCCCACACTTGGAAAGCCTTGCCAGTCCAGTCTGGACGGAAGCCCATTTCCTTGAGCTGAGCCCGTTCAGCCTTGCCCAACCGGGTGTTGCCCTTGTTTGCAGGGTAAACTTCCACCCAAGCGAAGCCACATGCTCCGCCATCGCGTCCATCGAAGCGTTGATTTGCAAATTCCTGTGCAGCAGTCTGTGCGGCTGTGGTCATTTCAGTAACAATGGCTTGCGTGTCTAACATTGCAGTGCTCCTTTGTTTCCCTATAATACATAATAACACGGTTGAGCTATGTGTCAACCGAAAATCTCATCAAATTTCGATGAAATTCTCGAAGTAGCGGATGTCAGCAGCAGTGGTATAAGGGTCCTCAGAAGTGATGCGACCAATGATCTCGATCTGGTAAGACTCGATCTTGGACACCAGCATCTGTGCCATGCTGTGTTCGCCATGGGAGATCAGGGATTGGTAGTTGGTCTGCAGCCAGTCGAGACCGTCGCGGACTTGATCAAGTGTGAGCTTTTCCATGTGCAGTGCTCCTTTGTTTCCCTATAATGCATAATAGCACAGGTTAGATGTCTGTCAACCGATTTTCTGTTGGGTAAACAGATCAAAAAACTGCTGTTCCATCTCATGGACTTCCCCAATCTCGATGTAGAAATCCGTGTTTGGGTCCCAGTACTGCCCTTCCTTGGGATCATAATACAGCACCCGACCGTTAGCGTAGAAGAACGGACCTTCTAAACCCTTGCGTGGTTGCCACTTTTGATCGCGGGGTGGAAGTACAATGTAACCCATGTGCAGCTCTCCCTTGCTGTTATAACTCATAATAGCATGCCCTAAGGATCTGTCAACCAGAATCTTTCGGTTGACATCTGCTATATAGGCTATATTATGAATGAATAAAGCAAGGAGATCACGCAAATGGCCAAGTCGCTTCTTAAGGCAAGCATTAGAAAGAAAGCACCCGTAGCTCGCCGCACTAAGCTGCAGGACGAGAAGTATACGGGCACCGAGGTCGTGTGGGCAGGTTATGAGAAGCTGCGGGAAGAGCAGCAACGCTCGCTACAGCATTGCGCCTTTAGTTATTACAACTATCATTATACGCCCTCTGACCTGCGTAAGAACATCGTAGCATACGGTCAGGCTAACTGGGCATGGGGCAAAGAAGACATCCGCGCATTCAACGAGTGCGAAGACGGGCGTGTTGGCATGTCGCTGTGCAGCTGGGCTACTATGAAGCTGCAAGGCTTCCCTGAGGCTGAGACAACTTTCGTTAAGCACAAGGTTGCAGAACTGCTTGCATACGGTGCTGCACGTCTTGCTGAGAAGGACGCTAAGGACGGCAAGCCAGTCGTGAAGCGCACCGTACACGACCACATGAACGAGAAGTTCCAAGACATCGTTGGCGAGATTGAAGCATGGTTGGATGCTGCTAGCGAGGGTGCTGAGTACCCCGCAGACATGGTAGTTTGGATGCGCGAGCAGAACGTCCCACAGGCATTCGTGAACCGGATTGGCGCTTATTACACGCCCGTGATGGAAGAGCTGGATGCTGCTAAGACCAAGGGCGCAGACCCCGAGCTGAAGGCTGCTTATAAGCATTATGATAAGACACGCACCAAGCGTGTAGCGGACTTCTTTGCTAAGCTGACGGATGCGCTGACCACATATGGCAGCGTGAAGAAGGCTACTCGTGCTGCTCGCGTTAAGAAGCCAGTGAGCAAGGAGAAGGTAGTTCGCAAGGTCAAATATGCTACAGAAGCAACTGATCTCAACCTCGTGTCGATCAATCCTGTGGATGTGATCGGTGCTAAAGAGCTGTGGGTCTACAACAAGAAGACACGCAAGCTGGGCAAGTACGTTGCAGCAGCGGATTCGGGAACATTGGGCATCAAAGGCACAGCGATCTTGGGCTTCGATGATCGACTGAGCATCAGCAAGACCGTCCGCAAGCCTGAGATAGTGATGAAGAAGTTCATGTCGGCGGGTAAGGTACAGCTTCGCACATGGATGGACGAGATCAACGCTACTCCGGTCAAGCTGAACGGTCGCCTTAATGCAGACACGCTATTGCTCAAGGCGGCTCGCTGACTCATAAATAATGAGTCATGACAACATCAGATGAGAATTTAACCTACTCGACCAAGACTGCCGCTAAGCAAGACATATACGATTATGTGCATTTTGGCTTAGGCGGCGGTATGGTCGATGTAGAACTCGACCCAGAGCACTATGAACAGGCTTACAAGGCAGCGATGTTGCGCTACAGACAGCGTAGCAGCAATGCCTTGGAGGACAGCTACAGTTTCCTTCAGCTGGAAGTGGATCAGAACTATTACACTCTACCAGATGAGGTCATAACCGTTCGCCAGGTGTTCAAGCGCAACATCGGTGCTAATGCGGGTACCAGTAGTCAGTACGAACCATTCGAAGCTGGCTTCGTCAACTTCTACATGATCCAATCGGGACGTGTAGGCGGTCTTGCTACCTACTACATGTACAGCAGCTATCTCGAAGAAGCAGCTAAGATGTTTGGTGGGTTCATCAACTTCCAATACAATCGTGTGACCAAGCAGCTGACTATCATGCGCCGTCCTCGAGCTGATCTAGAACAGGTCCTGCTATGGACACACAACTACAAGCCTGATTTCTCATTGCTACAGGACACTTATGCGCTTCCTTGGATCAGAGATTACACGTTGGGCAGATGCAAGATCATGCTAGGTGAAGCTCGTGAGAAGTTTGCTAGCCTGCCAGGACCGGGTGGCGGTACTACGCTCAACGGCACTGCTCTGAAGCAGGAAGGTCAGGCAATAATCGATAGGTTAGAAGCTGAGGTCAGCAACTATGTAGACGGCTCAGATCCTATGTGGTTCGTGATAGGTTAATATTGACTCTCCCCTCTTGATACGCTAATATCTAAGCATGACAAAGATTATAGGCATCTGTGGATTGATCGGCAGTGGCAAAGGCACTGTCGCAGACATCCTAGAAGAATCACACGGTTTCGTTAAGATCAGTTTTGCTGACAGTCTAAAGGATGCAGTTGCAGCGGTATTTGGCTGGCAGCGTTCTCTGTTAGAGGGTGATACTGACGAGAGCCGAGCGTGGCGTGAGGAAGTCGACGTCTGGTGGGCTGAGAGATTAGGTACCCCACACCTCACGCCACGCTGGGTCCTGCAGCAGTGGGGCACAGAAGTATGTCGAGACGGTTTCCATAAAGACATATGGATCTCGAGTGTGGAAAGAAAGATCAGAGAGTCGAGCTGTGATGTGGTATTGCCAGACACACGCTTTCCTAACGAAGTGGACTTGATACAGCGCATGCATGGTAAGGTGTGGCGTGTGGCTAGGGGAAAAGATCCAGCTTGGTTTTCTCGTTATCAACGTAGAGGAATGATCCCTACTGACATACATCCTAGCGAGTGGGCGTGGGCTCGATCAGAGTTTGATGCTACTATACAGAACGACGGTACCCTAGAAGATTTGCGAAAGAACGCACACAATCTATTAGATAACTACGCATAGAACTGTTCATAACCGCCTGGTTTTATTGTTATGCCATAAATATGAGTAACCTACAAAAGGATATACTCACATGGCAACAACCCTAGTTTCTCCAGGCGTAAGTGTAGAAGTCATCGACGAGAGCTTCTATGCTTCCAGCGGTCCAGGAACCGTACCCTTCATCCTGCTAGCTACTCAGCAAGACAAGACTAACCCAAGCGGGGCTGTAGCAGAAGGCACGCTTCAAGCTAATGCTGGTAAGGTCTATAGCATCTCCTCTAAGAGAGAACTGCTGAACCTCTTCGGAACTCCGATCTTTCCTAAGACCTCTTCGGGTATCGTTTCTTACGGTTCCGAGATAGCAGAGTATGGATTGCTTGCAGCTCACAGCGTATTGGACGTGAGTGCAAGAGTTTATGTCATGAGAGCAGACGTTGATCTCACTCAGCTAATCCCATCATCGACTCGTCCAACTGGCGAAGTCACAGGAGGCACGCTGTATCTTGATACTGCTGCTACTAAATGGGGTGTCTTCGAATGGAGTGCTACAACACAGGCGTTCACTAATAAAGTTCCAAGAGTTATCACTAGCACTAGCGATCTAGATTCTGGTATTCCTAAAGCCAGCATTGGTAATGTAGGTGATTATGCTGTCGTTGCCACTAATACAAATAATCCTACATACTACAAAGGTCGTAACGGTTGGGTATTAGTAGGTTCATCAAATTGGAAGACTTCATGGCCGACGGTTACTGGTACTGGATATAATCCACTTATCACTGTTAGTCACAAGATCATCATCAACGGTACACTAATCAATATCTCAGGAACAACTGTAAGCGCACTTGCAACGCAGATCAACAATCTAAACATCCTGGGTGTAACTGCAGTAGGAACTAGCGGTTATCTAGTCCTGTATGCAACTGCAGCGGCAAAGAGCGATGGTAGCACTGTTGACGGTAAGATCGCTATCAGCAACGATACTGGAACTGCATTGACTGCATTGGGTATTGCTGCTAGCACTTATGCTTCTCCTGCAACACAGCTAAGCGCACACACTAGCGTACCTGAATGGAAAGACTTTGATTCGACTCCTCGTCCGACTGGTTCAGTATGGATCAAGACAACTGCAGTATCTTCTGGTGCTAGCATGACTGTCTATCGTTGGAGCGCAACTGCAGGTGCTTGGCAGCTACAATCTGTCAACCTGTATGCAACTGATGCTTCCGCATTGAATGGATTGGATTCCACTAGAGGCGGTCTAGGCATTCCTCTGAACACCATGTACATGCAGTATGATGTTAGTGCAGATTCTACTGTGACTTATAGCTTGTTCTACAGGCAGACTACAGGTATCACTAGCATCGTTGGAACTGAAGCAAATCCAGTTCTGACATCCGGTAATAAGTTCACTATCTCAGCTAGCTTGAAGGGTTCTTCAGCTATGCCTACACCGACCGAGATCACACTGTCAGGAACAACAGCAGCCAGCATGGTTTCTGACATCTTAGCAGCTGACATCACTAACGTGAGTGCTAGAGTCTCTGCTGCAGGTGCAGTGGTTATCGAGCATACACTGGGCGGTGTGCTTCATCTAAAGAGCACAACCGGAACACCGTTGTTAACTGCAGGTATTACCAGCAGCACTACATATTGCCGCAGCGGCCCGAGCAGCATCATCATTGGAAGTAACTGGAAAGCAGCAACTTACACACCAGATGTTGTTCCTCCTGTAGCATCCCCGCTAGAAGGCACACTATGGTATCCTCGTAGCCCACTCGAAGCAGACATCATGATCCATGATGGTGCTAACTGGAAGGGTTATCAGCAGGTTACGGCAGACGCTCGTGGTTACGATCTAAGCCAGACTGATCCAAGTGGTCCTATCATTGCTGCAAGTGCTCCTACAGAGCAGAGCGATGGCACAGCACTAGAATATGGCGATCTATGGATTGACACTAGCGATCTTGAGAACTATCCAGTACTCTATCGTTGGCAGGCAGTTCTAGGTGATGACAAGTGGGTATTGCTGGATAATAGCGATCATACGTCAGAAAACGGCGTGCTCTTCGCAGATGCACGTTGGGATACTGACGGTACAGTTGATCCTGCTCTAGACGATAGCCCTGCAATCACTGATCTGTTGCTTAGCGATTATCTAGATCTAGATGGTCCTGACCCTGCAGTATACCCAAGAGGTGTGCTGTTGTTTAACACAAGACGCAGCAGCTACAACGTGAAATATTATAGTGTCAATCATTGGAACAACAATGATTTCCCACTAGAAATCATGCCAACTATCCGCGACACTTGGATCACTGCTAGCGGTGCAAAATCAAACGGTACTCCATACTTTGGACGTACTTCACAGAGAGATCTAATCGTTGCAGCACTTCGTAGTGCTGTCGACACTAGCGAAGAACTTCGTGAAGATTCACGTTTCTTCAATCTGATCTGCTGCCCAGGTTATCCTGAGCTAACAGAGAACATGATTGCTCTCAACACTGCACGCCGCGAGACTGCGTTCATCATCTCTGACATGCCAATGGGTCTGTCAAGCGATTCAATCGCATTAGAAAGCTATCTAACTTCTACTTCAGCTACACAGACTACTGGCGAAGATGGTTGGGCAACCAACAACTCATTTGCTGCAACATTCTATCCAAGCTGCGGTCTGACAAACGATACTACTGGAACACAGGTCGTTGTGCCTGCGAGCCACATGATCCTACGCACTTTTGTTAAGAGCGATAACAAGAGCTTCCCATGGTTTGCCCCAGCTGGTGAACAGAGAGGTGCTATTGATAACGCAACATCAGTAGGTTATGTTGATCGTCAGTCCGGTGCTTTCGTAAGCGTTGGAACTAAGCAAGGTCTGCGTGATCTACTCTATGCTAACAGGGTCAATCCGATCGCTGTATTTGCAGGTTCAGGAATCCTGAACTACGGTCAGAAGACCCGTGCAACTGCAAGCACTGCATTGGATCGTATCAACGTAGCAAGGCTGATCAACTACATCCGTTATCAGCTAGAGCGCATCACTAAGCCACTGATCTTCGAACCAAATGATAAGATCACTAGGAACGAAGCTAAGCAGGCTGTTGAATCTCTGCTAAATGACATCCTAACTAGCCGTGGTCTATACGACTACTTGGTTGTCTGCGATGAGAGCAACAATACTCCAGAAAGGATCGATCGCAACGAGCTACATATCGACATTGCAATCGAGCCTACTAAGGCAGTTGAGTTCATCTACATCCCAGTTCGTATCAAGAACACTGGTGAGATTGCATCCGGTAACCTGTCAGCAGTGCAGACAGTGTGATCTGATAGTAAACAAACTAGAAAAAGTCGTCCGAAAGGGCGACTTTTTTGTCGATATATGCGGTTAGGCCCGATATCTTTTTCGCATCAAGACTACTAAATAATAGCAATAGGGAGACAGCAATGGCAGTTTCATCATTGACAAGAATGACGGTACCTCTGGCAAGTGATCAGAGTGCAAATAGTCAAGGCCTGTTGATGCCCAAGCTAAAGTATCGCTTCAGGGTGACTTTTGAAAACTTTGGTATTACAGCACCCAGGACTGAACTGACTAAACAAGTAATGGATTTTACTAGACCAAATCTAAGCTTCAATCCAATAACGATCGACATCTACAACAGTAAGATGTATCTATTGGGCAAGCCAGAATGGCAAGAAGTCACAGTTAACTTCCGCGACGACGCACAAGGATCAGTATCATTGCTGGTAGGCGAGCAGTTGCAGAAGCAGTTCGATTTCAGCGAACAGGCTAGTGCGGTAGCAGGTATCGACTATAAGTTCATCACACGTTTCGAAGCACTCGATGGCGGCAACGGCGCTGCTACTCCGGTTGCGCTTGAGACTTGGGAACTATATGGTTGCTTTATCAGCACTGTGAACTACGGCGATTTCAACTATGCTACTAACGATCCAGCTACCATTGCGTTGACCCTGCGTTACGATAATGCACTACAGACTCCGATCGGTACTGGAGTTGGTAAAGCAGTAGCAAGACCTAGAGGTCGAGCAGTTACAGGCTAATAGAAAATGGCAAATAATCTCGGACGGTTCCTCCTTAGCAGCCTATTAGGGGGCGGACAGCTCCGAGATTATGCCCATGCCGCCCAGACGTTCCGATCGAACGGATTCGATAGAGCAGGCAAGACAAAATATCTCTTCCAAGCAGTATTCAACATCAACAAGAGCGCAACGCAGCTTCAGATTCCGCTGCGTGAGCTTTCTGTTCTCGTCAAGAAGATAGAACTTCCAAAGTACACTATCGAAGCACGAGAGATGAACCAATACAATAGGAAGCAGCTTAACTATACCAAGATCAAATATAATCCTATCAACATCACATTCCACGATGATAACGGAAATCAGATAAGAGAACTGTGGCGCAGTTATTACAACTATTACTTCTCTGATGGTAGATATGATCCCAGCGCATACAACTACAACGACAAGTATTCCGAACGCATCAACAACGCATGGGGTTTAGACGCCGGAAGCACAGCACCATTCTTTACCAGCATCGATATCTATAGCATGCATGCAGGTGAGGCCATGGAGATCAGCTTGATGAATCCAATGATCACTAGTTTCAGCCACGATACGCACGATTATGCTAACGGAGGTGATCTCATGGAACATCAGATGACGATCACCTACACAAGCGTCAAGTATCAGAACGGTTACTGGAACGCAGTGCCTGGATTCGGTGATAGTCCTTTATATGATTCCACACCTAGCGATCTAGCAGGTTCGTATGCAGGGTATCAGGTTGATCCTAGCAGCGGTTCGATATTCCAAGGTTCACCTATTATGAACGATCCTTATATGGATCAGAATGTAGATCCAGACTTTGCTAGATCTCAGCAGGTATTTGAACAAATCAATATTGATAATAAACCGATCAGCACATTGAATACAGTGGATATCAACAACATACTACAGAATCAGACATCGGACAGATTCACAGGTTGTGTTTTTCCTAATGCTACTTACAATTATGGTATTGGTTCTACTACTCCTTTCTATGGATCCATAGATATAGGTTCGACTATACAAGCAACTAGCGAGAATAACATATTGCCGGATAATAAACAATATCTTGGCGTGTACGAACAAGGAACATGGCAGCGAGCACTGGAAGAAAAAGGCAATGATGTACGGGATATTGCTGCTGCCGAGACTGTAGTCACCCAAGCTGTTGCAGATGGTGTAGTTGCTAATAACGCAGATGCTCAGCAGTTTGCTACTCGTTTCATTGACAATGTTAATTCTATTAAGGCCATTACTGATCCTAAATTAACCACCCCTGCGGATAATTATCCAGTAACTATCGCAGATGTTCAGACCATCCAACCTGTGTATAATTCGGGAAGCTGGCAGACATCATTGACAGATAAGGGATATACAGACAGCGAGATTGCTAAGGTAGAGAATGCACTGGTTAATGTGAATCTATCTCCTAGCATTGATGTTGCAGTGTGGGCAGAACGGTATATATCAACCACAGCGGATTCAACAACAGCATGAGCAATCTACCTAATACATCTACCGAAGTCCAGAATAACAAGAGATTATTCAACGGATCATTCTATCAGATAGCAAGCGTCACTGAAGAGACGTACAACATCGTATTGTCATTCTTCTTCGAGAGGACCAAGGATAGGCAATCGGCTGACATGCTTACCCAGTCCCTAGTGACATTGGGATATAACAATAAGCTCAATCCTCTAGACATATTGAAAGAGTTTGATAAGCCTGCATCAGATAGCGATCTGAAGAAAGTCATGATAGCTGTCCTCAATTCTAGTAGGTTTCCTACCAGCAAGCTAGGTTATCAAGGAGAGATCCTACCTAACAAATGGACATCTAGGAACATTGCAGCATGAGCTTGGGCAATTATGCCAAAGGCAAGTTTGACATGAAGAACCCTGACAAGTATGTCGGAAAGAAACAACCGACATATCGTAGCAGTTGGGAGTGGACCTTCATGAACTTCTGTGACACCCATCCTAACATAAAGAAATGGAGCAGCGAGACGATCAGCGTTCCATACTTTAATCCGTTGAAGAATAGGAAAGCTATGTATGTTCCTGATTTCTTCGTGATGTATGAAGATGCACAGGGCAATACCAAAGCTGAAGTAGTAGAGATAAAACCTACTAAAGAAACCAGTCTCAAAGCAGCTGGCA
>Ga0114975_10003732_pt1 | contig 10078 bp, 4 predicted proteins | sample S_130626_EF_Meta_FD_87031 | JGI IMG/M metagenome (GOLD analysis project Ga0114975, IMG submission 87031) | Freshwater microbial communities from Lake Simoncouche, Canada to study carbon cycling - S_130626_EF_MetaG | ecosystem: Environmental > Aquatic > Freshwater > Lake | place: Lake...
ATTGTAAAAACACTTTACTTATTTTATACCTACAAGAAACTTCTCCTAAATAATTGATTTTAGTTTTGTAAATATCCTTAATTTTTTCATTAAAAACAGATTGGAATGAAATTGCTTGTCCAGGAGGTTCATCGCCTATAAATTTATATTTAATATCACTACTATTTGCAATTATTGCACCCATTATTTCAAATCTTCTAAATTCTTTTGAAACATTAAATTGAAATTGCCAAGTATCAACAAGTCCATTGATTTCACTGATTCCTAATTCTATACCATTATTTGATGCTGGCGGAATAAAATCAAAATTAATATTTTCATTTGAAAAACAAACTAAGCCAGAAATATTAATCTTTTTTTGTGTTAAATATTTGAAATATTGATCAATATTATGCTGAAATCCAACCCCGTAAACTTGATAATTTCCACTTTTTAATTTAGTAAGTGGGGAATATTTTACAATTATTTCTGTTCCATCCCAAAGAGCAACTGATCCTGTAAAATGAGGGTAATATACTTGTTCAGCATTAACACCTTGTGGCGTTTTCAAATTAACTTGATTTGCACCAATATTTCCAACAAGGTTCACTTGTTGATTGTCTCCCAAAGCAGAAGGTACTATAGCAGAAGAAACTGGCAAAGAATTGGCATCACTAATACTAAAAAATGTAAAATCAGAATTATTAATTTTAAATTCTCGGTCCGACTTAGGAACAAAAAAGACGTTGTTATTAAAACCAAAAGTTACCTTCCCGAATTTTCGTTTTTTTGGTGAAGAAACCCAACCTGATGAAGCTTGGTAAACAGCAGCGTCTGATGCAGGGGTGATGTATCTATCGCAATAAAAAACTGCATCATTCAGTAAATGACCTAACGCCTCTAATTCTTGAACTGTTTGTGAAAATGTACTATTAGTTACTAATAAAAAAAGGAAAAATAACTTTTTCATTAATTAAGCGTCAATATTGGCATAAACTGCATTTTTCTCAATAAATTCTCTTCTTGGTGGAACTTCATCACCCATTAACATTGAGAAAACTCTATCTGCTTCTACCATACTATCGATGGTTATTTGACGTAAAGTTCTGAAATTTGGATCCATTGTAGTTTCCCATAATTGTTCTGCATTCATTTCTCCAAGACCTTTATAACGTTGAATTGCAGCACTTCCGCCCATTCTATCATTGGCTTGATCACGTTGAACGTCATTCCATGCATACTCCTTTTTGTTTCCTTTTTTAACTAAATACAAAGGTGGAGCTGCAATATAAACATGACCTCCTTCAATTAATTCTTTCATAAATCTAAAGAAGAAAGTTAAAATTAATGTTGAAATATGACTTCCATCAACATCGGCATCACACATAATAATTACTTTATGGTAACGTAATTTTTCTAAATTCAAAGCTTTACTATCTTCAGCAGTACCAACGGTAACTCCTAAAGCGGTAAAAATATTTCTGATTTCTTCATTTTCAAAAACTTTATGGTGCATGGCTTTTTCAACATTTAAAATCTTACCTCTTAATGGCAAAATTGCTTGAAATGCTCTATCACGTCCTTGTTTTGCAGTTCCGCCTGCAGAATCTCCCTCGACAAGATAAACTTCACATCGTGCAGGATCTTGTTCAGAACAATCCGATAATTTTCCTGGTAATCCTCCCCCACCTAAAACGGTTTTACGTTGAACCATTTCACGCGCTTTCTTAGCAGCATGACGCGCTTGAGCAGCAAGAATTACTTTTTGAACAATGATACGGGCATCATTTGGATTTTCCTCCAAATAATTTTCCACCATTTCACTAACCGCCTGACTAACAGGAGCTACAACTTCTCTATTTCCAAGTTTAGTTTTTGTTTGTCCTTCAAATTGAGGTTCAGCCACTTTTACCGAAATAATTGCTGTTAATCCTTCACGGAAATCATCCCCAGCAATTTCGAATTTTAATTTGTCCAACATTCCAGAGGCATCTGCATATTTTTTTAGAGCTCTTGTTAAACCTGTTCTAAAACCTTGCAAGTGCGTTCCTCCTTCGTGAGTATTGATATTATTTACATATGAAAATATGTTTTCTGAGTAACTTGTATTGTAAATTAAAGCAACCTCAACCGGAATTTCACCTTTATCTGAGTCCATTGAAATTACATGTGCAATAATTGGCTCACGATTTCCATCTAGATATCGGATGTATTCTTTTAAACCTTCATTAGAATGAAAAGTTTCTGAAAGGAAATTTCCATCCTTATCTAATTCCCTTTTATCGGTAAAAATAATAGTGATTCCCTTGTTTAAGAAGGACAATTCACGCATACGAGCCGATAAAGTGTCGTAGGAATACTCTATAGTTTGGGTAAAAATGGAAGGATCAGGGTAAAAAGTTACAATGGTTCCTCTTTTTGTAGTATCGCCAATTTGTTTTACTGGATAAAGCGCTTTTCCTTTTTCATATTCTTGTTCGTAGATCTTTCCGTCGCTACTGTGAACCGTTGCTCTTAAATGATTTGACAAGGCATTTACCACCGAAACTCCAACACCGTGAAGTCCTCCTGAAACTTTATAGGAATCTTTATCAAATTTTCCTCCAGCTCCAATTTTAGTCATAACTACTTCAAGTGCAGAAACGCCTTCTTTTTTATGAATTCCAACCGGAATTCCACGTCCGTTATCTTCAACAGAAATAGATCCGTCTTCATTAATATCTACTATAATTTTATCGCAATGACCGCCCATTGCCTCATCAATAGAGTTGTCAACCACTTCATAAACCAAATGATGCAAACCTCTCACTCCTACATCTCCAATATACATAGATGGACGCATTCTTACGTGCTCCATTCCTTCTAATGCCTGAATACTATCTGCTGAATAATTATTTTTATTTATTTCTTCGCTCATATTATTGAAATTCTGAATGTTTTTTTGTTTAACGGACAAATATAATCAAAGAAGAATTAATATTCTCTTAAATCGCTTGTTTTGTGGTTTAAGTTATTAACATATATCGGTTAATTACTACTATAATTTTAACAATAAAAAACGCCTACTATAAAGTAAGCGTTTAGAAACAGAATGCGATAAAAAAACTAACTAAAAATCACACTTGTTTTGCAATATCGGTATCGGCATTTACGTGAGCTGCATTTGCTCTTCCGCTAGGATCTTGATTTTCTTGCCATTTTGGAATCCACTTTCTAACGGTTTCTGCCGCACTTGATTGAGGATAGTATTTATGAAAAATGGTTCTGTAATAATAAGCCTCTTTGGTGGTTGGGGTATTGTATGGAAATAAAGACACTGCTGCTTCTAATTCTGCATCTGTTACTTTAGAAGAACAATATTCTATTAATTGATCGATCCAATTGTAACCTACACCATCAGAAAATTGTTCTTTTTGTCTCCACAAAACCTCATCTGGTAAATATGGATTATCTGGAGTATCGAAAGCCTTTCTAAGAATGTATTTTTCTTTTCCATCATAAGTTTTAGGCTGTTTTTCTTCCGCTTTAATCAACATCGCTATATCTAGAAATTCTTTATCTAAAAAAGGGACTCTAGCTTCTAAACCGTGAGCCATTGTAGATTTATCAGCTCTTAACAAATCAGCTGTAAATAATTTTTGAACTCTTTCAATTGTTTCTTTTTGAAAATCAACTGCCGACGGAGCGTTTCTAAAATACAAATAACCGCCAAAAATTTCATCGGCACCTTCACCAGATAAAACTACTTTTATACCCATATCAGTTATTGCTTTTGATAAGAAATACATTGGAGTACTTGCTCGAATTGAGGTTACATCATAGGTTTCTAAATACCAAACTAATTTGTCTAATATTTCAATTCCTTGCTCAATAGTAAAGTGAATTTCGTGGTGTTCTGTTCCTAAATAATCCGCCACTTTTTTGGCTGCTAAAGCATCAGGTGCATTGGCATCCAAACCAATAGAAAAGGAATGCAATTTTTTACCGCTTTCAGCTAATAATCTAGAGGCAATTGATGAAGTTAATGAAGAATCTAAACCTCCTGAAAGCAAAACCCCAATAGGCACATCGCTCATTAGTCTTTTGCGAGTAGCTTCTGTCAATGAAGATCTAATTAAATCCAAATCCAATTCGTGATCGGCTTTTAAATAATCTTCATATTCAGGATGGTAGTATTTTACAAATCCTGTTTTTGGAGTAAAATAATGGCCCGGTGGAAATGTAGAAAACGTTTTGCATTGATCGGCAATTGGTTTCATTTCAGAGGAAAAATAGGTACGACCTCTTTCGTCCAATCCGTAGTATAACGGTTTAACTCCCATTGGGTCGCGTCCTGCAATATAATCGTCACCATCAACAATTACAAAAGCCCAATCTCCATCTAACAAATTGCAAAAATCATATCCAAATTCTTCATACAAATGAACTATTACTTCTGAATCTGATTTGGTTCTGAAAGTATGGTGTTTCAAAATCCCATCGCGCAATTCCTGATGATTGTAAACCTCACCATTATGCACCATCCAAGCTGTGTTTGAACCTTGAATAGGTTGTCTTCCTGAATGTAAATCTATAATTGATAAACGCTCGTGACTTAATATATGACCTTTTTCTGTTACATGTAAATCGCTTTCATCTGGTCCGCGATGAGACATTCTTTTAGAAAGTTCTTTTACTAAACTTTCTTCTTTTCCTTTTCCAATAATGGCTAAAATTCCACACATAATAAATAGTTTTTACTTCGGCAAAATTGAATATTAAGATTCCTTTTTAAAACTAAATTGATTTATTTAGTTATAAAAATTAATATAGAAACAGTTTTTTATATAAATATGAAAGTAAAAATAGTGAAAATCTCTAATTATAGTTACAGATTGTAAAAATCAGGGTTACGAAATACTATCAATATGATATTGGGTTCCATTAATTTCAAATTCAAATCCCACTTTATTTCCCATCAACTTTTCTCCAAGTGGAGATTGTGGCGAAAGTGCAATAATATTGACTTGTTCAATGGTGGTTTTAGGTAATGCCAAACTTAGATACAAATAGATTCCATTGGCTTGAACCAAACTTCCTAAAGCAATTTTTGAATGAGTTAAACTCGCATCAATTTTATCTAAAATCGCTTTTTGAATCAAGACTTCTTTGAGTTTGTAATTGAGTTTTTCCTGTTCCAAATGCATCATCGATAATGCGGTTTCGTGTTTGTCTCCAGCTGAACCCTTTGCATCATTCTTTGAATCTTCAGTCAAAGCCAAAATCATGTCCCGAAAAATATCTATTTTGTCTTGAACTTGCCGGGTGTAATGTTGATGGATTTTTTGTTTGAAAGTCATTTTAAGAAGTTAACATCAAAGAACGCAAAGTTTTCGAAAGGTTCGCTATTTTTTATTTGACACAAACTACTCTATGTAATTCGATCTTTCCATGGTAAACGATTTAAAAATCAAATTTATAGCTTGCTCCCAACAACACTTGAATTCCTTGAACCGGATAATTCGTCCATTTTTGATAGGATTGATTAGCGATATTATTGAATTTCAAAAATCCTGATAATCGATCGCTGTGGTTGTATCCTATATTGAAATTAGCATCTAAATATCCTTTTAAATTTGAAGTTTCTGGATAATAAGCAGGTGGAAAAATAGCGATCATACTTTGTTGGTAAACGATGTCTTTTCTTTCCCCAACAAAGAACACATTTGCACCAGCAAACCATTTATTAGTAATTTTTACATGAATATTTGAGCCCAATTTAATAGTTGGCAAATTCCATGCTTCCTCTTGATAAGTGGTGAAATAACGACTTAAAGATCCATTTATATCTACGCTAACATTTTTAGAAAAATCGGCTTTTAATTCTCCAAACAAATTAACGGTTTTTATATCGTCATAAACTACACTAAAAGAATTTCCGAATTGGTAGCTTTCTGTATTTGCAGCAAACATATTAAATTGATTGCTCACAAAAAGCGGTTTGTTTTTTTCGTTTTGCACCGATCCACGAAGGGTGTAACTTACATTATTAAATAATTTGCCTTTTAATCCGGCAAATAAATCAAACTGTTTGTCGGTTGGAGCAATTGCTAATGTTGGTGAAACAAACGGATTTTCATTTGAGAAATCCCGATACGAATTTTGATCTAAACCACCTTCAACTCCAGCATAAAAAATCATAAAATCTCCTACTACTTTTAAAGAAGCATTTACTTGCGGATATAAGAATAATTTACTCGTACTATTTCCATTATCGGCGCTATAGAATACTGAAGCTCCAATGTTTATAGCCCAATTATTTTTATTTACAGCAACATTAGGATGAATTCCAAAATTGGTAAAACCATATTTTATAGAACTAGTTGATAAGAAGTTTTTCTCAAAACTACCCCCTAAATAATCTACAATAAAATTGGTTTTTATTTTCTGACTTAGTACATCAAATTCAAATGAAGGCTTCACATAAAATCTGTTTTCTGCCGATCCATGAGCGTCCCAAAAACGATTGTATTTCAAACTAGCTTCTTTAAAAAAACTATCGTTCAAACTTAAATTGGTGCCAATATAAAAATTATTAAAAGTGTGTTTTGGATTGATTCTATCGATGGTTACCTGAGGAAGAAATTCAGGAATTCCATACCAATTATAGATTTGATTTTGATATCCTAAATCAGAAATCCAACTGAATTTTTGTTGTTGGTTTCCATAAGTTAAATCTACGGAAGTAGTATAAAAATCATTATTTAAAGCCACCTCTTTTATACCGCCTTGTGACGAAAGATGTTTAAACATTCCCCCTACATACTCGTGATCGCTGATGTTTTGTGTAACGAAAAGTTCAGCGTTTAATGCCCTATAGTTCCCTAAACCTAGATTGGCAAAGTTTTTATATAATTTCTCTGCTTGTGATTTATCAACATTGGCTGCGCGCCCCTTTGAAGGAACAAAAGTAGATGCTACTGGAAAGGAAAAAAAGTTGTATTTAATTTCCTCTTTTTTAGAATTTTCAGCATCTTCAAGAGAAGGTATTTCTTTTATTTTAAAAGCGTCTGAAATGGTAGGAGTATAAGGTTTTACCACATTTACCACTTCAGTACCAATGTTCTCGTCTTTCTTTTGAGCGAGAGAAAAGTGGAATGCAAATAGTAGACAAAAAGATAATAGACGGGTAAATAGGCAGTTTTTTGACATAAATTTTATTTTTTTTATTCTAAAAATAATTTAATATAAATAAGGGTTAAGTCTAATTTTTCTAGGTAGCTAAGGGCTTACAGAATAATTCGTCTTCGCTTCTTCAGCTTTAATAACATCCAATTCCTTTTGAGCTTCTTCAACAACGTCAGGAAATGAAGAAAAATTTTTGATCACGCTATCCAAAATATAGGTTGCTTGGAAACTATCTTTCAATCCGTAGAAATTTTTAGCCATTACCACCAAGCCTTTTGCACCAAAATATTTATAACCAGAATAATCTTTAGTTAATTTTTGAACTACCGTATTTGATTCGTCAAATTTCCCGTCAGAATTCTTAAAATAGGCCTCATAATACAACGCTTCAGCTGCCAATTCGCCTTTTGCAATCAACAATAATTTTGAATAGGCTTGACGTGCTTTTGGTAAATCATTGGAATTAAAAGCAGCTCTTGCAATAATAATTTGTGCATCACTTTTAACTTTATCATCTGTTTTTGGATTTTTTAATACTTTATCTGCATAAAGTACAGCGTTTTCATAATCCTTTTGCTCATAGTAGGTTTTCATCAAATTCGCTTGCGCAAATGTTATGTTTTGAGGAAAATCTGCTTCGGTTTCTAGACGTTTCAATATAATAACCAACTTGGAAGTGTCATTTGATTTAATATGTATTTCAGCCAATCTAGCCATGGCTTGTTCGGTAAATTCATTTCTGGATTTAGATAGTACATATTCATAATTTGCTACTGAATTTGACTCTAATCCATCAGCATAATAAGATTGTGCCAAATAAAAATTAGCATTCAAAGCATGATTCCCGTTAGGAAATTTAGAAATATAATTGCTAAAACCTGCTATTGCTTGTTTGGTATTATTTTGTAAGAATTGTTTTTCTGCTGCTTCGAAGGTGTCGTTGTCCAATTCTGCATCGGTCACCGATACAAAATCTAAAGTACGAACCCAGGTGGCATATTCATCGACTTTCCCATTGTCAACATAAATAATTCTAGCGGTGGAAACAGCTTCCAATGCTTCTGGAGACTTTGGAAACTCTGCAGCAACTTTCTTAAACTTTGCAATAGCTAAATCGTCTTTTTCAGTGTTATAATAAATCAATCCTTGACGTAAAATTGATTTTGAAGCATACGAACCTTTATTATATTCCTTTAACAATTGTTCGAAGGTATTGATTGCTAAATCAAATTTTTTCTCTGCAACGTAAGTATTTCCTAATTCAAATAAAGAATCGTCACGGTATTGCGATTTAGAATAGGTTGCAATTAACTTATTCAAATCATCTATTTTCTTTTCATTTTTAGAAACAAATCCGTAACTAATTGCTTTTTGAAATGCTGCATAATCTGCATCGATACTTTTCAAATCGATTGCTTTATTATAAGCATCCATTGCAGGCCAGTATTTTGCAGTTACAAATCGGCAGTCACCCAAACGCAAATAAGCATCGTTCAAACGAATTTTATCGTCTTTTACAGCTTCAATATGAGCTTGAAAAAAATTACTCGCTTGATCGTATTCTTTTAATTTAAAATAGGAATAAGCAATATTGTAGTTGATATTTTTAAATTCTGATGTGTTTTTTGATTCAGAAAATTCCATAAATTGCTTGAAACTTATCAATGATTCGTTGAAATTATCTAAAATAAATTCTGTTTCTCCTTTCCAAAAAGTAGCGCGGCTGGTAAATTTAGAATCTTGTTGTTCACTAATTGATTTCTTAAACATTGCTAATGCCTCTTGGTAATTTCCATCTGTAAATAACTCTAAACCTCTATAAAAGGTTACTTTTTGGTACGCTGGTTTGTTGGCAAAACTTTTATTTTTTTCTAATAATTCTAAGGCACCTTTATAGTTTTTTGAAGTGATAAAGGAATTGATTAATAGTATTTCAACGTCGGTTACAGTTGGTGAATTTGGGTATTTATTTAAAAAAGAAATCAAAACGTCAGGAACGCTTTGATAGGAATTTCCAATATCATAGCTCAATTTGGCATAATTTAAATACGCATCTTCTTGAATATTAAGGTCAAATGTCATTTCTGAAGCATTTTTAAATGCGTTTAAAGCCTGCTGCTTTTTGTTGGTTTTCAAATAACTCTGACCCAAATGATAATAGGCATTTTGAGCAACCGCATCTTTTCCGTCAATGATTTTGTTAAATTGAGTAATTGCATTTTCAAAATCATTTTGCTGATAATAGGCAAAACCTAATTGGTAAAAATCCGTATTGTTCCATTTTCCTTTTTTGCCTTTGTACTGGTTTAAAAACGGAATGGCTTTATCAAATTGATTCAAATTGAAATAGCTTTCGCCAATAATTTTATTAAGCTCTGATTTTTCAATAGCATTAGATTGGGCCATAGCAATCGATCCGAGGTCAATTGCTTTCTGAAAATCACCCGATTTAAAACTCATGTCAGCCTGAAAATAGGACAATTTTTCTTTGTATTTTTCTTCGCCAGCAACTTGATCAAAAAACTTGTTTGCATTTTTATAATCATCGCCTTCATAGGACATAAACCCTAAATAATACTTGGCTTGAGCACCATATCTATTTGAATTTATCACTTTATTAAAATAAGCTGTAGCTTGTAATTTATTTTTGGCAGCAAAAAAAGCATATCCTTTTTGAAAATTAAATTGATCAATATCATCCTTACTTAAATTGCTTTCGTCTACTTTATCAAACCATTTTAAAGACTCAGTAAAACTTCCCTGTTCAAAATAATGTTTGGCAATTTCTGTGTATGCAATATTCAATTTTGGATTAGTAGGATAATTCAAAATGAAATTCTCCATTACTATATCAGCATTGGGTTGATTGAGCTTTATTGCGCAAATAGCACTATAAAAAGTACAATCAGACTGAAGCTCTAGACCATTTTTC
>Ga0114975_10003733_pt1 | contig 10076 bp, 4 predicted proteins | sample S_130626_EF_Meta_FD_87031 | JGI IMG/M metagenome (GOLD analysis project Ga0114975, IMG submission 87031) | Freshwater microbial communities from Lake Simoncouche, Canada to study carbon cycling - S_130626_EF_MetaG | ecosystem: Environmental > Aquatic > Freshwater > Lake | place: Lake...
ACCCTGCTTGGCATTAATAAAAAATCAGCACCTGCATATAGCAAATGAGACAGGGCTTCATTATACCCAATATCGGCATAATAAACCCCTTTGTATCTGTCATTAAAACTAGACAATTGCCATTCTACACTTGGGTCTCCACTGCCCAAAATCATAATACTACATTGCCCATAAAAACTATTCATAATAGCTTCAATAGATGCTGGTAAAAGGTCGGCAGCTTTCTCACCAACCAATCTTCCTATAAAAACAAATAATGGCAATTCTGCATTAAATCCAAATTGTTCACAAATGGCAGCTTTATTCTTTTGCTTGCCCTTTGTTACACTTTTAAAAGTAAAATGGTGTTGGATATAATTATCAGTTTTGGGGTTCCAAACATCGTTATCAATACCATTTAAAATACCATAACACTTGCCTCTTTCATATTTAAAAAGCTTCTCTAATCCATTGCTGTTATAGCTTAGTTCTGCCATATAGCTATGGCTCACAGTGGTTACTTTCCAGGCACATTTAATACCACTAGCCAAAGGATTAATAGTACCATTCCAATCAAGCTGTCCTTGTTTCCAAGTATCATAAGCAGGAATATAAATACTCTTATCCCAGCCCATCCAACCTTGGTATTGTGCATTGTGAATGGTAAGAATAGTAGGAATTTTAGACAACTTATTTTTGAATGCCAAACAATGCTGCATCATAAAAGGAATTAATGCTGTATGATGATCGTGGCAATGCACCACATGAGGTGTGTGATGCCAACTGTTAAACCAACTAACTACAGCAATCTGAAAAGCTGTGAACCTTTCTGTATCATCATCATAACCATAAATTTTTTCTCTATCAAGCAAGCCAATAATTTCAACCAAATACAAATCAAAACCCAGTTTATTTGTTTTTTCTTTAATAATAGTAAAATTAAAAAGAGCATTACCCAAATAAGCACTGCCTTTAAAATCAACAACAAATTCGTTGCTATACAAAAACTTTGTTTTATACATTGGCATCACCACTTTAGCAATATGCCCAGCTATACACTGGTACTTGGGTAAAGCTCCTACAACATCGCCCAAACCACCCGCTTTAGCCACAGGATAACATTCTGCACTTACATGAATAATTTCCATCTTTAAAATATTTGCACAATAGTAATTATTAATATGCTTTTATAAAGGGTTTTGTTGTTATTTTCACATAATTCTAAAACTAGATAACTGAAAATTTTAAACTTTTAAGAAGTTTTATCTTTAGTAATGTCTTTAACCCTCCTTATCCATTTTTACCTTTACTTCGCCGCCCTAAAAATATTGTAGCATGTTAGAGTTTGCTGGACAAATTGCCGCCAATAATCAGTTTAAAATAAATCAAGTTGAAACCGTTTTGCAATTACTTGCCGAAGGTTCAACGATTCCTTTTATTGCACGATATAGAAAAGATAAAACAGGTTCTTTAGATGAAGTTCAAATTCAAAAAATTCAAGACGAAGCTAAAAGCCTTAAAGACCTTAGTGATAGAAAAATAGCCATAGAAAAATCAATTGCCGAACAAGGTAAAATGACAGAGGAATTGCAGCAAAAACTCAATGCTGCTACCACCCTTTCTCAACTAGAAGATATTTACCTTCCTTATAAACCAAAGCGAAGAACCAAAGCTCAAATTGCTCGTGAAAATGGGCTAGAGCCTTTGGCTACAACCATCTTGCAACAAACAAATATTATATTGTTAGATGAAGCTAAAAACTTCATTAACGATAATGTTAAAACCGAGGAGGAAGCTTTGCAAGGTGCAAGAGATATTATATCTGAAATTATTAATGAAGATGCAACAGTTAGAGCCAAAATAAGAAAGCTGTTTGAAACAGAAGCTACCATTAAAAGCGCTGTTGTTACTGGTAAAGAAGAAGAGGGTGTAAAGTATAAAGACTATTTCGATTCTAATCAGTTAATAGCAACCATTCCATCACATAGGACACTAGCCATTTTACGTGGATTTATGGAAGGGTTTTTAAAAATGAGCATTGAACCCGAAGAAGAATTTGCTATTTCTTTAATAGAAGAATTATACATCATTGCGTCTTTAAACGAGAGTGTTAAACAAGTAAAACGTGCTATTAAAGATTGTTATAAACGTTTGTTGCAACCTAGTTTAGAAACGGAATTCAGAAGTCTATTAAAAACAAAAGCTGATGAAGATGCTATCAATGTTTTTTCAGAAAATCTTCGTCAATTATTATTGAGTTCTCCATTAGGTAGCAAAAGAATTTTAGCAATTGACCCAGGTTATAGAACAGGTTGCAAAGTAGTTTGTATAGACGAACAAGGTTCTTTATTGCACAACGATTTAATTTATATTCACGAAAACAATAAAAAGCAACACAGCGAATATTTGATTAAAGATTTAGTAAGTAAATACAATATTCAAGCTTTTGCAATTGGTGACGGAACTGCTGGCAGAGAAACTGAACAATTCATTAAACAATTGCAACTGAATTTGCCAGTATTTATGGTAAATGAAGATGGAGCTTCTATTTACTCAGCATCAGAAATTGCAAGAGAAGAATTTGGTGCTTATGATGTTACTGTTAGAGGTGCTGTTAGTATTGGCAGAAGATTGATGGATCCTTTGGCCGAGTTGGTGAAGATTGATCCAAAAAGTATTGGCGTGGGGCAATACCAGCACGATGTAAATCAGTTTAGATTAAAAGAAAAATTAGACCAAACTGTGGTAAGTTGTGTCAACCAAGTAGGTGTAAACTTAAACACAGCATCAAAACATTTACTAAGTTATGTAAGTGGGATTGGCAGCAGTATTGCAGAAAATATAGTGGCTCACAGAAACGAAATAGGCAAATTCAGCGATAGAAAACAATTGTTAAAAGTGCCCAGACTTGGTGCAAAAGCTTATGAACAATGTGCAGGTTTTTTGCGTATTGCCGAAAGTAACAATCCATTAGATAAAAGTGCTGTGTATCCTGAAACATACAACATTGTTGAGAGAATGGCAGCTGATTTAAACATTGATGTAGCACAAATGATTGGCAACGAAAAGTTGTTGAATGATATTGATGTAAAAAAATATGTTACTACTGAAATTGGAGCTATTACTGTTGCAGATATTATTAAAGAATTAAAAAAGCCAGGTCTTGATCCTCGTGCTGAATTAGAGGTATTTGAATTTGCACAAATATTTAAAATAGAAGATGTAATACCAGATTCAATCGTGCCGGGGGTTGTAACTAACCTTACTCGTTTTGGTGCATTTGTAGATATTGGAGTTAAGCAAGATGGTCTTGTGCACGTTAGTGAAATTGCACATAAATATATCAGTGACCCTAATGAGGTGTTGAAACTGAACCAAAAAGTACAAGTGAAAGTACTAGAAGTGGATGTTGCAAGAAAAAGAATCATGCTATCTATTAAACAAACGCAAGAATTTAATAGAGCTAAGCCAGACTATAAAAACAACAAACCTCAACCCCACAAAGAAACTTCAATGGGCGAAGCACTAAAAGCTTTGCAAGGAAAGTTTGGAAAGTAAAAACATTAAAAAAGGTCGCTGAAATTTCAACGACCTTTTTTATATGATTACTATTAATTACCATAAACACTTAAAAACTTGATACGCATAATTTTCAGTTGTTCCCAAGTGTAATTATTATCACTTAATTCTTTTTGTGCTACGTCTAAAGATGAAGTTTCACAACCTTTAAAATATTCAATAATATCTTCTTGGTCATATTCATCTAACCAATCATCAATAGCATAATCTAACCCAAGCTTTGTTCCACTAGCTGCAATGGTTTCCATTTCTTCCAACAGCTCTGTTAAATCAAGTCCCTTATTTTTTGCAATAGTTTCTAAAGGAATTTTCTTATCAATATTCTGGATAATATAAATCTTATTGCTACCTCTATTGGCAACACTTTTCATTATAAAATCATCAGGTTTTTCAATATCGTTTTCCTCAACATATTTTGCAATTAACGCTATAAAAGGCTTGCCATATTTTAAGGCTTTGCCTTTGCTTACGCCCTGACATTTTTCAAGCTCTTCAAGCGTTGTAGGATAATGAGTGCTCATATCCTGCAAAGAATTTTCTAAGAAAATAACAAATGGTGGCAATGCTTTTGATTTGGCTTCTTTTAAACGCAAATCCATCAACATTGCAAATAATTTCTCGTCACTACTTGCTGCAACATCAGTTGACCCAGTACCTTCACTATCATCATCATCATCGTCTTCATCTGCAAAAACAGCATTGATCACAATTTTGAAAGATGAAGGTTTCTTTAACCAATCCAATCCTTTGTCAGTAAACTTGATCAACCCATATTCTTCAATATCTTTTGTAATTAAGTCTGACAAAAGCATTTGTCTAAGCAAACTATTCCAGTAATGCGGTTCTATGATATCTTTTCCAATACCAAATTCAGCAAGTTTTTCGTGGCGGAACATAGTAACTTGTGGTGTTAATCTTCCAATAATTACGTTCACCAAATATTCAGCAGGGAATCTTTCATCCAAAGCTTTTATAACTTTCATTGCCTTCACAACACTATCCTTGGACTCGATTTTTTCTTTTGGATTTCTACAGTTATCACAGTAGCCGCAATTTCCGTCACCCCACTCTTCACCAAAATAATGCAATAAAATTTTTCTTCTACAAACACTGCTTTCGCAATATGCTACAGTTTCATTTATTAGTTGGGTAGTGACTTCTCTTTCACTTAAGGGCTTGTCACGCATTAAATGTTCAAGCTTATGAACATCTTTGTGAGAATAGTATAAAATACAATTTCCCTCAAGTCCATCACGACCAGCACGACCAGTTTCCTGGTAATAGTTTTCAATTGATTTTGGAATATTATAGTGAATAACAAAACGAATGTCTGGCTTGTCAATACCCATTCCAAATGCAATAGTGGCAACAATTACTTGCACTGTTTCATTCAAAAAATCATCTTGTCTTTCTGCTCTCAATTTTTGGTCTAATCCTGCGTGGTATGCAACAGCTTTAATATTATTAGCCACCAAAACTTCTGCAAGTTCTTCTGTTGTTCTTCTGTTTAAAGTATAAATAATACCACTCTTTCCTTTGTGTTGAGATATGAATTTGGTTATATGCTTTATTGTCTGCTCTTTCTTAAGCTTGGGTTGAATCTCATAATAAAGATTTGTTCTATTAAATGAGGAAATAAAAATATTTGGACGACGCAGACCTAGATTCTTAACAATATCGCTTTGTACTTTAGGTGTGGCTGTTGCTGTTAATGCAATTACAGGAATTGTAGGAGCAATCATATCCATCATTTCTCTCAAACGTCTATATTCTGGTCTAAAATCGTGACCCCACTCACTAATACAGTGTGCTTCATCAACAGCAAAAAATGATATATTCAAATCGGCAAAAAAATCAAGATTTTCTTGTTTTGTCAATGTTTCAGGGGCAACATAAAGCAACTTGGTATTGCCACCCAACAAATCATCTTTTACAGCTTTTATTTGGGTTTTGTTTAAAGAAGAATTTAAGAAGTGTGCCACATCATCTTGCTCGCTATATCCTCTAATTAAATCAACCTGATTTTTCATCAAGGCAATTAATGGAGAAACAATGATAGCAACACCAGGCACTATCATTGCTGGTAATTGATAGCACAAACTTTTGCCTCCACCAGTTGGCATAATTACAAAAGTATCGTGGCCACTTAATAGGCTATTAATCGACTTTTCTTGTGTGCCTTTAAATTCTTTGAATCCAAAATATTTTTTTAGCCCTTCGTAAATACCCATTTGAGGGTTTAGCGGTTGAATGTTTTGTAATGCTGCTTCATTAAGTTTAGGTGTGCTTCTTTTTGTAGGCTTTTTTGCAGGCATTCTTTTACTTGTCGTTGTCATTTAAATCAATCTGTTTATATCGGGCAATTAAATTAGGTAATAAAAATTTAAGGTAATGCTATTTTACAATCTATTCGCATTTTTTTAAATAAAGTTGCAAAATCATTATGATATTTTCTTCTAAAGGAAGCCGAAGGTAATGTAAACAGCCTTTTTAAACAAGCGATATTTTAACTCTTTTGCATTTTTTAACACAACTTCAACATTTCCTATGGTTGCTACCCTAAATTTGCCTTGCTATGCAATCAAAAATAGTTAATGCTGCTACAAAAACCATTGAACTAGAGGTTCAATCTATTGAAGGGTTACTTCCATTTATTAACGATCAGTTTATTGATGCTGTTAATGCCATTCACCAAGGAAAAGGTAGAGTTGTGATTAGTGGTATTGGCAAAAGTGCTATTGTGGGACAAAAAATTGTTTCTACATTCAACTCAACAGGCACACCCGCTTTGTTTATGCACGCAGCCGATGCTATTCATGGAGATTTAGGAATGGTGCAACAAGATGATGTGGTGATTTTAATTAGCAAAAGTGGCGATAGTCCTGAAGTTAAAGTGCTAGTGCCTTTAATTAAAAATTTTGGTAACACATTAATTGCCATTACAGGAAACTTAAAAGGTTATCTTGCTAACAATGCAAATATCATTATCAATTCAACTGTTGAGCAAGAAGCTTGCCCCAACAACCTTGCACCAACCACCAGCACTACTGCACAAATGGTTATGGGCGATGCTTTGGCTGTTGCTTTAATGGAACTGAAAGGTTTTAATACTGCCGATTTTGCACGTTATCACCCAGGAGGAAACTTGGGTAAAAGACTTTATTTAAGAGTAGAAGATCTGTTTGATAGAACCACAGCACCCAAAGTAAACGTGAATGCCAGTTTGAAAGAAGTAATTGTAGAAATGACAAGCAAAAGACTTGGAGCTACTGCTGTTGTTGATGAAAACAACATTATAAAAGGAATTGTTACTGATGGAGATTTAAGAAGAATGTTAGAGAAAAATATGTTCTCTAACGATATTCTTGCAAAAGATATTTACTCGGTAAATCCTAAAACAATAGAACCCGAAACACTTGCTATTGAAGCATTAGAGTTAATGCGAAAGCATGATATTAGCCAGCTTGTGGTGTCTAATAATAATATTTATTTGGGAATTTTACACCTGCACGATTTAGTAAGAGAGGGAATTGTATAAGAATATTTAATAAAAGATTAAATTGAGCTTGTGTTGTAAAACATAACCAGCAAGAAAATAAATAAATCAAAATACCTTTTTGCATAATCTGTATTAATGCCCGGAATTAAGTGATTTTTGCTTTTCTTGCTCACAAGAAACCTTGTTTTTTCAGTTAGGGAGCTATCTGATGCTCCGGAAAGTTATTTTTTTGGGTGAGGAAGCTTTCTACTTTATCGGAAAACTTGTTTTTATAGTCAGGCAGCTTTCCTACGATGTTTAAACCGTTTTAACCAAAACTAAAATAGAAGATTCATCTAAATATTGCCGAAAGATTTATTTATCCTTCTACCAAAAAACAAAAAACTTCTTTGGGCCCATGAACACCTACTACCAATGTTTTTTCTATATCTGCTGTTCTGCTGGGGCCTGTTGCCAAAGAAATCAGTGAGGGTAAGTTGGTGCCATATTTTTCTTTCATATTATTTATGGCATCGGCAATATCATAAACCAGTTGGCTAGTATAAGCTATGCAAATATGTACAGGTGCATAAACGCTGCTGTTTCTACCACTATTTGTGGCACTGGATAAAAGCAAACTACCAGTTCTTGCAACTAGTGCTTCGCAGGTGGTTATGGCAGCTTCGCAATTGTTCAAGCTAACAGTATGATTTATGTTGTTGAAATTATTGGCTGTTAAAACAGTTTCTAGTGTTGCTTCTTTACAAATAATCTTGGTCCAGTTTCTTGCAGCTGCTAAGGCAGCTAATTGTTCTGCAAGCTCTGTGTGATTAGCACAGAAAGAAAATCTTCCTTGTAGTTTGGTAAAGTTTTCGGCAAATTCTAATTCTATATCTTGTGTGGCGGGCTGATAAACAAACTCGTTCATATTTCTATCCACAAAAGGAACAGGCACCGGTTTAGTGAGTGCCTGTCTTATTTTATTTAAAATATTTTCTCTGGTAGTCAGCGACATTTTAAACGGTATCGTTATTATCAATAATTGTATTTTCAACTACTGAAGTTTCAGGAGGTGCAATAGTTATTTCTTCAACCTCTAAAATCTTTTTTTCTTCAAAAGGGCGTTTCCCAATGAGCTCTTCCACATCACTTTTGTGCAACACTTCTTTATCAAGTAGTGCTTTGGCTAACAGTTCAACTTGTGCTCTCTTTTCGGTTAGTAGTTTCTTTGTTGTAATGTATGCTTGGTCAATAATTTTTCTAACCTCTTCGTCAATAATTTTCCCTGTCTCTTCACTGTAAGGTTTTGTAAAAGTATTTTCTTGAGATGGATCATAGAAACTAACATTACCAATTCTTTCACACATACCATAGGCGGTTACCATACTATATGCAATACGAGTAATTTGTTGTAAATCGTTACTTGCACCAGTAGATATTTTACCAAAGAAAATTTCTTCAGCAGCACGTCCACCTAAAGTCATACAAATTTGATCTGTTAGTTGTTCAATATCGTATAAGTATTGTTCTTTTGGTGTGTATTGGGCATAACCCAAAGCAGCAGTGCCTCTTGGAACAATGGTTACTTTTAACAATGGATAAGCGTGTTCTAAAAACCAACCACAAACCGCATGACCAGCTTCGTGATAAGCAATAATTGATTTTTCGTGTGGTGCAATGATTTTATTTTTCTTCTCTAATCCACCAATCACTCTATCAATTGCATCTTGAAAATCTTTCATATCAACTGCATCTTTGTTGTTACGAGCAGCAATTAATGCGGCTTCGTTACAAACATTTGCAATATCAGCACCAGCAAAACCTGGTGTTTGTTCTGCCAATTTATAAATATCTAACTTTTCTGAAACTTTTATGGGGCCCAGATGTACTTTAAAAATAGCTTCACGGCCTTTAACATCTGGCTTATCAATGGTGATTTGTCTATCAAATCTTCCTGGACGAAGGAGTGCAGAATCAAGTACATCTGGACGATTGGTTGCGGCAAGAATAATGATACCACTATCTCCACCAAAACCATCCATTTCAACTAGTAATTGATTCAACGTATTTTCTCTTTCATCGTTACTCATTACAGCATTCTTTCCTCTTGCGCGCCCAATAGCATCAATTTCATCAATAAAAATAATACAAGGAGCTTTTTCACGAGCTTGTTTAAACAAATCTCTCACACGGCTAGCTCCAACACCAACAAACATTTCTACAAAATCACTACCGCTTAAACTAAAGAAAGGCACTTGAGCTTCTCCAGCCATTGCTTTTGCTAGTAGGGTTTTACCAGTTCCTGGAGGACCAATTAGCAATGCACCTTTGGGAATTTTACCACCAAGTGCTGTATATTTTTTAGGTGTTTTAAGGAAATCTACAATCTCCATTACCTCAACCTTAGCTTCATCTAAACCTGCAACATCGCCAAAATTGATATTGACTTTTGTTCCTTTATCAAACAAAGTTGCTTTTGACTTTCCAATATTAAAAATTCCCCCCGGACCACCACTAGATGCACCTCCTCCCATTTTTCGAGTTATTAGGTACATAGCCCCCACTAACAATAGAACAGAAAAAAGCATACTACTGATAGGTCCTCCAAAAAAATCAGGGTCTGTAGTGATGTTTACATCTATGTCTGCAATATGGTTGTCTTTGCAAAAAGTTCTAATAGTTTCTGGATACGTTTTAGAATCTGAGATTTCGAACTGAAAAATAGGAACACCTTTTATTTTGGCAGGATCGTATTTCATATTAGGAAACTTTTTAGCATAGAAAGGTTTTCTAATACTATCTGGTTTCATATAAATTCTTACTAAATCCTTGTTTTTAACAAGGTCAATTTTATCAACATCTCCTGCTAAAAGCATGTTTTGTCTAAACTCCTGTTCACTTAGTTTAGCTGCTTCTGGTTTTAAACCATTACCAAATAATGTAGAGCCAACAAGTACTGCTAGTATAAGTGCATATACCCAATAGATACTAAATTTTGGACCTTTTTTTTGAGGTTTTTCTTCAAATAAACGGTCTTGCA
>Ga0114975_10003736_pt1 | contig 10073 bp, 18 predicted proteins | sample S_130626_EF_Meta_FD_87031 | JGI IMG/M metagenome (GOLD analysis project Ga0114975, IMG submission 87031) | Freshwater microbial communities from Lake Simoncouche, Canada to study carbon cycling - S_130626_EF_MetaG | ecosystem: Environmental > Aquatic > Freshwater > Lake | place: Lake...
AGCATAACTTTTGGTTTGCCAATGATCGGTTTGTAGTTGGTTTTGAATTGTGAAAAAATAACTTAGTTTTAGTTTCATAGTAAGAGTATTTATAAGAAATCTTGAAATCTTTTTGAAAAAAGTTGTTTACATTTGCCGTGCTTTATGGTAGAATAGTCACGTAAGGAAACACCACAACAATATGAAACACTACCCCACGCACGAAGAAATTGCGGAGCAAATCCTCAAGCTTGTCAATGACAACCTGTATTGTCATCACATGCACACCCGAGAGATTCTTGACGACATTATTGCTGATCTCCAGCAATACGCGGAAAGCATTCCATCCGTTCAAGACTACATCGACAAAAATTTGCTTTAATCAATATGATACTATTTACTACAGTAGTCATCGGCTTTGTGTATTTGACCGCACAAATATTTCACTATGAAGTGATGAAGGAAATTAATAAGATTAAGCTTGAACTTAAGCCGTTATTGAAAGAAGGTGGTGTGTATCTTAAAACACAACAGTTGCCGCTCCAAGTGACTAAACTGCGCCAAAAAATGTGGGTAAAACCTGCCCCGTTGTATCACGTAATCAGCAAATGAAACCAACATTTATCGTAATTGTCGGCAAAGGTGATGAACAATATAGCGTGTACTATGATGACTATGGTAATGCTGCCGAGTGTGCTTTGGCTTATCGCCAAACGGGCGAGGAAGTAAGAATCGTAGAAATGAAGGAAATTCACGCCGGATCACCTATTTCCGATAAATTTTAAAAACTTTTGAAAAAAGTTGTTTACATCCTCCCTTTTTTATGGTAGAATAGTCACGTAAGGAAACACCACACCAATGCAATACATAATCAAAGCTGAAAGCGGAATCTCCGGCCTGTGCAATCTTGGAGACGGAATCACTGAAAAGGATGCCTGGGCGGATGCCTTTGGTCCTAAGCCATGGTCCGACAGCACCAAACGCGCCGCTAAAAAGGCGTGGTGCGTGAAAATTGAATCCGACGAACCTGTAAGTTACAGCGGACACTGAAATCTCTAAACAAAACAAAACAAACAAAACGTATATTATGAAACTGAATGACAAAGCACAAAACACATTGGATTCACTGTTTGCCAGCGGTGATGGTAAGAACAAAGCGGGTGGTGTTGTATTTGGAACAACCGTAATTTACAATGCAGGTCGCGCTGCGGGAATGAAATTCCGGGAAATTCAAGAAACATTTATGACCGATGATCTTAAGGTCGGTTATGGCAAATATGATTTGCACAAACTTAAGAAGAATGTTGAATGGGATGCCGCCGAACCTGCACCTGTCAAGGTTTTAGCCAAGGCTGCTAAGAAGGCTGCTAAGAAGGCTGCTAAGAAGGCTGCTAAGAAAGTTGCAGTTTCTAAAAAGGTTGAAGTTCCAACCACGGAAAAGCAAAAGCTTGAAAAGCTTATTCAAGATTCTGCAAACTGGGAAGTTGTATACGACAGTACAACTGATAAATCGACGAATGCTTAATAAATAATATTATGTCAAAAACTTATCGTGTGTTCCATACTCCAAATCCTGTCGAAGTAAATCTTTCGGCAAAGGAAGCCCGCAACCTTGCAATCCAATGTGTTTGTGAAGTTTCCAATTGGAAACGTGATTGGTATTTGACATACGATTCAGATGTAACACACGTAGCTGAAAAGATTCAAGCTTACACAACTCATAGTTTTTCATATGAGGAAAAAATAAGACAAGCCACACCTGAGGATCTTTTAACTTTTAAAATGATTGAAAAACTTAAAAACTTATGATCCGAAAAATACAAGCCGCGCTGTCACCACTATATTTCATGTTTTACCCACAACAACGGTGGTTGACAAAAAAATTTCCCCGTACATGGATGGATAAAGATAGGATTATTTTTGAAACATTGTTTGGGTGCATTGTCCATTGGGTAGAAGTTGAAGGTAAGTCTTACCGTGAAACTTCATATGATGAAGATCTTAAGGATGGTCATGTTTCCAAAGAGTATGTTAAAAGCAAACAAAAAATTGAGGATAAAATTACCGAAATTTATTTGTGGCATATACACGATCGAAATGTGAGGGAAAAGGAAATTGATGCACTTGTTGATGAATATTTTGGCGCAGAATCAATTGTACAACTATACATACCAAGTGCAAAATTGAGTAAAAAAATAGTTAACCTTAGATCTAAAATTGAAAAGAAGGATAAAGAATATATGAAGGAAATTATTGAAATTTGCGATCATATGTGGACCTAAAGCTATGGATAATGAACTTGAAAACCAATCGGATTTGGCCCGAACCGTGCGCTGGCATGGTAGGTGCGATGAAACCTTAAAAGATTGCCCCAAGAAGGTTTAGTAACGGAAGATTGTGGGAAAAAGGGCACAAAGTTTCATTTTTTTGAAAAAACTCCTTTACATTTGCCGTGCTTATGGTAGAATAGTCACGTAAGGATACAGACCAATGAACATCAAACACATACACACCTTAAAAGAATTTAACACATGGCGCCGAGGTGACGTCACGATTAAACAACCAGACCCAACAACCGTTGGAGACGCAATTGATTGGTCAACGCAAACTCTAACTCGTTTAGAAGAATGGCAAAATATGAGCAGTTCACAAATGCGATTGCAATGCGGTGAATTGACCGCTGAACAAATCCGAATTGTTCGCTCTGTTCTCAATGTAATAGCTCGACCAGGCGTTTCAGAAAACGCAGAATAGGAAACTTTGATTCAAATGAATTACCACGGATACAAATATTGTTTTATTGATGTTGAAACTACCGGTCTTGATCGTAAGCACCATAATATTTTTCAAATTAGCGGAACTATTCTTGATTGTGATCTTAAAGAAATTGAAAGTTTTAACCTTAAGTTTAAACCGCACAGTTTGGAACATACTGAACAAGGTGCGTTGGATGCCACAGGAATGACACTTGAGGACTTAAATGCATTGCCTATGAAGTCGCATGAAGCATATCAAGAACTTATTAAAATTTTGTCACGTCATTGTAATAAGTTTGATAAAAAAGATAAAATGCATTTTGTTGCTTATAATGCTTCTTTTGATGCTGACTTTATGCGTGAATTTTTCGCAAAACACAATGATGCATATTTTGGTTCATGGTTTTGGAATCCACCAATATGTGTGATGCTTGCCAGTGCTTGGTTTACTCAACGTGTGCGCGGAGCGTTTCCCAACTTTAAATTGGGAACATTATGTCAATGCTCTGAGGTTGGATGGGATGAATCCAAAGCTCATGATGCGCAATATGACATTCAACAAACGGTCGGACTATTTCGGTACTTACACGAGAATTTGTGCACATTATGAAAATATTGGTATCAGGAAAAAAAGACAAACCTAAGACACGCACTGAGGTTTGCAGCTGCGGGTGCGTATTTGTGTTTGAAGCCTCAGAAGCAAAATGTGTGAATGATCAGCGAGACGGAGACGCATATGTCATAAAATGCCCGGAATGTGAAGAATCTTTGTGGGTAGACGCCAGGTTTTTCAGCTAAGTTTGTATACAGGCTATAGAATCTGAAACTTTTTTAAAATAATGAAAAAAGTTGTTTACATTTGCCGAAAAATATGGTAGAATAGTCACGTAAGGAAACACCACACCACATGACTAACACCACACTATCCGCCCACATCGCCAGTCTCAATGCCGCAACTCTCGCCTGGGTTGCAGAAAATCCGACAAATCGCTTTGCCTGTACCTATACTGAGGATCTGTCCTATTGGAATGAGATGGGTGTTTTTACGGTGGAAGACTTTCAACGCAACGAGTTGGAATCCACGGTCTGGGACCTGTACAAAAGTGTGCATGGAATCCGCCCTCGTTGGGTAAACTTCAAGGAAATGTCAATCCAGGAACTTGAGGCGACTATTGCGAGTCTTCACGAGACGGCCAAATGGCATGCCGAAATGGATGCGCAATATGAAGCTCAGCAAAAGATTGAAGACGCATGGCATGACGAAGTGGATGCATATGAAGCCACTCTTTGTATCCCAGGTGAATTGCAATTCGTCAATGGCACCTGGGCAGCTGCCTAACACTTAAATCTAACATTACGGAAAAACAACAAGTTAAAAAAATATGAGTACAGATAAATTGGTTATGAAGTCGGACAAGGATTATACTATTCTTGGTAAAGGTGGCGTTGAGGTTATTGTGCGCGGCCGTAATGCACGTGAAGCTCTTGGGGTGTATATGAAACGAGGTCGGTTTGGATTGGGTACGGCATGGAGCATGACGCGCCAAAAGAATGGATGGCTTATTGTATCCAATTCAAGTGAAAAAACATTGCAACGCACATACTATAAAATGCGTGAAACGGAATATGATTCGTCAATGAAACAATCATTCTAATGTATGATAATTCCTTGTACAATTGTTATCGCATCATGGCTTAAGCAAGATGAATGACTGACTGACAACACAACGCAACACATGAGTAAAATATTTCTTATACGTCACGCCGAAAGCGAAGGTAACGTTGATAAAAGCGTGTATTATGAAAAACACGACAGTGAAATTTGTATTACCGAGCATGGTCACACTCAAGCAAAAGAATGTGCAGCAACGCTGTTAAGTTTAACGGACGCAAATACAATTGACTTACATGCCAGTTCATACGTCCGAGCACTACAAACGGCAAACTATATTAGAGAAGAATTTATTGTTGTTGGAAAGACAGTAAAGTTTCATGAAAACCCACTGTTGCGCGAACGTGATTGGGGGAGCCTACGTGATATTGTCGACAATCGTCACCTTAAAAAAGAAGCTCATTTCAATTTTTATTATCGACCTGATCACGGTGAAAGTTATGCAGATGCATATTACAGAGTGGTTACGTTTTTCACGCATCTGCGACAAACGCGAGGTGCAGGGGACATTGTAATTGTTTCACATGGAGAATGGATTCGACTTGCACTTATGTATCTTGATGGATTTGGTGTGCAACATTTTGCCGAACATCACAAAAATCCAAAAAACGCAACTATCATTGAAAGAAACTTTTAAAGTTTGTTTACAAAGGCATTAATATTTGATATAATATAAACACAACAAATGATAACAAAACTTAAAACTATTTTAAACGAATCAAGCAATCCTGTGCGTGTTTCATTTACCAAACTTAACGGCACAATCCGTAATATGGAATGCACAACTAATCTTGATTTGATTCCAGTTGAATTTCATCCAAAACAAAATGAATCGGGTCGCGTTTCAAATGATAAAGTGGTTTGCGCATATGATTTGGAAAATAACGGATGGAGGTCTTTCATTGCGGACAATGTCATCAGCTTTGAATTAATCCAATAAGAATATGAACGCCTTTAAAGCAGGAAGAGTAATTGCAGGTGACAGCAAATGGACAGGAGAGGAACCGGAATGGCACGGATGGCAACAATGGGAAGCAGCACATTTCTTTAAAATTAGAGGAAAAGCAATCAACTTTTATAACTATTACCTTGACTCTGCTTCAATGAAACCTATGGTTCTTGAATGGATGAAAAAGAACGGTTATAAAAAAGAACAAATTGCAGCAATTAAAGAGGCACCTCCGTATATTCTTCCATCGACTGTTGGTAAATTGGTCCGTTGTTTGGAACGTGGAATGCCTTCGTTACATCCGCAAGCGGCCGAACATTTTGCATCACTTCCTTTTCACGACGAAGACAATCCTCCAATTCCCAAGGATGATATATGCATTGTTAATAAGTTGATACACGATGCGCTAAGTGTACTAAAACAAAACAAATATGTCAAGGGAACTGAAGATGTGGCAAGCGAACCAAAGGTGCACCAACCATCTCCATTGGAACGTATTAGAAAAAATGTTGAAAAAGATATTATTGCACCACTTGATTCACTGATTGATGACTGGGCAAATACAACCAAAACACCTCCAACATTAAATATTACTGCATACTTAAAAGATCATAAAGTTCCTGCACAAGGTTGTAAATTTATTCTTGATTGGTTGAATAGGTATTATAATGAATATAATTCCGCACTTGAAAAAACTGATCCTCAATTTGTTGAAGGATATTCATATTTGTCAAAATCATCGTTGAATAAAATTGTAAAAATTCTTCAAGATTTAATTTCTGATGTTAAAAATCACGCCAAGATTAAAAACAATACACGCAAACCTAGAGTTAAAAAGGTTAAAAATGCAGACAAGCAAGTGTCAAAATTGAAATATCAAACCAATAGTGCCGAATATAATCTTGACAGTATTAACCCTTCACGAATTCCTACATCACAACGGTTGTATACATTTAATACAAAAACAAGAATGCTGAGTGTTTATTATGCAAGTGGTGCATCGGGATTTGGTGTTCAAGGGACAACGGTAAAAATGTATGATGTTGAATCAAGCTTTAGTGCAACGTTGCGCAAACCTAAGGATATACTTGCCGCCATTCTTGGCGCCACACCTAAAAAACTGGATAAAATTTTCGACGGAGTACCTCTTAAAAAGAAAAAGGTAAACGGTCGAATTAATCCACAAACAATCATCCTTAAAGTAATTGAAAACAGAATATAATGCAAACAAAAACAGAAAACTTAAGTCTTAATATTATTACAAAACAAGATTTTGCGTTGGCCGTAGAGAAATTGGTCAAGACAAAAGAAATGTCGTACATTGAAGCGATTATACATTATTGCGATACCAATGGTCTTGATCCTGTTGATATTTCCAAACTGTGCGTTGGTAGTCTCAAAGAAAAATTAGAGGCAGAAGCGCAACGCAATAATTTATTGCCCAAATCATCTTATTCATTGTTTTGATAAGTTTAAGCACAGAAACAAATTTAAGTCCTTTTGAGGTATGGAGCATCTATACTTCGATGTGCTTACATTTTAAAAAAGGATCCAGTTATGATGCTTTTAAATTTAATTTTAAAGGACCTAGACTTAAAAAGGAAACCTTTTTGGCTCATAAAAACAGATATGAATTTGAAAAATTGGCAAGAGCATTTCCCAAAAAGAATGATTTGATTCTTTATTTTTTATCCAACATTTTACAAGATAAGTGTTGGATTAATAATATGAGTAGAAACATTTATGATGAATACCTTGGATCAATACAATCAATGCAATATACTTTTAAAGGTGATATGAATGTACTGCGAGAACATTGTGCAAATTTTGACGATGCTTTTGCTCCTCGATGTGCTGGGGAAATTCCTGTGATATATAAGTTATATCAAGCAAATGCCATATGTTTGAACTCGTTGGTTGTGTTGGATTATTTGATTCAATACACTTCAACAATAGGCAAAAATTTTAATGATCCGCTGGGAATATTATCCGATATAACTCATAAGATTATTAAATACAAACCTTTTCTACGTTCAGAAATGAATGCTGAAAAATACAAAAATATTGTAATAAGTTTGTTTACAACTGTGAACAAATGATGTATAATAGATTCATGGTGGTAATTCCCACCAAACAACAAAACAAAATACAACAAAATACACTGTAAAACTATGTCATTCGAAAAACTAAAACAAAATCGTTCCGCCGCAATTGATAAACTTGTCAATGCCGCTGAAAAAGTATCTGGTGGTGCAACAAAATCCTATGGCGATGATCGTCTGTGGGCTCCAGCAGTTGATAAAGCCGGAAACGGTTATGCAATTCTTCGTTTTCTTCCGGCAAAGGAAGGTGAAGATCTACCATGGGTCCGTTTCTGGGATCATGGATTTAAAGGTCCAACTGGTCGTTGGTACATTGAAAATTCTCTAACTTCAATCGGTCAACCTGATCCTGTCAGTGAAGCAAATTCACTGCTTTGGAACAGTGGTGTTGAATCAGATAAGGAAATTGCTCGTGATCGCAAACGCAGATTGCATTACATTGTTAATGCTCTTGTAATCAGTGATCCAGCAAATCCTCAAAACGAAGGCAAAATTGTACTATACAAATTTGGTAAGAAAATCTTTGATAAGATTATGGATATTATGCAACCACAATTTCAAGATGAACAACCAATCAACCCATTTGATTTTTGGACTGGTTGCAACTTCAAGCTTAAAATTCGCAATGTTGAAGGTTATCGTAACTACGATAAATCGGAGTTTGACAAGCCAAGCGAATTGTTTAACGGCGATGAAGCACGTTTGGAAGAAACTTACGGAAAACTTTATTCGCTTTCCGAATTTATTGATCCAGCAAACTATAAGTCATACGCTGACCTTAAGCGCAAGCTTATTGAAGTTATCGGTGTCGATGCCGCGGGTGCAACTGTTGATCATAAACCTGTTTATGAAAACACTCACGCTTCAACTTCTCGTGCCGCCGAAGCACCTGAAAATGTTGCAGTTGAATCAACATATAATGCTCCAGTCGAGGACGAAGATGAAGATGAATCATTAAGCTATTTTGCAAAACTTGCACAAAGCTAATAGTATTCCAACATAACAGTGGCGGCATGATAAATAAAATCATGCCGCCATTTTTCTTTATATGATACACATCGAAGTTTACAGTATTTTAAATTGTTTGGATTGTAGTAAATATCACAAGCTAATAGATTATTTTTGTCGCCTTAGAGATGATGTAACCTACAGTATAATTGATATTGATAATGAACGTAATTTTAAACAAATTATGGACAAAAAATTGACGCATATTCCATCAACATTAATATATGAAAATGGTACGTTGATTCGACAAGCGGGCCGAATATTGTCTCACATTGAACTGTTTGATTTGGTGTATGGAATTTAATTGTTACACCTCAAATATATTATTCGGATGTAAATATTCCGCTTCCGCTTGCGGTAATAATAGGATTATGGACCGAACCGTTGTTGTTCACGTTGCTTGACGTTGAACTGTTATTGGTAACATTACCTCCATTGTTATTGTTGATAATAACCACAGGTGCCGCAGCAGAGGTTCCGGCATTTCCCAATTCTGTTCCTACCGTTGGTGGATTTGATTGAATACCTTTTTGTAATAACATCGAGGTTTCTTTCGACTGTTCTGATTCCTTAAGTCCGTTTACAATTTGAATTAATGGAGCTCCTGGTTTTATTGATTCACTTAAGCTTTTAAGTTTATCAAAAGGTATTTGATCAAGAACTGACAATTTACCATCAAGTTGTGATAATGCCGTGAGTGCAGTAACAAGCATATTGATACCTTCGGCAAAAGCTTTAATGCCTGTAGCATCAAGTGCATTCAAACTTTTAAATTTATCACTTAAAGTTTCAAGAATGTCAAGTTCGGAAGTAATACCTGCCAATGTTTTTAGGCCGCTGGCCAAATCTTGGACGCCCATACCAAGAATACTTAAATTGTAACCATGTTTGGCCAATTTTATAAGTTGTTCAATTGGGCTGTCTGATCCTAAACTTAAAATTTTACCAATCAATGTAGCTACACCTGAGGCAACTTGTGAACCAGCAAATGCAACAAGAGCGCCAGATAATGCCAATATACCTTTGGACGCAGATATCAATGATACTCCGTCCAAATCTTTTAGCGAATCTTTAAATGTTTCTAAAAATTCCGGAAGTGTTTCGGCCTCGCCTGCAGCAATACTTAACAATGCAATACTTGCGGCAAATGGTATCATGGCAATCGCTGCACTAGCCATTCCCAAGAAACTTAGTTTATCAACTCCTTCACCCAGTGCTGTTAATGCAGCACCGCTTTTTGTAATTGAATCCCAGTTTACTATACCTAATATCGCCATACCTGCGGCAAATGGTAAAATTGCAATTGCTGCTAGTATCATTGCGGGAAGTCCAAATGTTAATAAAACCAATCCCGCGGCAAGACTTGCTATCGCGCCTAATATACCATCAAAACCTTTCCAATTTACTGCGCCTAATATTGCCATACCTGCGGCAAATGGTATCATGGCAAGACCAACCAAAGCTAAAGCTGCCGCTCCCGTTAAAAATGCGACACCGGCTGGGCTGTCCATAATTACACCTATTAAAGCCAATGTTCCCACCAATCCAAGCAAAGCTAAAGCAGCCATTCCAACCGAAGGCCATTCCACAAGATTTAATAACATTAA
>Ga0114975_10003738_pt1 | contig 10071 bp, 17 predicted proteins | sample S_130626_EF_Meta_FD_87031 | JGI IMG/M metagenome (GOLD analysis project Ga0114975, IMG submission 87031) | Freshwater microbial communities from Lake Simoncouche, Canada to study carbon cycling - S_130626_EF_MetaG | ecosystem: Environmental > Aquatic > Freshwater > Lake | place: Lake...
ATGATGAAAGCGAATCCGTATAGGGCGACTGAGGTCAACAAGGCTGCTTTAGGTTCCCGGATCATCAGTCCTTCTTAGTGACAGTGGTTTTAAACAGGATGCCAAACAGGAACTGGATGCCCCAAGCCTGCATCCAACCAATCTCTTTAACGCCGTCGACTGCGGGCACAAGGCATTGGTTCCACAGTTCCATCACAGGCCAAGCCAGCAGGAAGGATATGAACAGTCCGCTTGCGACTACGACGATGAATGCGCCAACGGCTGAGGTGATTTGGTTCATGTTATTCTCCAGTGTAAAGTTCATAGATGGCCTTGGCAGCCACAGGATCCAGTCGGGCCAACTCAGTCGCAGCCGCTGTCAACACCCGGTGGCGACGAACAATCTCTGCACGGCTTAGTTCGCCATCGCAGGTCAAGTTCTCAGGGCTCAGGTCGCTGTCTAGACAAGCAGCCACTACCTGACGACCTTTAGCCGTCTGTATCTCATACTGAGGGCCTTTGAACAACTTTTGCCATTTGTTCTTTTGATCGATGTATGCTTGCAATGCGGTCATGATATGCTCCTGGTTGCGATGTGTGTATTATAGCACTGATCCTGTTTCTGGTCAACCGCTTACGCGGCTTCCAGCATGTTGGCAGGCACATTCCAACGGCTGGTAGGCGTCTTGATCAGCACAAACTTTAGCTTGACTTTCTCCACTTCGCCTACATAGGTCATGCCGTTTTTGCTGCTGGTGAACCGGACTCGATCGCCTACAGAGAAACTGCGGAGGTTGGTCTTGATCAGTTGGCTGCGAGCATACTTCACAGCATCGATGATGGATGTCAGTTGATCGTTAGTAAACGAACCAGTGATGATCGCGGTGTTGATTGCCTTGATATCCATTTGAGACTCCTTTTTGCTGAACATGTGTGTATTATAGCATTTCGGGCATTAGTGGTCAACCAAAGAATCCAACAAAAGTTGCGATTTTTTACCAATTCAAGTTGGTAATTTTAGTTGGCATTTCATAAGTATCTGTAACATGAAATACATATTTGCCGCACTTGTTTTGATATCGTCTGTTGCTCATGCTCAATTATCTGAATATGAACGAAAGTTTACCTGCGGCGAAACTAGATTTGTGATGTCGGCGTTGACCAAAACTGCCCAAGAAAAACCCGTATGGGTAGGAGCCGATCCAGAAACAAAAACTCAGACCATGATATTACAAAACACCCGAACCCTGACCTGGACCGTGATTCAATATGATAACACCATGGCCTGCGTATTGCAAAGCGGTGAAGGGTTTCGAATCTTAACAGATTCGTTTAAAGAATCTCAATAACTGGGTTGAAACAACCAACCTTGACTGGTTATTTCATGCTGCCATTGATAGAATGGTTTAATTACTTCCAATCTCCACTCACCGTTGAACCCAATGTAAGAGGTAGGTTCAGTGAACGCATGATCGTTAGAGTACTGTGCTAGATGTGTAAAATGTGGAATGATATCAAATCCATCAATGGATAATTTATTCAATACCACAGCAGTTTCTGATTCAGATGTATACACTTTGTTTTTCAACTTCACTGCGACTGAAAATTCCTCCAGCAATGGCAGTTGTTTTGATACTGTGATAGATTCTGATAGTTGCCCTTGATGTATTAACTGTTGATTTACCCAGATTTCTGCATACGGGCGACCAACAGGTTCCACCATCAACACAAGATCTAGATGTAGATCAGTAGCCAGCAGATCTGAAAAGTTCTTCATATTCAGGCAGATAGTCTAACACACAGTTGCCACGCGATTGGTCTAGTTTTTTTAGATACTGTGTCATGGCTGCAAATTGATGTGTTTCATCAGGGCAGTGATCAAGATAATTCACATAACTTGCAGCATCTTGCAATATACTTTGTTGCACATGACTAGGATCTCGATTGTTGATCACAGTCACTTCGTTGAGTTCCTGTTGTTGTATCCAATGTTTTAGTTCGCTGCTAATGTGTTCACGGATAGACAATGGTAACACCGACATACGAAGAACCTGCGGCTCATCTAAAAAATTACAACTTTCTATTCCTACCTTGGCCTGAGATGCAAACTTATAAATGTCTAACAATTCACCTGCGGTCAATGCAGTAGGGGTGGTGCGTATGGTAGGTATCCAATTTTGTGCGCGGCTAAGTTCAATCCATTGATTCATAAGCGCAATTACCGATTGGATATCGCTCGGGTATCTCACATAGTCATTGACCTGTGTCATTGAGTCTATGCTCATTCCAAGATTCACTTGTTTGAACTCGCCGAGCATGTGATTTATCTCAGCATCCCACACTGTGAGATTGGTAGTAAGACCCACTGTGATGTTATGACGGAAGTTGTGTTTCATCAATGCCCGGAGTATTTTTTTGAATCCCGGGGTGATCAATGTCTCTCCGCCGATAAAATGCAAGTATGCCAATCCCGAAGTTTTGCTCAGCACATCGATCAACAAGTCAACACGACTCGAATCTTCGGTCCAATTCAATACTGGTAATTTGTCAATCAATCCAATGCGATGAAACTCACTGGCCAATCTTGAACTGGACGCAGGGGCACACATCACACAGGCACTATTGCAATGATTACCAAGATCGATCTGCCAATCCAATGGCACGAGATCCGTGTGTCCTTGTTGTAGAGATTTTTCAAATTCTGATGCAAATGTACTGCTCGCACAACTCTTGGCAAAGTTGTTTACTGTGATACCAGTTTTCAATAATTGTTTTTGTCTTCCACTGACCTTGCCATACTTTTCCATCACATAACAGTCATTGCACCCAGTCAATGGTTTCCCATCCAGCATGGATTGTCGTTCTGCTGACATGTTTTTTTGGAAGAAAGTTAATGGATGAGTATCACCGATCACTGGAGTATCTTCAGTGATCCTACCAGTCAGGCTGCTCCAGCGACAATATTTCATCTGGCCGTCGGCGGCTATTTTCATATGTGTCCATGGGCTAGAGCAAAAAGTCTGTGCTAGTGACATTTTTATCGCTTGCTAATCACTTTGTCTGCTAGACCATATGCTACTGCTTCTTCCGCGGTCATGAAGTTGTCACGCTCCATGTCGGCTCGCAAAGTGTCATAGGATTTGCCAGTATGTGTGACATAGATATCTGTGAGCACTTTCTTCCAACGCAACAGTTCACGGGCTTGGATTTCAACATCTGTGGCTTGACCTGATGCACCGCCTAGGGGTTGATGGATCATGTGCCGTGCGTTGGGCAGGATATACCGCTTGCCCAATGTACCAGCTGATGCCAACAATGAGCCCATTGAGGCGGCTTGCCCCATCACGATGGTCATGATATCGGGCTTGATAAACTGCATGGTATCATAAATGGCCATGCCGGCTGTGACACTTCCGCCCGGTGAGTTGATGTATAGGCTGATGTCTTTGTCGGGATTGTCTGCTTCCAGAAACAGCAATTGAGCGCACACCAGGCTGGCTGAATGTCCATGCACTTCGCCATCTAACATGATCACACGGTCACGCAGAAGTCGGCTGTAGATATCATAACTGCGTTCTCCTTTGGAGGTTTGCTCGAGAACTATGGGTACTAAACTTGACATGGTATTCCTTGGTTAATTTTAATCCACTGATCTTTTACATAATCAGCAAAGTGATGTTTATTGTATAGGATTTTTTCCTCTAGAGCAAGGTATTTGGCTCGCCAATATTCCGGAGTCTGCTCACATAATATCACCAAGAAGTCTGCAATGTTATCCGGAACTGTCAAATCAAGATCGGTTATGTCGGTGAAATCCTCAACATAAGTTTCAAATCCACGATCATGTAACCAGCGTGTGCCGCCATCTGGATCATACACCAAAAATGGTCTACACCCTACCATGGGTTTATAAATCTTTTCGCTTACAAATCCTGATCGATTTATGTCATAGCCAGTTTCAGTGACTATGTTGACCAAGTGCCGCTGCCAATTTTTGATATGCCCTAGACTCACAATGTCGTTGGGAGGGCCGTAGTGTTCTTTTCCTGGGTTAGGTGCCAGAGTATCATGGTCTCGATCAACCTCCAATAACTGTTCTGCTTGACCGTTGATCCCTCCCATGCTTACTATGCCATGTTTGACAATATCAAGCGATTTTAATCTGTTGTACAATTTGCGCCTATGCCAATGCGGTTTTCGATTCAAACACATGTAGGCCGTATCAAGCTGAGTTGAATCACACAGTATGTCCAAGTGGGGTGCTGTCAAATAATGATCTACAAATATCGCACAAAAATCCACAAAGTGTTTTCCTGGATAATACCCCACGGCCAATACTTCACAGTCAAATTCACTGTACCAATCTGGTTGAGGTATGGCTTGATCTAGCATGGCCACAAGTACAATTCTGTCTACTGGATTGTTTCTCAACCAGGTTAGCACTTGCTGATGATATTCAGCAGAGTACCAAACTGAATTTATCACCACAGTGCGATTTTGATCCAATGCAATGTGTCGCAACAAACTATCAACTATGTGCTGTTCAAATTTTTTAAGAGTCCAAACTGATCCCCAGCCATTGTTAAATTCTTGTATAATCATGTTTTCTTAAATCAATTTGGTGATTACAAATCTTGCTGAGATGTTGTCTATTGTACATAGCGATTTCATTGGCCTGTTTTAATATCTGATGTTGGTCGGTTTGGTTGCATTCCATCAATGTTCTCATGCTTTTTTGCATGAGATGCCAGCGAACAGGGCCTTGGTATAGATCATAACTCTCATCCCAGACAGTATGATAGGTGCGGAATCCTAGGCTTCGCAATCTTGCAAGATAGTAACGGGGTGCATATACTACAATAGGTTTAGCAGCCATGATAGGGCGTACAGTTTTTTCTGTAGGAAAAAATGTATCACCCAAAGTGTAAGTTTCGCATACTATCTCTACAGCAAAATTATGATAATGCTGCAATAAACTAGCATTGGTATCTGAATATGAAGTAGGAGTAACAAATTGATCTCTAACAGATTTGTTATCCACACTAGAAACTGGATTTTGGTCATACCAAGAAAACATCTTGTATTGATCATTCGATGACATCCAATCAGATAGATTTTCTAGGTTGTGAGAATCAATGGGTGACTGTTTCCAAGGTAATGGTTGGATGTGATTCATCAAACTGGTAAAAACATTATCTCCGTATACCTGGTATAAAATAACAGCTCTGCTCAAGGTCATGCGTCCGATAAACAATCCAAATAGTTGTTGATGTGCTAAAGAAATTTCAGATTGCCAATAGTCTCGGGCCATGAAGAAAAAATGACTTATCCGGTTGTCTTTGATTCGTTGATATGGCACGAATTCCACCGGATTGTTCCATCGGGTTAAATGAACAGTTTCCGGGGATAAATGTCTAGTTGTAAGCCAGGTATCAATCACATCAGTGACTCCTAACGCTCTAAGGCTTGGTCCTTCACTACGCAGATCTAGCACCAAGGGTTCTCCAGTAGGATGTTGGGCAATCTGTTGTTGAAATTGGGCAGGGTTGTTCCAGCAATCTCCGTTGAATTCTACCGCTATAGGTTCTGTCATTCCAATACTTATGGTGCCACTAAATACTAGATGAGAGATTTAATCAACCTACTTGATAATATTGTTGCCGAAGCCAGTGTTTTCAAAACAAAAAACAACCAGTATGTTCCAGGGCGTAAGCTAGGAATCAGTACTTCCGTGCAGGGTGCAAAAACACTAGAACTTATAAAGACCGCCGTACCCAATTTCAATGGCAATGAAGTTTTATTGATACCCGACCCCGATAAAAGTCCTAACTATAATGTAGGTACAGGGCCATTGGGCTACAAGTTACAACTACCCGACGGCAAGATCATCCAACTCAATGGGTCAAAATCAGCAATTGAATCCTCGTTGAACGATCTTGGAGGTGGTTCTGCTCCTGCTGCTGATGGTGTGCCTGCTGCCAATAAACCACCTAAACTTCCTAACAAAGGCGACACCGCAGAAGGATTGCTGGGTGCAGCATTATTTGCCAAGTTGTTGGACAGGCAAAATGGAAGCATTGGGCAGATCACCACCGACGATGTGTGGAATGTTTTTGATAATCTCAACCCTGTGTCTGAATCTGACTACATGGTAAAAAGCAAAGACCTTGGGGGCGCCACAGACACCATATGGTTCCGACTACGAGTAAAAAACACAGTCAAGACAGCACTAGAAACACCGGAACTGAGAAAATCTATAACCAATTGGATGCTGAGCCCAGTGAACTATGTGAACAGTCCCGAAGGTACAGATTATGCTGAAGAGTTTTATAAAAATGGAACCCCGGATGAAATAGGGGTTATCAGCGATGGCATATCTGCTCAGAAAGATAAAAAGACAGATGTGGTCACTGCGGTTAGAGATCCCGAAACCAACACAGTCAAGCGCGAGGTCATGCCTGTCAGTCTCAAAGCCGGTGCTGATCAGTTTGCTCAACACTCAGGAAGTAAATGGGCGGCCATGGAAACCATGTTTTCAAAGTTAGGTGTTGAGTTGCCAGACATGACTGAGTGGGCATCCGAATATGAAGGATACCAAAGCAAAAATCAACAGATCAAGGCCGCAAGCCAAGTATACAAGAAGGCTGCAGACTTGTTAAATTCAAAGTTTGACAGTCCCGAGAGTGAAGCTGCATTCGTACAAACTGTGGCGCGAGCATTGAGATTCTGGGCCACCAATGACGATGACCAAGTTTATGTGGTAAGTTTTGGTAGCCGTGGAAAATATGATGTGTTGCAGTTCAGCCAAGACAGTTTGATTCCAGCCATGGAAAAACTACAACTCAGGGCTAAATTCATCCCCGGGGATAATCCCAAGATTGAGATATATGACAAGAAAAGCGATCGTATGTTGTTCTCTATACGCACCTATCTTCAATCACAAGAAAAAGGTATGTATCAAAGGAATGTGATCGAAAAAGGTCCGTTGCTGAGCATAGTTGCCGATGCCACAGGCCGGAACACTGATACACCACCAAAAACAGACTCCATGGATGTTGATACCGATGATAAACCAACACAACGACTCACTGGACCAGGTTCCAAGGCAGCGAGAACTCAACATGAACCCAGGATGGACAAGGCCACCCTAGGTAGAAATCTTAGATAGACGATATCTGATCGCAGATCTTGTATTGCAAGGCCTCTTCTGCTGTGAGCCATACATCATGTGGAGGTAACAAGGTCTTCCTGATCTCATCTTCTGGTAACCCAGTGCATTGTACATAATGCGCCACCATGCGTTTCTGTGTGAGTTCAAACTCTTTGATGGTAGCGAATAACTCATGCACCTTGCCATCTGCACCCCAGGAGAACTGATGACTCATGATTGAGGTGTTGGGAGTCAAGGTTCGTCTGCCGGGTGATCCTGCCAAAAAGATCATGAGCCCTGCTGATGCGATCTGACCTAGCCCCACAGTCTTGATGTAGATCTTAGAGCTACGCATCACATCGATAAGAGCAAAAGCAGCGCTCATGTCACCGCCATCGCTACAGATCATCAACAGTAATTCTCGTTTCTTTTTCTTGGCAACAAAATTCTCGTGCAGGATCCACTCGATAACAGGGGCGATGCTGTCATTGTCGACATCGCCCATGAACACATACACACCATGATCATTCAGGGCATCAGAGTGGCTGCGTTCTAAAACTCCACCGGTATCCGAATGGAATGCCATGCTTACTGATTTTCAAGTTCTTTGAAAGCTTCGGCACTACGCAACGCCGCTCGTTTTTCCAGTTTCAATGTATCCTTGCGTTTCTGTAAAGTGTTGGCGTCACCTGTGGGCAATGCTACCAAGACATAACTGCGATACCGAGATCCTTCTGCGATACGCTTGATCTCTTTGGTTTCAACTCCAGTGATATCCACTTCCGGGCACAGGCTACGGATAGCCAGTTCGCTGGTCTCATAGCTGGCATCGGTTGTATCCTGCATGAATACCTTGGCTTGTTGGCTGACCTTGCCACCTGCTGCCATACAGATCTTTCCATATGCAAACAGTTTGGCTTTGTAATCTGCCATGCTCATGTCACCGCTAACAGCAGATCCATTGGCATATACCGCATTGTTGCTTGAAGGCAATTCAGTCATCCAGCTGGGTGCCTTAGACAGAGATTTCTCCACAGCAGCTTCACGCTTGGATTCAATTGCGGCTGCTCGTTTATCGTAGTCATCTTTGGGGGTGCTAGAGCAAGCGGCCATCACAGCAACAATAGGTAACAGGGTAAAAACTTTTTTCATCATATTCCTTACTTAGATTTGATCCAATCGCCGGCTTTGGAAAGATCCTGCCCGGCACCACTTACTGCTCCACCAATTGTGCCACAGGCGGTGAGCAAAGCCGCTACCATGAACACTACTACAAAACTCGCTTTCATATCTGTCCTTTCAGGTCAAGAGTTGGAAAAACATACTATAACACAAACTTTAGAACTTGTCAACTACTACCCATTTGGAATCATGGATCTTGCAGATGACACCTTGCCAAGTCCTTATGGTCTTTCCGGTAAATCCGGTGTCCAAAAACCAACGACACTGAGTACCATTGTGCCAAAAAGAGCGTGGGTAATCAGGATGAGGGCGGAACTGACTCAATTCTCCCACAGTACCTGGATTGGTCTGTCGGATGGTGTCTAATGTGGGATCATCTCGACATACCAAGATCTTTTCCGAAATCACTCGACTGGATGACACTTGATCGCGCACCGAATCTTCTGCTCGTTTCACGGCCACAGCACAGGCCGAATCTCTAGGAGTATCCCCAGGCCAAGCATATTCACCATTGGCAGTATACCATGTGGCACCGACTCGTGCTCGAAAAGTAACTAGGCATCGTTTACCTGCTGGGTCGGGAACCACAGTGGCAGTGAGTTGAGTGCGTTCGGCTATCACTACAGAACTTTGACTCACAGTCTTGTCCTGCAATACACAATCAGCATAGGCAGACACAGCTACCATTGACAGTGTGAGGATACCGAGTTTCATGGATTGCTCCTACAGTTATCTCTGAGTTCAAACAGTTTCTGATTGATCACCCAATCCGACCGTCCATATCCACGATTGGCATTGTTATAGTGTTGGTCAGGATCAGTGTATGCCAGCCAAGGTTGTAAGGCATTGCTGGCACGGGCAATCAGTCGATCGTCTCGTGTGCTACGCATACTCTGTAACAGGGCTATCTGCTCTGTTCGTTTAGAACAATTGATCTGAAAACTATCTAGATCAGCAAATCCCATAGGGCTTGATCTAGGCGCGGCACAACCACTACACAGGATTGCAAGTGTAACGCAGATGCCAAATACGGCCGCGAAGTTGCGAGACATGCTCATTCCATTCTCCTTGTGATTGGCTTTCCAGCCAGTTGATGATCCGGTGTTGGTTAGCACAATCATTGGGTATAAGATTCACATCAATAGGTGGTGCCACATTGGGTCGCAGATTACTGCACCCAGAGAGAAACAAAACTATCAAAAGATATCTCATGATACGCCAGTTTCCCGGTCAAGATATTCTCGTAGGATTTTTTCGATCATTTGATTCAATGTGATATCATGCTCATGCGCCCGTAGCATCAGTTGATACAAGAGATCTTCATCAAAGTCAATTTCAATAGTCACGCGATTGTCTTGAGTCATGCCCGACCTTTCTCATCTTGCACCCGAGTGTTTATGCAGGTGCCTTCTAATGTTGTGAGCTTGCCTTGATTGGCTCTTTCTGCCACTTCCAGCATGTGGATCTTTTGAGTGTCAATGCTGGCTCTGCATTGTGCCTCTGACCGGTAATGAGTCTGCGCCTGCATGAAGTTGCAGTTGCCGTTGAAACACACGAATAGCACAGGGATGAAGATTTCAATCATTGTTCATGCCTTTGGTTAACATGTTTAGGGCGGCGTTGATAACGCACTCGGCTTTGCTCCACCCGCCCACGAAATGGAGTATCGCGCGAATACAACTCCACAGCACGACGGCGCTGTCGAGGTAGTTGAATCACAAAACTAGTTGGTGTCATCTTTGCATCCATAAAAAATCCGG
>Ga0114975_10003740_pt1 | contig 10063 bp, 10 predicted proteins | sample S_130626_EF_Meta_FD_87031 | JGI IMG/M metagenome (GOLD analysis project Ga0114975, IMG submission 87031) | Freshwater microbial communities from Lake Simoncouche, Canada to study carbon cycling - S_130626_EF_MetaG | ecosystem: Environmental > Aquatic > Freshwater > Lake | place: Lake...
ATACTGAGTAAATTGCTGATTTTCTGTTATATCATACGGTGCATAAATTTGAGCAATTGAATCTAGACCACAATTACCTTGTGCAGTATTTTCAAAAAAATATCGTGAATTTTCACAGTATAATATACGCTGTTTTTGTTTAATTTGTTTTTCTGTCAAATTAGATTTTTCAATAAATTCACTAACTAGTTTCTTTTGTAAAAAGAAATCAATAATACTACGCGATTGATTTGCTGGATATACTTCTTCATCTTTGTATAATGGATATAATTTGCGCATTCTCTGCGTAATTCTAATAAGTTGATACCATAGTAATTTACAATCTTCTATTACAATATCTGGATTCTTAGGAGATAATAAATCTGCAAATTTATAAATTTTATTGGCTTGAGTTTCTCTTACAATTAATTCGCGTGATAATCTGGGTTTAAATCTATTTTGTTCTTCTTGATCCATAAATGAATTTAATATAGTCTGTGAATTGCCATTAGGAGAATAATATAATCTTCTTATAAATTCTCTTTTTCTTTCATTAAATTCTGGATAAGGATCTTGCTCAGGAGATGGTACTCTACTCTCTTCAAGTATACTTCTTATTGCATCTGATATATTTAATGGAAAAATTATATATGGTTCTTCTGTAAAAATAGTATTTTTACTAATCCAGTCAAATATAAAGAAATAAATTTCATCAGGCTCTATAGAATAATCGAAGCGATTATATCTATTCCAATACCCTTTTATTATATTAGGATTAAATAACATTAATTTATTAGACACTATAGTCTCTACCGTATCATAAGTGAGTGAATTGAGTCTTATTAAATTATCAAGAGATATTTTATATTCATTTACGTTTACTACAGTTGAATTTCCTGAATGTATTATATTAGATAATCTAGATATATTTTTCTTTTGCTCTACTGGTAATTTATTAAAAATATGACCACCCCATATAATTTCTTTTGCTTTAGATGGTCTGTGCTGACCCCAATAGATATTTTCGCCAGTAATTCTTAATGGGTGCAAAGCTGAAGGCTTTTCGTTAATTTCTGCTTGTAGTGTTTGCTCTTGTGCTAATCTTTTTTTTTCTTCATGCTTCTCTTGAGCTAATCTTTCTTTTTCTTGAATTAATTCTTTTACTCCCTGTGGCATTTGTGTAAATTGTGGATTTTTTTGCATAACTTCAAGTGCTTCTCGACGCACTTTCATGGCTTCAGGTCCCCTTTTACGATATATGCTTTCTGCAAATGCCTCACTATTTCCACGAAGAACTGTATCCGTTAATCTACCAGTAAGTCCTAGTGCTCGCAGTTGTGCTTCGCTCTGTGATATATTTGCATATGGTAATGGTGTTCTTGGTAGAAATTGCCCTTGTTTTGGTGGTCTCTGTGTTGGTAGGGCCGTTGGCTGGCCTGTTGTTACTCCACTCCCAGACATTACTCTATAGAGAGATAAGTATTTTTGATCATGTGTCGTTATACGAAACCAAATCAAAGATTTACTTGCGATTCTTGCGCGTGCGCTTTCCACCTGATTTACTGTTATTATTTGCATTATTATTATAGTTATTATTGTTGTTATTATTATTATTATTATAGTTATTATTGTTGTTATTATTATTATTATTTCCTTCATTATTTGCATTGTATCCGTTTGTCTCATTTTTAAGATAGTCTAAGTTGCTGAGAACCTTCTTTGTGTTAAATGCCTTAATTGCCTTCAGGTCTAAGTCATATTCCTTACAAAGATGCTTCATGACGCGTATAACTTTATCATGGGTCTTCAGCAGGTCCTTCTTCTGGTGTTTGTAATCCGGGTCTTCAACAAGTTCAAAGAGAGCATCCTTGAGGTGGGCCATACCAAAGAGTGTGCTCATTGCATAGTTATATTGAATGCCCTCATCCTTGATACTGGCAATACGACCTACATGTTCAAGTTCACTGGTTGCCCACATCATAACACCATGTGCCGTAGCTTCATACTTATGTGTCATTTCTACATAGAGTTGATTTAATAGAGTTTGATTCTATCTAATCATATCTAACGGCGGCTCGTGCGGTTCTTACGCATGGCCTTGCGTCCTTTACGCGTGGCCTTGCGCCCTTTACGCGTGGCCTTGCGGCTGCGCCGGCGACGACCACCTTCCGCATTATTATCCGCATTATTATCCGCATTATTATTAAGCGCATTACTATTGAAAGGGTGTTCTGCTTCTTCTTTTGCTGCTGCTGCTTGCGCATTCGCTATTTGCTTCTGCGCGTTCTCACTGGTAGCATTTCCCCAACTTGCAACTTTAGCATTTTGTTCATTTTGACTCATATTTGTCCATGATTTTCTGTTATTTGAGGACCCAGATGTTCCACGTTCCTTACGTTCCTTTTCGGCCGCCTCAATACTAGGACGATAACGATTCCATTGACGAGGATCAAGAGACCATCCAGGGCCACTAAACCATCCTGAGGATGCTGCTGCTACTGGTGCTGCTGCTGCTACTGGTGCTGCTACTGCTGCTGCTTCTACTGGCGCTGCCGGTGCTGCTGCTGGAAGTTTATTACGATTTTTTTTATTTAATTCTATCTGTTTTAATCTTCTATTAAGTGATTTTTCCAATGGACCCCTTTTACCCTTTTCACCGTTTTCATCTCTTTCATCCTCGTGATATCCATATCCAGGAATACTGCTGGCAAAACTCTTATCAAGCATCTTTGCAGTATTTCTAAATAATAGTTCAGCCGGTGGAATTTTACTACGATTTTCTTTATTTTTATTAATTTGCCTTTGCTTATTAGCATAAAAATTATTAATTTGCTTTTTTGCTTCTTCGGGATTATTCGGGTTTCGTCTTTTAATTTCTCCTTCTCGTAATCTATCACTAATTATATCTTGCCAACTCCTTGAACTTTTATAATTGTTATTATTATTATTATTTGCCATTTCTATAAAATAATATTAGATTTAAAATCTCGGAACTCCAGTTTGAAGGTCAAAGTCAGTCTCTGAGCCTACCATCATCGCAGATGCAGGTGAGCCACCAGACATCTTCGGTAGTTCAGGCATCTTAAATCCCGATAAAAATGTTCCTACTGAAACAACTGAATCAGGAATCATCTGATATAAGAAGGTCACCATGATGGCTCCAATGCAGAAATCGCGAATGGCACCCTTTATCTGAAATGGTTCATTCTGGTAATAAATCGTCTGTGCAGTTCCAAGTGCCGATAGAATTAAACCGCCAAGCAGAACTGTAAGAAAAAGGGGTGTGCTCGTGCCAAACATTTACTGCCCTCCCCTAGAAAACTTTTACGCTGTTATTTCCTCAAAATCAATCGCGTTCCCCGAACCATCCAAGTCTTCAAAGTCGTCTAGCGGTTCCGGAGGTGCATCGATTGTTTCAATACGCTCGACCTCACCACCCTCAAACATAGAGTGCGTTGCAATTTCATTTCCCTCCAGATTATTGCTATCAAAGATTGTATCCATGTTTGTGAAACTTACAGTGGGCTCTGTGTCGACAACAAGTGTCTGTTGGCCTTCGGGCACTTCAGGCGTCGGTTCAACGCCCGCCTCCTTGTTCACTGTCACAGTTGACTTCATAGAACTCTTAGGAGCCTGAACAGACTGCGTATTGACCACAGGCTCAGCCTTTACTTCTTGTACTGTCTCTACCGGCTTTTCCTCAACTACAGGCTCCACTGACTTCTCAACCTTTGTCTCAATCTTTGTCTCAACCTCCGCTTCCTTCGTCGCAACAACTTCCGCCTCGCCCTCCTCCTCATCCTCTGCGCCTTCACCCTCACCTTCATCATCATTGAGGTACTCACGGAGGATTGTCTTTACAGGAAGCAGACTACGAATCGACTGCTGGATGCCCTCGACAATGAGGGCCTCCACCTGGCGCATATTCTTCTGGCGGTCCATAGAGGAACCCTGCTCAGCGAATAGGAAGGCATTATTCCATAGAAGACGACCTGTTTCCCTGAGCGTACGGTGAATAAAGTGGTCGAGTTTCGGAATTGTAATCTGCAGTTTCTTCTGCTTCGTAGTGATTCGAATGGCCGAGAGAACCTTTGTGTGCGCAATGAATACAGCCGTAAGCAGTTCCTCCAGATAATCACAATTCGAATCCTTTTGAATCTTCTCGGTTTCTCTGAGAACCTTATCCTGATTCCAGTCCGGAATCTCCTGAAGCAGCGCTTGGAAGTTCCAGAGGAGACGTTTTGTTTCGGGCTCCTTGTCCTTTGCAACTTTCAGTAAATCCAGGAAATAGATCTGAAAAGCCGGTGATAGAATCTGGCAAAGTTGACGGGTGTACTCCGTCTTTGCCTCGGCGTAGACATTGATAGAATCTCCGCCGACGTTCATATTATTCTAAAGAGAAGCGGTTTCGTATCGCACGCCATTAAACGCGGGCCGTGGCAGCCTTATTCTCGGCTACCAGCCACGCTAAAAGTAACCACGGACTCATTCCATTTCCCCATCGCCGATACGCTTCAAGAACAAGTTCCTGAGGAACAAATCCTTTGGTCTCCAAGACTTTCTGTAGAAGTGTAATCGGATCTTCACCCTTATTCCACGCCTCCAGAACACCTTCGACACTCGGTGGCTGGGCCTCCGCCTTTAGAGAATTCTTCCATGAACGCACCTCCTTGTAAATACAGCGTGAAAGGACAGGTGGCGAGATACGCCATGGCTCTGTAGATTCCAAAATACAGAGAACCTGCGGCATGGCCGTTTCTAAGATGCGGCGTAGGAACGCCTGCGCCTCCTGTGTAAGATCTTCCACGCCTTCGATCCAAAGAATCGATGCTTCACGTGATCGCACCTGAATATGAAGACGATCGCGACCATCACGTAAACTACGGTCAACGCGTGCATTCCAATGAAGAAGATTGACTCCACGTCTTTGCGCTTCAGAGCGAATAAACGTGGATTTACCTGAACCTGGGGGTCCTGCAACAAGCCAAGCGGGCTGTGGCATTTGAATTAAATTGGCAACGATGCTTTACGCCTACGCGCGTGAATTGAGGTACTGCATCAGAAGCGCCTCATCGTGCTCCGCATTCTTCTGCAGACTCTGCTGTAGAGGATTGTTGTTCACCGCATCCACAATTACCTGCATATTGCGCTCGGTGCTCACATCGAGTTTGAGAGGAGCACGGTACTTGACCTGACCAATATCACCCGCTCCAGGCGGGAGGCCAACGACATTGTTCACAGCAAGAGCACGGTCATCAATGATATCCACATCGAGTTTCTTGGATGTCTGAACAACATTCGAGTTGAATGTACCCAGACCACCGTTGCCCGCAAACGGCTTAGGCAACTTCGAGACGGCCTCCTTATTCGGGTTGAGGCGCATATTGTACGCCTGTTGGTGGCTGGTGAACTTCTCCGTGGCAGCCTTGACACCACCATAGTACTCTGACTTCGCTGAAATCTGGGCCTTTTGCGTGGGACGAGCAATATCATCAGGATCATAGACTGTGAGGCGCGTCGGTCCATCGGCAGGTGCTGCAATACCACGGTAATCCCACTTAACTGTTGTCTCCTTAACCGTTGTACGCGCAACATCTGTCGGATCCCAGACTGTAATAGCCGGTGCACCACCCGCGTAGCCAACAGGTGTACCTGTCTGTCGGATATTTCCACTTGTCTCCTCACGGCGTGTAGGACGAGAGTCATCCGCATAGTGAACTGTGTTTGCCTGTGTATCTGCAGGTGTTACGTTCAGGCCCATGACACGGTCGCTTGTGTAGAAGCGCTCGTTAGGACGCACTTCATAACCAGACCTGCCATAGTCATTCTCAGGTGCATCCGTATCTGCACTTGAATACGTTGACATATCGGCGTTACGCATACCTGCTCCACCAAACTGCTGGTGCATCGGCGTACGATAAGAGCCAGTCACGTAGTTTTCACCGAATTCTTGACTGGCCGCAGGACCAATGAGTTCCGTTGTTGTATCCGTGCGCGTCGTGTACGGCATGACTTGAACAGGACGTACCGACTCACGCTGTGACTCCTCAGAGAAGGCTCCAATGAAACGCTCACCCTCTTGATCCACGAAGAATCCATCAGGGCGGTACTTGCGAACCTCACCAGGATTCTCCATGGACTTGCCAATGAACTGCTGGCCACGAACCACGGTGCCCTTGTAGGAGAGTTTCGGATTATCTGCCGTGCGGAGGTCATCTGTGCGACGGATATTATTAATCATGTGCTCATTGACCTCGTACTGCTGGAAGCCACCCTTGCCTGTCGCGCCGAACTTCTCTCCAATGGCTGCACCGACCTTCACAGGCTCAAACGGCCGCTCACCATCACGACGACGCATCGCAGGATCCTCCATGCGGCTTTGGAAGAAGTCCGTGTTATCCTCCATGCCGAAGGGATTGCCGAAAGGTGACTTATTTGTGTCGAACATGGTCTCGACCTCGCGCTTGGCAATCTGTGTGCTTCCAGTTCCATTGTATGAATCGAGGATACTCACATTTGTCTCGATATTCATATTCTGCTTGACACGACCACCGTAGAAAGGCTGCATGTTGTTGTGAACAAAGTCCTTGGTTGACATCACCTGGCCACTTAGTGGACTCACAACCGTTTCACCGCTCAGATAGTTCGGATTCTCCTCAATTCCAGGGGCATTCATGGCTACAGAGGGCTTTGCAGCATCAATTGACTGTGGTATAGGATTGAAGACCCGCGAACCTCCATCCTGATTAGGTTCCATTGCAGGACTTGCGGCCAGATTCACGAACTGCGGTGATGTACGGGCATAATCAGTAGGAAGCAGACCTGATGCGGTTGCGGGATTCGGCTGCGAAGGGTACGTCTTTCCGTAACTTGTTTCATACATCATATCAAGTTGTGCAGGTGAACTTCTAGGAGACTGGCCTGAAGGGGTCTGAGAAAGGGCACTTGTAGGAGGTGACGGATAAGCATAGGACTGAAAGCCCTCCTTCTTCTTTTTGGGGGATTCAGTGGTTTTAGTAACGAGATATCCTAGGCCTGCTAGGGCCAAAATTGTTGCGACCTCCATGGCTTCTAACTCTAGACAACTTTAATGCGTTTTATTTCGCTCCTTGTCGAGGTCACGGCTCGGTATGTAGAAATCGAACGGTGTCTCGAAGGTCGCCTGAGGTTGATGAGGCACATCAATCCACCGATTCCATCCCGTGGCCCGGAGAGTACAAGGAGGATTTGTAAGTTTGTTAAATGTCATCGGAAATGACATGTCAGGCGCGGATTTGTAGTAGGTATTGTTGAAATCGTTCGTATCGGGGTTGTACTGCTTGTCGTCACAGCGGACACGTGTGCCCATGCGATTGATATTCTTCAAGTCAGACTCTACATCCGTGCGCCACTTGCCTTGCGGGAAACTATCGCCTGCAAACTGGATGCGCGTCGTGGCATCGACGGGGAATGTGACATCGCATTGATGATTCGGCTTACCAAGATAGTATCTCAGCGCATAACTTGTGATCCGCTGGTCATCGGCCTGACGAAAGTCGTCGTTTCGGAGGCGTGTTAGAGCCTGTTGTTTAGGAGCCAGCATTCTACTACTATTCAAATGTAGGGATTTTGAAAACCTCTACATTTGACAAAGCCACGAGGGCTTTTCTTAGAAACCGCCAGACATGGTACCTTCATATACATTATTTGGTAATACTCAGACCAAAGTCATCATCATATTATCTTAATAACGCTCGGGTGTTCCACATGCATCTGTCTTCAAGGGCTCGGGGCCGAAGGTGACAGGGTATGCCCACATCTGAATGGCAGGTATGTGTTTAAGCGTAGTTTCGACGCTCTGTTTTGTTTTTACGTTATCACGCTGTATCTTTGTTTGGCCCTCTTTCGGAGGTTGATATTGACGTGAGGGACAAAAAGTGTTCGGAATATTAATCCCCCGTAGGTCCGATTCCAGGTCCACTTGATTCCCTACTATAAGACTTGCTTCATTTCCTCCAACGATGCCAAGCATATTGCGCCCAGGCTTTGCGCTCACATAATAAAACGGTGACTGGTCATATGCTTGCGGATTCTCCTTTTTTTCCCATGCAGGGGGCTGTTCAAACGGACCACTGAGCGGATATCCGGCCATTCTTTTCCTGCTTAACAATTTACATCACGGATGTAATTGCGGCTGGGAACACCACCGCGGATCCAGCCATTGGCAGCCACCTCGGGAACTAAGTTCTTCGGATTCTGGATATTCTTCTGCAGCGTCGGGATGAGTGGCGTGTATTGTCCCTCAAACTCCTGCTCCGTGACTGTACCGCACTCCTTGCCCTGGCGAACCATCTCGCTGTGTTGGAGATTGGTCTCCACATCCGGATTTCCACGGCCCGTACCCATAAAAGGAACCGTTAGGAACGGACGCGCCTGAGGACGGATGTTGCAGCGATTATTCTTGAACTCGGGCTGATTACGGAGAACTGAGTCAACGTCGATTGACTTGTTATTGTAGCCAAATCCCTCCTTCGGGTACATCTGGAGTTGATCAACGGAGAGAGGATTCACGACACGAGCGTCGGGAACAAGGTTGCGAGTGTAATAGGCACCAACACCTACAGACTGTTTGTAGTAAGACTCTATTCCGCATAGGTCATCACGAGTGTGTGTAAGCCGGTTGATCTGCATTCTGACTGAGACAAGGGAAAAAATAGGATGTGAAACTAGAATGAGAGAGAAGCAGGCCACTCGTTTCTGCCGTTGTGTGAAGGCTGTGCGGAAGACTCTGAGGCTACGACCGGGCGCTAAAGGTGCAGCCGCTCGCGAGAGCGCTGCGATTGCAATCTGTACCAAGTCAGTACTACAGACTCGGGGCAGAACATTGAAACGATTTAGTTGTAAGAAGGGAGCAAAACTTGTTACACAGAAACCACTTAGGGCTTAGCCCGTCACCGGTCAGCATTGAGCCATGTAACAGGGCTTCCATCAGTGCCAGGTAAGCAGGCTTCGCGACCACCCTCCTTGCACGTCTTTCCAGGAATGCGATAGAGCCAATCTGCAAACGACCCCTGGTCATTAGGAACAGTGGTCGACGGCATGGCTACAAATTGACGCTGGCTCTGTGTCTTCCCAAAGACATCCGTAGGGTCGCTTGTGAATTGAACACGGAATACATCGTCAAGCATGCCTGAAACAATCGGATTGCTTATATCCTGTGCAGCTGGCTTTGTAGGGTTGTACTTAATCTCATTCACTAAGACATTCATGAAGGGATTTGATGCCGTGGGACGAGTGTATTCCATTGCATCCGGAGATGCTGCCTGTGTGGGGGCAACATCGTCGAAGTTCTCAATTTGACTTGAGCCAGGATCACCTTGTGCCTGAATTTTCTGTAGAGTTCGGAATGCAGGAATTAAGTAGAGTGTCGTAAAAATCAGGCCAATCGGTATAGCCATTCCGTATTGCAGAAAGATGGCTATAATCGTGGTCGCTAGAAAAGCAAACAGATAGATAAAGATGATTTGGTTCATAACTTCACTGTAGCACGGTGCGCGGCCCTGTGCACATTGAAATGACTTTCCCCAGGCATTTCGTAGAAAATTCAAAGGGTCTTCCCAGGCATATGGATCACAAAGTGTGACTTTCATGTCCCTCTCTAGTGCTTACTAGGTTTTACTTCTGTCCCTTTCTCTTTTCAAGTTTTGCACGGAGACGAGCACGAGCCGCAGCAAGTCGGGCATTTCCTTCACGACCTGCCTCACGCGCCGTATCCATGTCGGCAAAACCAAAGGCATTACGGAAACCCTCCATCATTTCAGTGAACTGCGGATTATCTGTGCATTCCTTCATGATTTCCTCCGCCTCCGCTGCCAGATCCTGCGGGCGGAGTTCACCGCGCTGAATCTTCTCTTGCATACGGTGTGCAATCTTCTTAATCGCCCCCTGTAGGATATCAGGTCTTGATGTATAGGCTTCCATGAGCACTTCAAAGGCGCGCATGGGATTCGTTTCACAGGCGCGAATATCGGCCTCTGACATGCCAAAGTCCTCAGGGGAAAACTCGCGCACGAGTTCCTCGGCAAACTTGGCAATCTTACCCTTC
>Ga0114975_10003741_pt1 | contig 10063 bp, 6 predicted proteins | sample S_130626_EF_Meta_FD_87031 | JGI IMG/M metagenome (GOLD analysis project Ga0114975, IMG submission 87031) | Freshwater microbial communities from Lake Simoncouche, Canada to study carbon cycling - S_130626_EF_MetaG | ecosystem: Environmental > Aquatic > Freshwater > Lake | place: Lake...
AGACAAAAATATCTTTTTCAAAAATCAGATTCCCATTCACAAAAGTTCTTTTAATCCTTGCATTTAATTTTTCCCCTATTAATGGAGACCAACCTGATTTGTAGAATAGTGAATCTTTGGTAACGCGCCATGGAACTTTTAAATTAAAATCCACTTCAATTAGGTCTGCGAAGTAGCCTTCTCGAAGATAGCCTCGATTTTTAATTTTATAAATATCAGTCACCCGATGACTCGTTTTATCTGCAATAAATTCAATATTTATTTCTCCTTTTTTTACGAGTTGAAATAATAAGGACATGGTATGCTGAACGATGGGGGCTCCCGATTTAATTTGGTCATAAGTACCCACCTTTTCTTCTGAACTATGTGGGGCATGATCAGACGCAATAATATCTAAGCGTCCATCTTTTAAGGCTTGTATTAATTGTATTCTGTTTTCTTCTGATTTTATAGAGGGATTCCATTTAATTAGTGGCCCTAAATTTTCATAGTCTAAATCATTAAACCATACATGGTGAATACAAGCTTCTGCAGTAACTCTCTTGTCCATTATGTTCGTTGGCACGGGAAAAAGTTTTGCCTCAGCACCAGTAGAAATATGAAAAAAATGCAACCGATTGTTGTACATTTTTTGAATTGAAAGCACCCTTTTTGTGGCTTCCAAACAAGCTTCTTTACTTCGTATTTTGGCATGGAATGACATGGGAATGTCTCCTTTGAATTGTTTAAAATACTTGGCATAATTCGCATGAATAATTGAATCATCTTCACTATGAAGAGCTACTAAAGTTTCAGACCTAGAAAATAACTTCTCGAGAAACTCAGGATTATTCGCCAATATCTGCTCCTGATCAAAATATAATCCATCATCTGTAATTCCGCAAACTGTTTCATTGTCCACTCGAAGTGCCTCATCTAAATTTTTTGAAGTAATCCCCATAAAAAAAGAATAATTAGCCAAAGACTTTTTGGCGGCCAATGCATATTTTTCTTCTAGCAAAACCCTACTTAACGTGTTTGGGATTGTATTAGGCATATCCATAAAGGAGGTGACTCCACCGGCAATGGCTGCTTGAGACTCTGAAAATAAATCCCCTTTATATGTTAAACCAGGATCTCTAAAATGCACTTGGTCATCAATCATACCTGGCAATAAATAATTACCTCCAAAATCTATAACCTTTGCATGAGGGTCTGAAATGAAAGGGGCAATTTTTGAGATCCTCTCCCCTTCAATCAGCAAATCAGAGGATATTATTTTTCCTTCATTGACCAATTTAGCATTTGCAATTAATGTCTTTTTCATTTATAGGAGGCGCGTATGAGGCGATCATTTAAAGTCCTCCCTAATCCATGATCAGGTAACCTTTCTACAATAATTAAATCAAGATCTTGTTTTTCTAATTCGTGTAAATGTGCGTACATATTTTTAGAGGCTTCCTCAAAGCTTCCACTAGGAGCTAATATTTTATTTACGTGTACTTTGGGGCTTTGAATTCCAACTTTTTTAAACCACAAAATCCCAACTTTTTTATTTTTAACTGCACTTAACATAAATAAAGGCTCATAAGTGAGTATCAATTCACATAGAGGAGCATAATGCTTTTTATTCATTCCGGGAGCATTGACTTTAGCCCCTCCAGAAGTTCGATTTAAAATTCTGCCTATCAAGTCTTCAATTGATTCTATTGGGATTGCCCCATGCCTTAGTAATACCACTTCGTTGTCTTCAAAGGATAAAATGGTTGATTCCACACCTGATTGGCACTCGCCACCCTCTAATATTTTGATGTCAGGCAAGTACGATTCTACATGCTCGGCACAAGTGGGACTTATTCGATTATAAGGATTCGCACTCGGAGCAGCTATAGGGAAATTCAATTTTTATAATAAGTTTAAGGTCGTTTGGTGGTTAGGAACTCGTATAGCAACCGATTTATTATTTGCAGTAACTACATCATTAACCAGATCAGATTTAGGTAAAATAAGCGTAAGCGGTCCAGGCCAAAAATGCCTGGCCAACAATTCAGCCTTCAAAGGAAATTCGACAACTAATTGTCTGGCATCATTTATTGATGCTACATGGACAATTAATGGATTTGTTAATGGCCTATTTTTTTTTGAGAATATATGCTCAATGGCAGATTCATTAAATATATTTGCCGCAAGGCCATAAACGGTCTCAGTAGGTATTCCTACAATTTTTCCATTTTTTAAACTTTCGCAAATAAGGTCAATATCATTTGTTATCATAAAAAATTAGGGGTTACAAAAATCACAATACGTGGGGTCCTCCTCTTTTTTCGCTTCCGCATTTATTTCAATCTGAAAAAAGCCACATTTTTTACACGTATAAATAAGTTCCTTTACTGATTTAGTGGGCCTACGGCAATTTGAACATATTAAACCACGAACCACATCGCTTACAGAAAAACCAGGGAAACTGCATTTTGGACAAATCCGGTTCATATCAACAATCAAATGATCAACTAAATTTTTTATGATTTCCATTCGTGTCGGATTAAACATGGCCCGCATATCAGTTTCCAAATAACAATGGCCAAACTTTTTTAAATAAAAGTTAACTCGGTCCATCAATATATTCTCACATACAATCCCCTTGTCTATACACGTATAATCCTTGGCACTTTTTCGAAGAATTAGCCCATGAGAAGGAAATTTGACCCGAGTTAAAAATTCATTTAAATGGTCGGTAGACGTTAAAGAAATAGAATCATAATTGGTATTCGTCGTGATCGTTTTCACAACGACTTCTATCTCATGTTTACGATCCATGAACATCAAATATTCTTCATCGGCGGGCATAAAAAAAATATGAGGATGTGGACCAAAGGATCCTTCTGAGCTAACGGCCATATCCACCTGATGGATATCCATAGCCATATTGCATTTAATTCTAGCAGCATTAATTGGATTACAAAGTCTTTCCATTTCACCGGAAAAAGTGCCTAAGGTATCGGTATCTAGGCCCTCTGATGAAAAAAAATCAAGCCCAAAGGCAGTCTTTAATGGAGGTCCAATGACTAAATCCTTCTTATGTTTGGTGGCGATAACGAGTTTCCTGCCTCCAAAAAAATCAATTGAATTAACCATGGATGAGGTAAAAAAACAGAGGCATGCCAATCGTAATATTAAATGGAAAAGTAACGCCTAACGCCATTGGTATATACAGACCAGGATCTGCCTTTGGCGCCACTAAACGCATAGCTGCTGGTACTGCAATATAGGAAGCACTGGCGGCTAGAACTGAAAATATTAAACGATTACCCTGATTTTCAGTAATATATTGGCTTAGAAGAGCCACAATCGTTCCGTTGAACAAAGGAATAAAAAGAGCAAACAAAATCAAAAATGTACTTTGTTTTCTAAATACAGAAAACCTTGATGCCGCGACCATTCCCATATCCAGCAAGAATATGGCTAAAAATCCTTTGAAAATATCAGATGTAAAATGCTTAATGCCAACAGATTGAGAGGAATCAGAGACAAAACCTATGACTAAACTTCCAAAAATCATCAAAACACTTCCATTTGTAAATGAATGTGTAATTCCTTTCTTCAATTGATTGTAATTAATATGCTTGGGGGTTAAATCTCCCGGAAACAAATTCATCATGACAACCCCCATAATAATAGCAGGAAACTCCATGAAAGCCATGACGGCAACCATTTCGCCACCCATCTTGAGCTTATTCATTTCTAAAAAGGCAACACAGGAAACAAAAGTAACCGCACTTACTGAACCATATGAAGCGGCAATAGCACCGGCATCAAAGGAATTAAGTTTAATTTTTAGAATAAAATAAGAATATATAGGTATTAGTAAGGCGATTACCATTCCAAAAATCAAACATAAAACTACCTCGTTAGTAATTCCCGTCATGGCCAATTCCGAGCCGCCATTAAATCCAATTGAAAACAACAAATAAAGAGATATGAAACTCTTAGACGCAGATGGAATTTCTAAATCACTTTTTAAAAGCTTAGCTAAAATACCAAGAACAAAGAAAAGTAAGGTAGGATTTGTCAAATTGAAAACAAGCAATTCAAAATTCTTCATCAGTATAATTTATTTTTTATTTAGGTAACTCAAAAGACTCAACTCCAAAAAAATAGAAATAGCCAAAAATGGAGTTTCTAAAGCTTTATTATCCATTTGGAAAATACAAAACAAGATGATCCCCAATAAAACAAAATGAATTAAAATAAATGATAGTTGTTTTAAAGAATTCATAAATCAACATTCTTGAAACACTTAGGCGGATTAAATTACACAAAGTAAGTTGAAATATTTTAATAAATTTTATTTAAGTTTGTTATAGGATAGATAAAAATATATTATGAATTATACCTTAAACCAACTTCAAATTTTTGTGAAAGTTGCACAAACCTTGAGTATAACCAAGGCTGCAGAAGAGCTAAATTTAACTCAACCTGCAGTTTCCATACAGATAAAGAACTTTCAAGCACAATTTGAAATACCGTTAATTGAAATAATTGGCAAGAAAATTTACATCACAGATTTCGGCAAAGAAATTGCTACATCAGCTGAAGAAATTTTAGACCAAGTTTATGCAATTAATTATAAAACGTCCGCATTCAAAGGACAGTTATTTGGCAAAATAAGGGTTTCTGTTGTTTCCACAGGAAAGTATGTTCTTCCCTATTTCCTTTCCGATTTCCTAAGAATAAATCCAGGAATTGAAGTGAGTATTGATGTAACCAATCGAGAGAAAGTGATAGAAAGCTTGGAAAATAATCGGGTTGATTTTAGTTTAATTTCCACTAACATTGAAAGCTCAAATTTCGATTATATTAATATTCTGAAAAATGAAATTCATATGATTGGTAATGCAGAAACTGCTGCCATGAATCCAACTTTCCTATACAATGATTCAAAAAATGAACTTCCATTAATATTCCGTGAAACTGGCTCAGCAACTAGAAAAATAATGGAAGATTATTTTAAAAACCAAAATATGACTATTCTGAAAAAAATAGAACTGATGTCAAATGAAGCTATAAAGCAAGCTGTATTAGCAGGTATGGGATATTCCATTATGCCATTGATCGGTATTAAAAACGAAATAGCTAGTGGTAAAATGGTTATAATCCCAATGAAAGGTCTACCTCATAAAAATGAATGGAAGTTGATTTGGCACAAGGAGAAAAAACAATCTCCCGCAACACACGCTTTTATGGCTTATTTAAATGAAAATAAAGAACTTATTCGTGATAAGTATTTTAAATGATTTCCAAATCGCTTACCATTTAATCAAGAATTTTACCAAAATTAAAAAGAAATCCCCTCTCATTTTCATGAAAGGGGATTTCAAACTCAATTAAGCAAATAAGATTAATATCCTGTGTTTTGCTTTCCTAACTTTGGATTATTTAATAGTTCAGCCGTTGGCAAAGGAAGTAATAAATGCTTCGCTTGCAACTTTTGATTTGAACTAAGGTTTGTATGGCCTACAAAATCTTCGAAGGATTTAGTATTCTCATTAAACGCTTTTTTCAAACGAACCATATCAAACCAAGTGATTTGCTCGTAGCATAATTCATGCCAACGCTCTTTCCAAACTGCTGTTCTAAATGAAGCCGCTGTGTAAGAACCCAAAGCTGGCGTAGTTAACTTCGCACGATCACGAATTCTTTTGAATGCATCGTAAGCCGCTTGAGTAGGTCCACCCACTTCATTTTGAGCTTCAGCATATGTTAATAACACTTGAGCATAACGGATTTGAGGAACGTTCAAGTTGTCATTACGTGTTCCAGCAAGTCCTGGAGCACCATTAGCAGTTTGATTAAAATGCTTAAATACATAAGGTGCACCTAAGCTAAAAGGAGCTCCGTTACCATTGGTATAGTAACTTGTATAGAAATATCCTTCTTGATCTTTAGTTCTAAGATCTCCTTCTTCATATGATTTATAAAAAGCTGGAGTTGGAACGGATGAACCTGTTCCTCCTGGACCATTATAAGTCACTGGCTTAAAGTTAGGGAAGAAATTACCCATTGGATTACCAGCCACTGAAGTATTATATTGGATCATAAACAAATGCTCTAATTTATTTTCAGTTGTTTCTCTATGGACGTCATAATAAGAATTAAATAAATTAACTGAAGATGGATTACTATTCGCATACGTAATTACTTCAAATGCTTTATCAGCAGCTAATTTATAATGACTTGCTCCTTTATTCAAAGTACCACCAGCCATCGTCAAATACACCTCAGCTAATTGAGCCTTTACAGCAGCTGTTCCTACACGACCACGTACATCCATCCAATCTAATCCAGCAGCTTCCGCAGCGATTAAATCTTCAACGATCAATTTGTATACCGCCTCAGCAGGAGCTCTTGCAGGAAGAAAATCTTCAGAGGAAGCCGTTTGAGGTTTCGTGATTAAAGGAATATCACCCCATAAACGAACCGCAGTAAAATATGCAGATGCACGTAAGAAACGAGCTTCTCCTAAAATTTTACTTTTTTGTTTCGCATCCATCGGTGTAATCGGTGGAACTTTCTCAATTACTTGGTTTGCTTGAGCGATCACTTTATATAATCCACCCCAGTAATTAACCAAATGAACCGTATATCCATCATGAACTAAACCATAAAGGTTGTTCAAATCTGAATTCTGTGCAGTCTCCGTAGTAGAAGTTCCTGTTAGAGCCTCTAATAATTGCCAGTTGGCCGAAAAAATACCTGCTCCACCACCCATAAACCTTAAATCAGCATACACAGATGCAATAGCTGCCTCCGCATGATCCGGAATGGTATAGAAACTCTCAGGTGTTAAGTTGGACGGTGCCTTTTCCGTTAAGAAATTTGAGCAAGCCGATTGTCCAAACACTAGTACGCCTACCAAGGCGATCGTATATATTTTGGAAATTAATTTTGTTTTCATGACATTTTTAAATTTAAATGATCCGTAGAATTAAAATGCAACTTGTAGACCCACCATGTAAATCGTTGGCTTTGGATAATTGTGCCAAATCATACCTTGTGAGAATGCACTGTTACCACCACCTTGATTCAACGGAGTAGTTTCAGGATCACCTACTACACCCGCTTCTTTAACTAATAAGAAGAAATTTTGAGCAGTTCCATATACACGTAGACGGCTTAACTTAAGTTTGCTAGCTACATTGGTCGGGAAAGTATAACCTAATAACAAGTTTCTTCCTCTCAAGAATGAACCATCCTTAATCCACCAAGTATCTACGTTAGTCACATAACCCGCACGCGTATCACGTATTTCAGCGATCATCGTGTTTTGGTTTGTTGGTGTCCAAGCGTTCAATACCGTCGAATAACTATTCGCTAAAGCTTGACGATCTTCAGATGGGTGTAAGTTCATTAACATCACATCGTTTCCGTACGAATAAGCTAATTCCAACATTAAATCAAAGTTATTATACTTGAATGTATTCGTAAATGAACCCCAGAAATCAGGGCTACCATTTCCGATGATTGAACGGTCAGCATCTGTGATCGCATTGTCACCATTGAAATCTTTGTATTTCAAATCTCCAGGTAACATAGTCAAACCATTTCGGTATGAAGTAAACTTAGCAGCTTGATCACGCTCAGCCTCACTCCATACACCCAAACGAGTCAATCCCCAGAATGAACCTACTGGCTCACCAACACGGATGATGTTGGTCGGGTTGGTAAAGTTCGGTCCTCCTACGTTGAAAATATCAGATGGAGTGGCCAAAGATAAAACCTTGTTACGGTTGAATGAGATATTGAAATTTGTATTCCATTGGAAACCTTTCGTGTTTACATTCACCGAGTTAATGGCAAATTCAACTCCTTTGTTTTCCATAGAACCTACGTTTCTACGAATCGTACCATAACCAGATGTAGTAGGTACCGGAGCATCTAATAACATGTCCGTCGTTAAACGGTAGTAGTAATCAGCTTCAATGCTTACACGGCCATTCCATAATCCCAATTCGATACCGAAATCCGTTTGAGCTGTCTTCTCCCATTGCAAATCTGGATTAGCCAAACGAGAAATACCTGTTCCTGATACACGTGCATCATTAATGATGGCTGCATAATTTGAGCTCAACAAAGAAAGAGATGAGTAAGAAGGAATTTCAGAGTTACCTGTGATACCATAAGAAGTTCTTAATTTCAAATTAGAAATAGTCGAACTACCTTTCAAGAAATCTTCCTCAGATACTCTCCATGCCAAAGCCCCTGAAGGGAAAAGAGCAAATTTATTATTCTCTCCAAAACGAGATGAACCGTCCGCACGAGCAGTAACGGTAGCTAAATACTTATTCATTAAGCCATAGTTGACACGACCAAAATAAGAATTAAAGGCAAACTTAGATGCTCCTGATCCAATACCTCCTAAAGTTGCCGCAGCCCCTAAGTTATTAAATCCGAAATAATCTGTTGCAAATCCACGCACGTTAGCACTAATACTGAATGCGTCTGTTTGTTGCCAAGAAAGACCTAATAAAGCAGTGATTGAATGAATATCATTGATTTGCTTAGTATACGTCAAGTAATTCTCTAAAGACCAAAAAGTCTCTTTTGAATTAGAAGCAGATGCTTCTCCTTGATTGGCAATCGCCAATGTACGAGTCTGAGAAGAGTTATTCTCTTGTGTCATGATATTAGCACCAAGCACAGTCTTCATCTCTAAACCTTTCATGAAGGTAATGTTTGAATAAATACTACCCGTAGTTGTTTGAGTATTCAAAATATATTGACGACCCATTAAACGGTGTACTGAACTGAAAGTACCTTCCGCAAAAGGGAAATCACGGTTATTCGCATACGTACCGTCTGCATATGTTACAGGCAAGTAAGGAAAATCTTCCACGATTTGACGTGATACCGCATCATTCACATCTGACATACGCTCAGATTGATTGTTGTAGGCTAATGTACCTCCAACTTTCAACCATGATTTGATTTGATCGTCAATGGTAAAACGGCTAGAGTAACGTGTCGAATACGTTGTTTTTACTAAACCTTGATCATCACGGTATCCAATCGAGAATGAATACTGAGTACGGCTATTACCACCACTGAAACCTAATTGGTGATTTTGTGACAATTTAGCTTGAGTCGACTCATTAAACCAATCGGTATCATATAATGGATTCAAATTTGAATCAAAAACACCTGGAAACTGCTTGCTGTAAGCCGCACGACGGATTTTAGGATCATATGCAGCCCACTTACCAGCTTTCCAACCAGCAGGATCATATTTTTCCATATTTTTCCATGATAAATCCTCTACAGCCATGTATTGCTTCGCATTTAATACTTCTGGCTTGTTTGGGCCTGTTACGTTTACACTAAAATCAGCATTGTATGTAACGGTTCCTTCTCCTGATTGACCTTTCTTCGTTGTCACCAAGATTACTCCATTCGCTCCACGAGCTCCGTAAATAGCTGTTGACGAAGCATCTTTCAACACCTCAACTGAAACGATATCATTTGGATTCAAATAATCGATGGCATTCGTAAATTGATTTAATGTTCCTTGAGGAAGCATAACACCATCCACTACATACAAAGGATTGTTGGATGAGTTGATCGAACTAAATCCACGAACACGAACCGTAGTACGACCACCTGGACGACCTGAGTTGTTGTTCACTTGAACACCCGCCATACGACCAGCCAAAGCTTGGTTTAATGAAGATGCTGGACGCTCTAACAATTGATCTGTCTTAATCGAACTTACAGCACCCGTTAAATCAGATTTACGTTGAGTACCGTAACCGATCACGACTACTTCAGATAAGTTCTGAGCATTGGCTGCTAAAACAACATTGATCAAAGTCTGACTTCCTACCGTGATGGTTTTGCTGTCATAACCCACTGAAGTAAATGTTAATTGGCTACTTGCGCCAGGAACCGAGATGGTATACTTTCCATCGATGTTTGTACTTGTTCCTCTACTGGTTTCCTTTAGTATGATGTTAACACCCACTAAGGCCTCCCCTTTTTCATCAGTCACCTTTCCGGTGATGGTTTGAGATTGTGCCATGGCACTCCATGA
>Ga0114975_10003743_pt1 | contig 10058 bp, 9 predicted proteins | sample S_130626_EF_Meta_FD_87031 | JGI IMG/M metagenome (GOLD analysis project Ga0114975, IMG submission 87031) | Freshwater microbial communities from Lake Simoncouche, Canada to study carbon cycling - S_130626_EF_MetaG | ecosystem: Environmental > Aquatic > Freshwater > Lake | place: Lake...
GAGCGCGACATTGCGACAATTGCCCTACGTGCCGTTGGCGTGCATCTGCGCGAGCGACCGAGCGCTGCGGTGTCGAGCAGTCGCTTGCTTGCGGTGCTGGTAGCGCGCGGTGGTGGCGACGGCGTGGAGGTGGTGCCGCCCGGCGAGGAGGCCGAACGGCTGGCGGGGTACCCGGTTGCGGCGCTGGCGCTGGGGGCGACCGAGTACGCCGACGAGAGCATGAGCGACGCCCTGGAGCGCTGTTCCCTGCTCGGCCTCCGCACCGTGGGGGCGCTCGCCCGCACGCAAGGTGCCGCCCTTGCCGCCCGCGTCGGCCCCATTGCGGGAGCCCTCCTTACGCTCGCCCGCGGCTTCGACGTGCAGGCGATCGCCCCTGCGCCGCTGCCGCGGCGCCTGCTCGCACGCGCCTCGTTCGAGATGCCGCTCACCTCGCTCGAGGAGTTCCGCTTCCCGTTGCGCCGGCTGCTCGACGAGCTGCTCGTGCGCGTGCGGCGCGACGGTGCAGCGGTCGGCATCGCACGACTCCACTTGACGCGCGAACGATCTGCCCCGGTGCGCGCCGTGGCGCGACTCCCCGTGCCGAGCGCCGACCGCACGCAGATCGAACGCCTGCTGCTCGCCTCGCTGGAGCGCGCACTCCTGCGCGGCCTCGGTGACGACGGCGTGATCAGCGCGCAGCTGCGCTTCGACGGCGTGCTCCCCGCCGCCGGTGATCAACTGACGCTGCTCGGCTCGCGCTCGCCGCGCGTTGATCGACTCGCCTGGAGCACCGCCGCGATCGCCGTGCGCTACGGCGCCGACCGCGTGATGCAGGGCGACGTGGTGGATAGCGACGACGCGCGCAGCGAACGGCGCGTTGCCTGGCGCCGCGCGCACCCCGAGGTGCAAGAGTGACGCGCGTTCTTCGTCCACCGAAGCGCATCGACGTGGTGCTTGATGGATCTGGTCTCCCCGCTGTGGTGCGCATTGGTCGAGACTCCGATCGCGTGAATGTTGTGGAGCAGTTCCGCGTCAGCGAACGCTGGTGGAACGATCCAATTGATCGCGCATACATGAAGGTCGTTGGCTCAACGTGGATCATCTTGATCTTTCACGACCTGCTGTCGGGCGACTGGTTCCTTGAGCGCATCTTTGACTGATGTGGCGCGTCCGATTCCGCTGGTGCCGTTTGCCGAACTGCATGCGCGATCGGCCTTTAGCTTTCTGCGCGCGACCGCCACGCCCGAGGGGCTGGTGGAGCAGGCGGTTGCCCTCGGGCTAAACGGACTCGCCCTGGTCGATGAGGGCTCGCTCTCTGGCGCGGTGCGCTTTGTGCGCGCCGCCGAAGCCGCTTCGCTGCCGGCGCTGCTCGGCGTGGAGTTTGAGATGGCCGACCCGGCGGTCCCCGATCGCGACGGGGTGGTGCTGCCGCTGCCGCGTGTTGGGGCTTCTGTTGCTGGTGCTGAGTCGAGTGCGGTCGATGGGCGCCCCGATCGCCCCCTCCCCGAGCGACAGCGACGACCCTTGAACAAACTCGTGCCGCACGCCGAGCGGCGGGGGGTGGCCGATGCCGAACTGGGGCCGCGCCTGATGCTGCTCGCCACGAACGAAGCGGGGTATCGCTCGCTAGCGCGCCTGCTGAGCCGCTCTAATCTCGCCGCCAGCAAAGGGGTGACGCGCCTCACCCACGAGCTTCTCGCCGAGCACTGCCTTGAGCGACCGGGGTCACTGCTGGTTGTCTCTCCCCTTATAGAGAGCGAGATCAGCCGCCGCCTCGCCGCGGGTGACCGCGCTGGTGCGCGTGCAGCCGCAGAACGACTCGCCGCCCTCGGCGGCTCGCTGCACCTGGAGCTGGTCGATCAGCAGCTGCCCGGCGGCGCATGGCTACTCGCTGAAACGATTAGCCTCGCGAACGCGTGTGGCCTACCGCTGCTGGCGAGTGCGGCGCCGCGCTGTGCGCGCGACAGTGAACGCGAACTCCTCGACACCGTCACCGCCATTCGACACGGCGTGCCCATGGAACACCTCGGTCCACTGCGCTTTCTTGCCGCCGATGCACATCTGCGTACCGGCGCTGAGTTGTTAGTAATGCAGCCGTCGTGGGCGGCAGCCGTTGCGCGAACGGTAGAGATTGCGGCGCGCGCCGATCTGCACCTCGACTTTTCGCGGGTGCGCTTCGCTGGCATCGATCTTCCCGCTGGGGTGAGTGCCGACCAAGAGTTGGCGCGACAGGTCTGGGCGGGTGTGCCGGCTCGCTACCCGAGCGGTGGTGAAGAGTTAGCACGGCGCATTACGGGCGAGCTCGCGGCGATTGAGCGCACGGGGCTCGCCGAATTCTTTCTGCTCTGTGCCGACATCGTGCGCGGTGCGCATCGCGACGGCATTGCAGCGCAGGGTCGCGGCAGCGCAGGCGATTCGGTGATTGCGTATCTGCTCGGCATTACGCGCGTTGACCCGATTCGGCACAACCTGATCTTTGAGCGCTTCCTTAACGAGGGTCGTGAGTCGTACCCCGATGTTGACGTGGACTTTGCCTCAGACCGACGCGACGAGGTGATCGATGCGGTGCTCGATCGATTCGGGCCGCGGCACGTGGCGATGGTCTGTACGTTCATTACGTATCGCGCGCGGTCGGCGGCGCGCGACGTGGGGTTGGCGCTCGGCCTGCCGCAGGAGTTGGTCGACGAGGCGGCGCGTCGCCTCGAGACGGGTGACCCGGCGCAGATTGGTGCCGATCTTGCCGCAACGCCGCGGTGGGGGCGCCTCCTTGCGGCTGGCAGCGGCGAGGGTGCGTGGAGTCGCTGGCTGCGCCTCTGTGCCGAGAGCGATGGTCTCCCCCGCCACCGCTCACTGCACCCGGGGGGCGTGGTTGCCACCGCCGAGCCACTCGACGAACTCGCCCCCGTGGAGCGCTCCAGTGATGGACGACGTGCCGTGCTGCAGTTCGACAAGCACGACATTGAGGCGCTGAAGCTCGTAAAGCTCGACCTGCTCGGCCTCGGCATCCTCACCGCCATCACCGACGGGCTGACGCTGATTGAGCACGATTTCGGCACCCAGCCGAACCTCGACGCCCTCCCCGAGGAGACCCCCGAGGTCTGGCGCGCCATCGGCGCCGCCGACACCATTGGCGTCTTTCAGATCGAGAGCCGCGCGCAGCAGCAGTCGCTGCCACGCACTCGCCCCGTAAAGATGGACGACCTCGTCGCACAGGTCGCGATCATTCGCCCTGGGCCAATTCAAGGGAACGCGGTGCACCCGTACCTGCGTCGTCGTGCCGGCCTCGAGGCGGTCACCTATCCGCATCAGTCACTTGCACCGATCCTCGACGAGACGCTTGGCGTGATCCTCTACCAAGAACAGGTGATGCGCATCGCTATTGAGGTGGCGGGCTTCACCCCCGGCGCCTCGGATGTCTTTCGCCGCGCGATGGGCTCAGCGCGCTCCGAGCGCGAGATGGCGCTGCTGCGCACGCGCTTTGTTGACGGCGCCATCGCTACCGTTGGCATGCGCGAGGCCGATGCGGCCGAGCTCTTCACACGTGTTGCCGCCTTCGCCTCGTTCGGCTTCGCCAAGTCGCACGCCGCCGCCTTCGCGCGCACCGCCTTCGAGAGCGCCTGGCTGCGCCTGCACTATCCGGCGCACTACCTGGCCGGGCTCATTCGCGCGCAGCCGATGGGCTTCTACCCCGTTGAGGCGCTCATCCACGACGCGCGCCGCCACGGCGTCTGCGTGGAGCCGGTCTGCATCAATCGCTCTTCCGACGACACCACCACCGAGCCGCTCACTGATGAGTTGCAGCCGATCACCGTCGATCCGTTTATCGTCACGCCAAGCGATAGTGAGCGCGCGATCGCTGGATCGCAGCGCGCGCGCAGCGTTGCGGTACGCCTTGGACTGAACATGGTGCGCGGCGTTGGTGGGGCAACGGCACGGCGGTTGGTGGCGGAGCGGGAACGCGGCGGGGCGTTTGTGAGCCTCGATGATTTCGCGCGTCGCACCGCGCTGCCACTGAGCGCGTTGGAGCGCCTCATTCGCGCTGGTGCCTGTGACACCTTCGGCGTGCCGCGGCGCGACCTGCTCTGGCAGGCGGCAGAGGCGGGGGCGGCGCTCCCTCTTCCTGTGGGTGGGGCACCGAGCCAACTCACCCCAGTCAGCGCAATTGAGGCGCTCAGCGATGCCCACGGTCTCGTTGGTGCCGATCCCAAGATGCAGCCGATCGAGCTCTGGCGTGAGCGCCTCACCGCCACGGGCACGCTGACGGTCGCAGCCCTGCGGCATCAGCTGCCGGGCCACGCCCGTATTGCCGGCCTGCTGCTCAGCCGCCAGCGCCCACCCACCGCGCACGGCACTGTCTTCCTGGCGATCGAAGATGAGACGGGGATCGCCAACGTCACCATTCGCGCCAACGACTGGCCGCGCATGCGCGACGCCGTTCGTAGCGCATCGCTGCTCCTTATAGAGGGACGCCTCGAACGCACGGGTGACGTGGCAAACCTGGTTGCCCAACGCATTGCGCCACTCACCGCAGGGCGGCTCGGTCGCAGGGAGCGCGTGGGCTAATAAGAGCGGGGTCGCCTATCCTTCTCAGCATGTTCGAATCAATTCCCGCCTGGGTCGTGCTCGTACCGATCACGTTTGTCTTCCTCGTCATGACACTGCTCTTGCGCTACACCGCAACCCGCAAACGCGGTCGCACCCAGATGGCCGGACTCGCAGGGTTCTTGCTGATCTACGCCACCACAAACTTGGGCCCAATTGCCTCGATGATTCGCCTCGGCAACGACTATCAGCGAGTTGCTGAAGGGGATCAGGTGGTTCGACTCATTCCGTTTCTGCAGCTTGATACTCGGCTCATTCTTACCCCCTGGATCCCGGACCAGATCCTGATCGGATTTACGGCGCTCCTCCCCGCAGTCATCTTCTTCGGGTTGCGACTCCGCACCACCTCCTGGCTCATCTTTGTCGTGGTCGCTCTCGGTGTAGAGATCAATGAGGGTTGGGCGAACATGTCGGGGCTCACGCCACCGTTCCGCATCGACATTCATGACGTGGCACTGCGTGGGCTTGGCGTGCTCGCCGCCACCATCGTCGTGCAGCGATCACGTCAGACGCTCATCGATCGCGACCTGCGTCGTAAGCGCGCCGACACCCCTGCCGCAGCGCACGCCGCCAACCAGGCGCCTAGCGCCGTACTGATGATTCGCCCGCGCACCTTCCAGCCCAACCCAGAGACGGCCGTTGACAACGCCTTCCAGTCGGCGGGCGTTGCCGACGTTGCCGAGCGCCAGTCGGTCGCCGCCCAGGCCCAGGTTGAAGTGGTCGTGGTCGCAGCTGCCTTGCGTGGCGAAGGGGTCGGGGTAGTCATGTTTGACGACCGCGAAGGGATCGACACCCCCGACTCGGTCTTCCCTAATAACTGGATCTCGACCCACGACGATGGCCGGGTGGTGCTCTACCCGATGGCCGCCCCCAGCCGCCGGCGCGAACGGCGCGGCGATGTGGTGGATGGGCTGCGCGAGCGCTACACCGTTTCGCAGGTGCTCGACCTCAGCCCTGTTGAGCTAGAGGGTCGCTACCTAGAGGGAACCGGCGCCCTAGTGCTCGACCATGTGCACCGCATCGCCTACATGGCCCGCTCGGGCCGCGCCAACGAGGCGGTCCTTGATCAGTGGTGCGAGGCGATGGGCTACACCGCCGAGGTCTTCGACACCGTTGACCAGGCTGGGCAGCCGATTTACCACACGAATGTTGTCCTCTCCATTGGCACCGACTTCGTCGTGGCGGGCTTGAGCAACATCCCCGACCCCGTAGAACGAGCACGAATTGCCGCTCGGCTGGGCGAGACGGGGCGCGACGTGATCGAGATCGATCGCGGCCAGGTCGCCGAGTTTGCGGGGAACGGCTTGGAGCTGACGGGGAGCCGTGGTCGCATTTTTACCCTCTCGACGCGGGCCCTCGCCGCCCTCCGTCCCGACCAGATCGCCGCCATTGAAACCTCGGCCCGAATTCTGGCGATCGGCATCCCGACCATTGAGCGATCGGGGGGTTCCGTCCGCTGCATGTTGGCTGGGATCCACTTGCCGCCGCGCCAGCCCGACGTCCCGACGCCTCCCGCCGCCTAGCCCCCGCGCAACGACCGCTTCACAAATCCACGCGAGTCTGGCACGCTATAGGTCGTCCGGGCGACCAACGCCTGGGGAGTTTAATGAGGTGAAACACATGGCAGTTGCCAAGAAGAAGAAGGTCGCGAAGAAGGCTGCAGTTGCCGCCGTCGCCGCCGCCGCACCAGCCGCCCCTAAGAAGGCTGCGAAGAAGGCCGTCAAGAAGGTTGCCAAGAAGGCCGTGAAGGCTGTCAAGGCTGCTCCTAAGAAGGCCGCGAAGAAGACGGTAAAGAAGGTTGCCAAGAAGGCTGCAAAGAAGGCTGCTCCAAAGGCCGCCAAGAAGGCAGTGAAGAAGGTTGCCAAGAAGACCGCAAAGAAGGCCGCCAAGAAGGCTGCTCCAAAGGCAGCTCCTAAGGCGAAGAAGGCGAAGAAGGCGAAGAAGTCGAAGAAGTCAGCTCCTAAGGCTGCTGCTGCGACTCCTGCCGCTTCGACCGGCTGGAGCATCTTCGGCAAGTAAGCCGAATCGCATCGCGCGTTCGCGCGCGACACGCGACGTTCGTTAGAACGACAAGAGACCTCGCACCGAAAGGTGCGGGGTCTCTTCTTTTCTACAGAGCATGTCGAACCTTGACGAAGCGTGCCGCTTACGAAACCTTTCGGCGATTCGCCGAGCGGTGCTTCAGTGCGTCAAAGAGCGCTTTCGGAAGCGACGGCGGTGTTGCCGGTTCGAGGGGCCGCGATCGCGGCGTTCCTGGTGGTAGGTGTTGCCCGAACGAGGCGGCGAAATCAATCTCTTCAGACTCGGTGACCGCCTCTTCCAAGAAGACTGGGGTGCGTGCCTCGAGCTTATCGATGAGGCTGACAACCTCAGAGCTCATCGGCACGGCGGTGATCAGCAGGCGCTCGCTGGGGTAGGCCCACGCGCAATACGCGGTGCTCCCCGCCACGTAAACGCTCAGCAGGCGGCCACGCTCCTGAGGCTCTTCGTTGGGTACATCGGCGCGGACTCGACTGGGGGTAGGTCGCATAGGGACTCCTTCCGCTACGGGGTCGACGATCGGCGGCGCCATCGCGGACCAGTTACACGCACACCTTACCCACCACTCGTGCCACCAGAGTGGCACGGTGCGCTGAACCTAATAGCCGCGGCGGACCATCTCAATGAAGATGCGACCGGCGGTGCGGGCGTCGGTCTCGGCCCGGTGCGGCTGCCCCTCGACCTGAATGCCGAACTCGCTCACCGCCTCGCTCAGCTTCGGCCACTTCTCGCTCTCTGGAACCAGGTTCACCATGGTGCAGTACTGCTTCGACGGCGGCACGAAGACGCCGAGCCAACGCAGGCCGTTGCGGTCGAACTCCATGTTGTGGGCGATCACGAGTTCAACCCCCTGTAGGGCGTCGGTCATCTGCTGCCGCGCCACGCCGCGATCGACGCCGGCAACATCAATCATCTCGGGGGTGATCTTGGTGAGGTTGATGATGAAGTCGGAGATGGCGGTCTCTGGGTAGACCAGGGTCGACCAGGCGCTCACTTCGCGCGAGCCCTCGTAGATCACTGCGGCTGCCTCGATCACGCCAGTCGAGGGATCACGGCTCCAAAGTCCGGTCGTCTCAAAGTCAATCGCCGCCCAGCGCGCAGGATGCGTTCGCTGAAATCGGTCGGTTGGTGGGGCCAGGTTCATGGGGCGATTATGCCGCCTTCGGGCTACGATGTGTGTATGGAACTCCTCCTTCTTGCCCTTCTTGGGGCCGGCGCCTCAGCGATCACGATCGTGTCGGGCTTTGGTCTGAACACCGTACTCGTGCCCGCCTTCGCCGTGCTCTTCCCCCTCCCGCTGGCCATTGCCGCAGTGGCGCTCGTCCACCTCATCGCCAGTGCCATTCGTTTGGTGATCTTCCGCGCCCACATCAATCGAACAATTGCCCTGCAGTTCGTGCCATGGGCGATTCTCGGCGGCATCGCCGGCGCGCTCATCCTTGAGCTGCTCGGGGCTGTGCCTGTGATTGCCACCTATCCGCTCTTCGGGGTGACGAAATCCATCACCGCCGTGAAGGTGGTTGTTGGCGTGACTATCTCAGCACTCGCCGTCTATGAGCTGCGCCGCGAGGCCCAGCCGGTCGGCTTGAGCACCGTGGGGGTGAGCGCAGGGGCGCTGGCCTCAGGGTTCTTCGGCGGCCTCTCGGGGAACCAGGGGGCGATCCGTAGCACGGTGCTCATTCGCGCTGGCCTCACGCCCCTCGGCTTCGCCGCAACCGGTGCCGCTGCCGCGGTAGCCATCGACCTCACCCGACTGGTGGTCTACGGGACGGCGGGAAGCATCTCGAGCATCGTCGCCGACGGCGCCATCCGCAGCGCTATCGCTGCTGCAACGATCGGGGCCATCGTTGGTGCACTCGCTGGTCGTCAGCTCCTCGCCACCATGAGCAGCGAGCGCCTGCGTCTGGTCGTTGGGTGGAGCCTGGTGGCTGGTGGTCTCTTGATCGGCACGGGGGCACTGTGATTCGGCGGCTTGTGCACGGCCGAACCGCCGAGCGACTGGTGCTCTTTGGCGCCGCGGCGATCCTCGGCTGCGACTTTCTTGACCAAACGCTTGATGCGCGGATCTACGCCGCATCTGAGCACGCCATTGGCAAGGCCTCGTGGCTCTTTCACCTTGGAGTTGGGGCGATCTTCGTCGTCACGTTGCTGCTCCTCGCGCGCAGTTGGGGGGTGAAGGGTCGAAAAGGGATTACTCGGGCACTGATCGTCGCCGCAGTTGGCATTGTTGGTCTCGTGGTCTTTCCCACCGATCCAGGCTGGGAGGTCACGACGATGGCTGGGCGACTTCACCCAACCTTTGCAATCCTCGCGGCGGGAAGCCTGCTGATTGCCGGTTCGCGCCTGGCGCACCCACGACGGCTGCTCATTGACACGGGGCTCCTCTACGGCGCAGGATTCATTGGGTACTTCGTCGGTGGTGGTCGAGGTGCCTCGGAGCGTGCGGCGCTCGCGGTCGTTGGGGTGCTACTCCTGCTCGCGGCGCGCCGGAGCCGCTAGACCGACTTCGCTCGCGTTACGGCGCTGCTTGCGCCGCCCTTCTTCCCGGCCGTGCGTAGCTTCATCTCAACGATGGCGCGCTGCGCCTCTTGCGAGCCACGCATCACTTCACGCAGCGATGTGCTCTCAATCGGGCCGTACATGTGGTGGCCACGCGCCGTGCGCAGGATTGAGATGGAGAGGAAGCGGATCTCGGCGGCGGTCATCCCTACGCTCTTCAGGTACGGAGTTACCCACTGAATGCAGCGCTCCACGTTGGCATCAAAGAGGAGTTTCATTCCATCGCGGCCGATCTTCGTTGACTCAACGTAGCGAATGACCTCCCACATCTCCTTCTGCTTGAGGTGGAACTTGCAGCCGGTCTCCACTACCGCATCGAGCTCGTCGGCCCAGGTTGCGGCGGTCCATGGTCGCGACGTGGAGAGCATGATGCTTGACCACCAAGCGCCGGCCCACGTCTCGTAGAGGTCAAAGAAGATGGCATCGCGGTCATCGAAGAACTGATAGGCGGTGCCGGCGGCGATCTTCGCCTTCGCGGCGACCATCTGCATGGTCACGCTGCCAACACCCTTGCTGTTCGCGAGTTCGCGCGCCGACTCCAGGATCACGCCACGCGTGCGCAGCGAACGAGCCTGGCTTGGGATGCGACGCCGACCGCCAGCCCAGGTCGCGAGAGGGAATGGCGCAGGTGTCAGGGCGCCATCAGGGGCGCTGATGATTTTGCCTTTGGCGAGACGGGTCTTAGTTGGCATCTGTGTACTCTTGCACAGTTGCACACGCGCTCACGTATTTTTTGAGCAACTTTCGTATTGCAGTGGTCGCGCCGCACGTATCGTGAGAGATCCTCTTATTCTTGGTGCGCTGTTTCCTATGCTGCGTTGTGTCGCCGCAGGTATTCAGTGATCAGTGCGCGCTGTGCTGCGAATGAACCCTCAACA
>Ga0114975_10003745_pt1 | contig 10056 bp, 11 predicted proteins | sample S_130626_EF_Meta_FD_87031 | JGI IMG/M metagenome (GOLD analysis project Ga0114975, IMG submission 87031) | Freshwater microbial communities from Lake Simoncouche, Canada to study carbon cycling - S_130626_EF_MetaG | ecosystem: Environmental > Aquatic > Freshwater > Lake | place: Lake...
AAACAGGTATGCAAGATACTTCAAGAAAATACTTTAGTCATGCAGTATCTAAAAACGGTAAAGCATACTTCCCGCCGGCAGGCCATGAAGATAGTTGGAATAAAATGTTAATAATCAATTCTAACAACGATACATGGAAGCAAGTTTCAGTAGACGGAGTAGGCTACGAAAGTAAAAAATACTTTACCGGCTGGGAAAATACTCAAGGAAAAATATATTGGATACCACGCGGCGGATGTGTATGCGAACCAGAAGAAAATTGGAAACAACAAGGTGATCTTGCTGACATACTAGTTGTTGATACAAAGGATGATTCATTTTATACTGTAGACATTAGTGAATATTTTAAAGATAATACAACTATCGAAAAATTCAACTCATCTGTAATCATTGATGATAAAATATTCGCATTTCCTTATGGACAAAGCGAAACTTTTCATACTGTACTGGTGTTTGATACAATTAGTGAAACTGTAATTAAAGAGATTAATTTAGATGAAGTATAAAGCGTTTGAAGACTTTTACAAAGAAGAACCAATTAAACATTTGGTCTTACACAATCACAACAACGTATTAGTCAGCCCTCCATTTGCTACAGAGCAATGCAAAGACTATAGTAAAGTAATGTGTAAAGACGGAGATCATACTTGGTTTATAGACTTAGACTTACCAGCGGCTACTAGTAAATTTAATGCTATTTCAAGTATAGGAGATAGTATCTGGTTTATTCCTTACGGCATATGGGACGACTTTAACGTAGTTGTACAATTAAAAGATTTTAAACCAATATACCATTATATCGATAAGCCTGGTAAAGGGCAGTTCTATAGTTCAGCAACTGATGGTAAAACTGCATTTAGTTTTCCATTAGGCTATGAAGAAACTAGCTATGGAATACATATCAAAGATGATGCAGTACACACTATAGAATTTGATAGGCAAGAGCATACTAAAACTCATATGGGTACTGTACATGCCAATGGCAAATACTGGAGTGCTCCGCGAGGCGATACCTCTGGTTACATTAACATGACTAGTTTCGATGGTGTTAAAATAGAGACATTTCCAATTAATGTTAAAAATCCTAGCGTAACTCGAAAGTATTCAGACATAATTGTAAATGGTAATACACTTTATATTTTGCCATTTGGCGAGACTCCTGGAGTATCAGAGTTAATAGAATTTGATACAGTTACAAACACATATAAACTTCACGAGTTAGATATTCCCGATTTTGCTAAAAAATATAATGCCGGGGTATTAGTAGAAGATACAATCATAGCGTTACCTTACGGCGACGAACATGCGGACGATAGTCAATGGGGATTAACTTACAACATTATTACTGGCAAGTATACTACATTTGATATAGGTCTATCGTTTGGTGGCAAGTATAGATTTAGATCAGGAGTTGCATATGGCGGTAACGCTATGTTTTTACCTACAGGAACTCCTAGCTGTCCTATTTTAACTATTAACAAATATGGAAAAATATTAGCAAGAGATATGGTTGCTGATCATTTATTAGGAAGACCTATTATACATAAGAACAGCGTAGTAACTATGGGTCACAATTTTAATGACCAAGAAAGTTATATAGTAACTTTAGATTCTTTTTGAAGATAGATATCGCTAAGGCAACTGCATTTGTTAGCAGGGCATGTTATAGGGTCTGTTGGTAATGTATAATTTGCTAAGTTGCCTAACTTGCCTCCTTGCCTACATTCGGATCTATATATGTCGCCCCACATGTCAATACTAAGCATATCTAATCCTGCCCAGCAATCCCAACCTTTATAGTTGTTCAGCCCTTTTACAATAATATCATTGCCGGTTACTGGCAAATTATCAAGCAACAAAGAACCTCTGTGTATTTGTGAATCGTCAATTTTTCTAAAGTACGGCCACGTTTTAATAACAGACTTTTGTTCATCGGTGTAGTCGCTTACATTGTTAGTTACAAACTCTCCGTTAGTCTTGTCCAATACAACCTTAGGCCAAATTGCTAGTTTAGTAGTACCTGTATGTAATTTTTCACCAATCGCAACCATACGGTCGAATTTTTCCTGTACCATCATCAAATTAACAACTACTACACATTCAACAGCATTAGCCACATTGATGATATGATCAATATTGGCGTACTCGTCGTGGTAGCTAATCATGATGCCATCTGCAAATTTACTAATTTCTTTATAGTATTCAACAGTTTGACTACCATTAGTTAGGAAAGTAAATTGTTGACCTTTTGATTTAACTAGTTTAGCTAAGTCTAAAAAATGTTTCCAGTGAGTAGGTTCGCCGCCGCTAATCCTATAACAAATGGTCTTGCCAGGAATATCAAACTCTTTTACAAATTGTTCAACCACTGGCCACTCAGGCTGTCCAGTGCTACCATCGTTAAGATATGAAGGACAATAGCTACAACGATAGTTGCATTTATTTGATAATGTCCATGCAACTAAGAACCAATTTTTTTTAGCAGTATCAGCGTAAGTTAGTTTCATTGCGACATTGAATGTTTAATAATTAAATCGTGCGTTCGACGATTCAATTTAACTGTTAAAATTAAATTGTATAGATTATCTGAAAAACTAAAAACACTATGATTTAATTGGAAATTAACAAAATACAAATAATTTCGTTCAGGCCTAAAAATTTGATCATGTAAGGTTTGAACATAATTAAAATCAGAACAACTGCCAAACACACATGATAAACGGAAGTACTCTGGTGCAACTCCTGCAAAATCTCTATGAGGAGGGAAGTAACCACCTTGATTTACTTTTAGTATATGAACTCGGCCAATGTCTGGAGCAAACACATCAACTAGTTTTTTAATTTGTGGAACTGCATGGTATACTTCAGTAGGAGTTGTGAAGTTTTCTTCCTTCATCTTTACGTCGTGATATTTTTGCATATACCCAAAACTATTAAGATGGTAGTTATCCATAACATCGCCTGTGTGGCTAGTTACAGGAAGTCCCCAGCGATTATTGTGTACATCTTTCTTTTCATTGTATGGGCACCAGTTTTCAGAAAACTTTAAAAGATCTTTTGCAACAATCATTTCATCAATTCTGAGATTTAATTTAGCATAACTTCCTAAATTTGTTAAACTGTTCCACAGCATGGCTCTTTCAAATTCGTCGTTAGTCATACATCATCCCGTGTGTCATTGAATAGCTTTTACAGGCTAATTGCATTGCTTCTTTGTTCCATGTCTTACCTAAAGGAGATACAATAATATGAACACGAGGAATGTTACTGAGATTTCTAACACCGTGGTATCTTGCAACATCTATCATTCTCACATCTCCCGGCACCCACGGGACTAAGCCTCCGTTCTCTAATCCAAATTCAACACCTTCGGGATTAATCATAGCAATATTAATACCGCCACCTAGCATTTGTCCTTCCCAGTCTCTATGTGGATTAATATGTCCTCCAGCATCTAGCACCATTATACGAATTCTACTATAGCTTGTAAATGGAATGTTATCTTTGATCCACTGCACAGTCTTAGGAAAAAGATGGCAAGCATCGGTCCATGTTTCAACTGCATCGTTGGATACTAGTCCTTCTTCTTTATAATATCCAGAGTAGTCTGACATTAATGAAGAATATCCATGCAATGTTATTGTCCTCCATCCGTTGCTGTCGCCGGCTCTATGAGGAATTGCAAGTCTACTTGCTTTGTGTTGCAGTTCTTCTACGACTTCGTCTATTGGTACGTTAACATCTAATCGTAAACAAGCACACTTACTAGATTCTCGTATCCAGTTGAAATACCTTGTTAAAATAGAATCGTCAGCTTGCCAGCCAATAAATTCCTTAGGAGCGATTAGAGCATCCTGATCGAAAGGGCGAGCTTTTTCATCAGCAAAAAACTGATTTATATCCATGGCAAAGCTTCAAACCGTTTATCTAATTTTTTATTTTGTATATCTTTGGCTCTAACACAATTAAAAAATTCGCCGTCGGCTGAATCCATTTCAACATACCAATCAATTTTATCATTTGCAAGTATTTCAATAAATTGATTTTGCATTTGTAATCTTAATTTTACATCGTAAATTAGTGCGCTTACACTATATAAGAAACAATTACTCACTACAAAAAACCCTTTAGTTCCATTGCACTTTGATAAAAACTTTTTAAGTTCGTCTGGATTAAAAATATCAAGTTGATTGTAAGATGTTACTTCTTTATGAATTCCCATTGATTTGTGTATAGCCGTTGGGCTTATATCAATTACATAATGATTATTGCCTAACAATCCAATGTCTATTGGATTTTTATCTACTTTGTCGCCAGAGGCGAGCGATACTAGACAATCAAAAGTTTTAAAATGTTCTCCGGGTATGTTAATTCTATCTTCTGTATTTTTTGTAAAGTATACATTAAAATTAAAAATATCATTTACAATGTGTGTATCGCTAACAGTATATTCTAATTCGCTGGCAGGAAATAGAGAACCAATTTCTGCTTGTTCTAAATGAGCCTCGGCCCCGTTATTACAATAAAATACTTCGTATCCTTTGTTCAATAGTAATGCTGTATTATATTCAGTAATAGATTTTGCCATTTCATTGAGGCTTCGATTATGGTAATCTCGGTGTAACCAAAAAAATTCTTTTTGACTCATAACATCCCTATAAATAGTCGGTGAACATATTTATAGGTACAGTTGATGAATTATAATATTTCTGATAAAGTAATACCAGATAGTATCGATCCGACAAAGTTTGATAAACAGCAGATATTTGGCGATAGTACCAATAGTGGTCATGTGATTATTCGGACATCAAAAAACGAGCAATTACTTTACTTAGATTACGCCGGTATTGGCGGTGCACCTTTGTACGTAGGAATGACTAAATCAAGAGGCAACCAAAGTAATAAACTGCCAGTTGGTGCAGACGATATGATAGGTGGGTTGCAGGTATATGCAAGAACTACTCCTGGCAGTAGTTTAGGATATTGTCAAGAAGAAACGCCACTGGCCGGCGGATTACATTTTAAGGTAGCCGGAGATTATTCTGGAACTGGGCCGGTACTAACAGAGTTTTTATTAGCGTTAACGAATAGTTCCGGAATGTCAATTAAATTAAAAGTTGATGCAGACGGCAACTTGCAAACAGCCGGCAATATTACATCTGGAAATTTAACCATAACTGATCAAGAAGTTATCGGCATGCACCGACCAATCAAGTTTGTAAAGGCGATACTCAACGGCGTCGAGTATGCTATAGCACTTCACCCAATTCTGGAAAAATAGTTCTAAAATTAGTCCCACGTTGTTGATCACATTGTTCTAAATATTCAACAGTTACGGGCAACTTGCTTGACCAATCCTCCGCCATCATATATTTTACTAGACCCTGCCACCTTTGTTGCCCGTAAGGATTGTTTTGGAATTCTGCGTTCCTTGATTGTCTAAAACAAAAATAGTCAATTTGTTCTGCTACTTGGTTTTTTAAGTGTTTGGGCAGTACTCTTACATTTAAGTAGCTTGGAAGGTAAACTAAGTGCGTACCAATTAACCCAGCGCCGTATGGTGCCTTATTAATTTTTTTAAAGTTTTTAGTTTCCTTCCAATGTACTAACTCTGTTACAGACGATATGTTTAACAACTGCACCGCACATGCTATGTTTACAGTAATATTATCAGGAGTATCATCTAATCTTTCTAAATTTGCAACAACATTATCCCACTTGCTAGGATAGCGAATATAGTCGTTACGGTCTCCCACAGCATCTACACTAAAGTTAAACTTAACTTCTTTAAAATGTTTCCACAGGTCAAATAACTTTTCAGGTAATTCTAAACCATTAGAATTATAACGTATAACGCATAATTTTGCGGCTCCTGTTTCTACCATGAACTCTAAAATCTTATAGTGTTCAGGTATTAACAACGGTTCTCCTCCTGCAAAATATAACTCTCTAATATTGGATGCGTTTGAACGCATATCTTCCAAGAAGGATCCTTTTTGATACCATGTGTAATCAAAATCTACGTTCCAACTTTGATCTTGTTTTAATTCTTGTATTTTATATTTTGGAAATTGTAACTTCCAATCCTTAATCCAACTACTGCTGTCGTGTGGACTGCACATGATACATTTTAATTGACAAAGATTTCCTAATCGTAAATCAAAGTAGGGAATAGAAACAGGTAGCGAGCCGTCTTTGGATGTCTGAGCCACAATTGATTTTAAATCTAAACGCTCTGCCCACACTTGTGTCTCCCAGTTACGTTTACTTTTAATTCCCTGCGCTTCTTCTTTAAAACATTTTTCACAACTAGATGGGATTTTATCAGACAACATGTCTAATCGTATATTTTTCATATACTGACTGTTCCATATTTGGTTAATAGTGTGAGTTTTAAGATTTAAATTTTCAGTGCCTTCTTTAACTAAACCTGCGTCCTTAATATCTATAATGCCGGCGCCGCTAGCGTTTGCCGTACAACATACCCGCACATCGCCATTTGGACGAGTAGCAATGTGTATAAACGGAAGCGGGCAAAATGTTTTATTTAAATTGTTCATTAAATTTATCTACCTTACCGCATTGCCTACTACAAGCACGAAGCGGATTGGTTGTCCAAGATTGTTCTATTTTTGTAAAAAAATCACTAGAAAAGATTGTAGTCAACTCTTGTATATGTAAACTAGGATTGGTAAAGCCCTTACTGATAAAATCTGCATGGCTTAGCGAGGTACTAGGTATAGCATTAAAATCCAACCAACAACAAGGAGCAATTTTTCCTTCTGCACTAACATATAGGCTCGCTGGCTCTTTTACTTTACAAGTTATAGTAGGTTCTTGATCTGCTAACTTTTCTGTAATCTGTTTACTTCTAATGGAGGGTTTTAATAGATGACTGATAGTTCCGTCTTTATTTAATACTGTAAGACTGTCACTTTGAAATCGACTAGTATTCTTTGATATAAAATTTTTAAAACCTAGTAATTCACTCATCTCTCGACAAGTATCCACTTCGTGTTTATTATGATCAAATACTAACATATCCCAAGTTGCATCGCCGCCTTCTTTAATAAAGTGTTTTGCGTTGTCTAAAATTTTAACCCAACTAGTTCCTATCCTGTATAACTCATGTGAACCCATTAGTCCGTCAATGCCAAATCTAATCTTTACATTAAGTTTAGCAAGGCCTTTCCAAAACTGCCAACTTCTAGCAGATCCGTTTGTATTCATACTTAACTCTAGGCTAGTATTTGTTACACGCAAGTATTCAAATATTTTTAAAGTATCTTTGGCAATGATAGGATCTCCAGTATTGCCGCACATATACACCTTGGCTAGTTGTTTTATAAAGTCAACAGGAAACCATTCTTTAAATTGTTCTAATGTAATTTCAGAAATTTGTAAAGCAGGACTTTCAACTCCCCCTTGTATATTCCGCACACACATAGGGCAACTAGCTTGACACTTGCTAGTTACTTCTAAATGGATGACTTTGATATCTTGCAGATTATACATTTTTCTGTTTTGTAATTCTTATATCAGATGTACAATCACACCATATCTTCTTACATTTAATAGGAGCAACTAACTCAGGTTTAAATTTAGAAATAAAATCAGGGTCGTTTATATTTAAACTTGTATTAAAAATCTTCTCGCCGCAGTTGCCTTCTACTTCGCCTGCATAATTAATTCCAAGACGATCAAGTCCTACATTGCAATCCCAGCCATAAAACTTATTCCAACCATTTTCCATCAGTCGAAAAGAATCATAAGGTTCTTCGTTACCATTTGAAAATATTACTTTTGCTTCTTTTTTGTCAGTCTCGTCTATCTTACCGGCAGTTTTCATGCGCATCACATATTCATCAGACGGGCGTTTTTTAACAGTGTCTCTCATAAAATCAAAATGTTCATTTTGATAATTTGTCATTACTTCTCCAGTTAACGGATCTGTAAGCAACACAGTTTTAACAAGCCACGGAGTTGGATGATTGACTAATTGATTTAACATGCCCATACTAACGTCCCACGCCAGTGGGTCCATTAATACTCGGCCTGCACAGAACGCATCTGTTTCTTTGTATATCAAATCTAATAATTCTATAACATGAGCAACATCGCATTGTTCTCGGTGTACGCTAATCTGTATATCGTCAAAATATTTGGCATACTCTTTCCACCAACGTATAGTTCGTGAACCGTTAGTATTAAGTGTAACACGACACCCGGTAGATTCGTGTATGCGTTTAACAAACTCTCCTAATTCTGGCCACAACGTTGGCTCACCGCCTGCCAAGGACAATCTTACATTTGTTTTATTAAAGTGAGTTTTGTAAGTTGATATCAAATGTTCTATATTCTTACAAATTAAATCTAAATTTATAGGAAATCTATGTTTTCCATCGTGAGCATTTGGCCAGCAATAATTGCATTCATAATTACAAGTGGAAGTTAAAGACCATGTGATATACAAATAGTCGTTATGATTAAAATTAACAATGGCAATTGGTTTCATATTATCTTAGATTTTTTTAATAACGACGGTACATCGTTGATTGTAAGTAAATTTATACCTACAATAGTTTTATAGTTGCACAACCTTCGAACCCAATTGGATCTTTCTGGAACGTAGAAGCCATTCCAAGATTGTGGCATCACCATCTTACCCAGTAACAAATATCCAACAGCCATCTCGGGTGTTATAGATTTTCCCGGACATGCATTATTAAACCATTGTATAAATTTATTTAAACGATAAAAAGGATTTGGACTTGGAGGTCTAAATACCAAGTAGCCTCCTGCTTCTAAATGTGTTTCTGCTTGCAATTGGCCATCAGTTAGACTATTAGGATCGTTATCGGATTGTAATTCCAACCAATGTTTTCCCTTATGGGTATAGTTCATGCATAAGTCGCCGAACTCTCTGTCAGCTTTAAAAAATAAAAAATCTTCTTTATTTAATGGGATTAAGTTTCTAGGCTCAAATCTAAAATATGCGTTAACACGGGGCTCACTATTAATTTGAATCTTATATTGTTCATAAGAATGTATACTGTCATTAATAATTTTCCACAACTCACAATTAACAGGAACTGTTGCTCTATGCAATAAATTTAAATCCGAGTCTGATGTAATTACAGGAATATCAATTTTGTATTTTTTGTTTATTTTATCAACTGTATCGTTTATAGTTTTTAATAGTACAACTTCATCGTGTTTAGATACATTAAAACTAGTATCGCTTATAAATGAATTTTTATTATTGATAGCATCGGTTAACAACTTGTAAAACTTAGTGGCAGCTGGCCAATCATAAATTGCATAAAACAAACTAATATTTTCAAAGCCGTTAGAAAATACAATTTCAATTCCAGGTTTGTTGTTGTAAATTTCATACTCCATTATACTTTTCCTATAATCATCCATCGTTTGTATAAAGGTAATTCTAGTTCTCCAGACCATAGTACATTGATATCACATTGTTGTTTAAATTCTTCTAAACTATTGGCAATGCGAACATGTTCGGGAATATTATAATTATTGCTTTGTAAGACAAGTATACTATTATGAGGCATTCCACTTTTCCACAAGTCATACTGATCTTGTGTAATATGTTCGCAACTGGTATTGATAACAATATCTGCATCGCTTCGTATAGCACACATGTCTGAAGTTACTGCACGGAACTTGCCATTTATTTCTTCACCCTTGTTCATCATTGTGGCAATGGATTCACAAGTAGGGTCTATATCAATACTTCGAATATTAGCAACCGGTATCCTACTTTGAAATATCATGCTAGCAAGAACACCAACCCACCCACCGTGAATGTCTATAGAAAAAGGCTTGGGCATTACACAATCAACTTGAGGATGTACAACTAACTCTAACGAATTGATCAGCCACTCTTTACTTTTAATTTGTCCTGACCAAAAAGCATCCATAGTTCGCATAGGGTCGGAACTTTGCCGAATAGCTTGCATCCAGAAATGTAAGTGTTCTGTATCAATTTTCATTGCAATACTCTAGCCATGTAGCTAACTCAGGGAATGTTTC
>Ga0114975_10003746_pt1 | contig 10052 bp, 3 predicted proteins | sample S_130626_EF_Meta_FD_87031 | JGI IMG/M metagenome (GOLD analysis project Ga0114975, IMG submission 87031) | Freshwater microbial communities from Lake Simoncouche, Canada to study carbon cycling - S_130626_EF_MetaG | ecosystem: Environmental > Aquatic > Freshwater > Lake | place: Lake...
CTGTTGTTTCTAACCAAGCATTAACAATTCTACAATCTGCTACTACAAGCGCATTTGCTCGTACAACAGAAGGTACATTTGAAGCTCCAACAAACACTAAGTTCGTTGGTACATTGAATGGCGCAATGCGTGTTTATGTTGACGCATACAAGTCAGATACAGACGACGATAACCAAGTTCTTATCGGTTACAAAGGTGCTAGTGAAGCAGATGCTGCCGCTTTCTACTGCCCTTATATTCCGTTAATGAGTTCTGGTGTTGTACTTGATCCAGCTACTTTTGAACCAGTAGTAGGCTTCCTAACACGTTACGGTTATGTAGAGTTGAGCAACACTGCTTCTTCTCTAGGTAATGCCGCTGACTACTTAGGTAAAGTTTCTATTGTTAATACTACAGTAAGCTTCAAGTAATCTAAGCAATGATCAAAAAACCTGCTTCGGCAGGTTTTTTGTTGACCACACTAAATATAAAGTACAATTCACATAGGGTGAATTTTATGCGGAAATCTAACCGCGTATAGCCTAAAAAGCTATAATTTCATAAGGAGAAAATAAAATGGGACGTCCTTTACATAAAAAATATTTTGGTAACCGCAACATCGGTACCACAGGTACAGCTGATGATAATATTGGCGGCGAAGGTGTTGGCAGTGTAACAATTAATACAGTAGGCGGATACCAGTCTGGATTACCAACAGCAACATTCAGCACTCCTGATATTCCAGGCGGTGTTCGTGCTACTGGTATTGTTCATGGTAACGCAAAAACAGCGGCAACTACTAGCAACGGTACAGGATATCAAGTAGGTGATGTATTAACTGTAGTAGGTGGTACAAGAACTTCAGCCGCTACTTTTCCAGTTGCCGCTATCACAACATTGGGTACACCGGGTATTACTAACGGTGGTACATTGTATGATGTTACAAATGGAACTGTTGGAGATTTAGTTACATTTACTCATGCTAATTTCCCAGTAACTCCATTAAGAGTTCGTATTACAGCAGTTAGCGGTAGCACTGCAACTAGTATTGTTGTTGAACAGCAGGGTATCTGGACAGGTACAGGCGCATTTCCAACAAGCATGGCTAACGGTGTTGGCGGCTTCACTGCAACAACAACAGCCCGTGCAGGCGGTGACAACAACGGTACTGGTTTAATATTGAGCTTTACTGGTTCAAACTGGGGCGTATATTCATTTGGTACAGTTGTAGTTCAAGGTGACTATACTGTAGCGGCAAGTAATCCAGTTAGTTTCACCGGTGGCACTGGTACAGGTGCAGCCGCAACTATCGACTTTGGTGTTAGTGGTATTGAAATTACAGAAAAAGGTTCTGGTTATTCTAGCGTATCAGATGCGGCTATTACATTTGGTGGTGTTGCTGACGGCGGCGCAGTTGCTACTTCGGTATTAACTGTTTCCAGCGGTGCTGTAGGCTCGGCAACAAATCAAGAAAATGCAATTATTATTCGTGCTAAAACAACAACAGGTGGTACTGTTCAAATTGGTGATGTTATCAAACAAACTAATACACGTAGCTACAAAGTTAAAACAGCCGACGGTATTGCAGTTTGTAAGTTAGTTGATACCAATTCTCCAGCTTTTGGAGAAGCGTACATAGTTGCTACTGCCAGTGGCGGAACTTATTATGTTACTAAATTAACTGCTCGCAAAGCAACTCTAGTAACAAAAACAGGCGATGCAGTATTAAACGGTAAAGCAGTCAAGTGGACATTTGGTTCTCCGAGTGCTACTGTTGTACAACTTGAAAATGCTTAATAACATTTAGTAGCAAATAAAAAGGACTCTTAGGAGTCCTTTTTCATTTAAGGTAAATACTGGCATGACCACCGCATGGACAAGCCCGACAATTATAACTCAATATGCAGAACCTGGCACTGAACTACATCACATCTTATGGAGCAATGTTAATGAACAACTGCCCATTAAAACATCTAAAGATCTGCTACACATAGCACGTAGTCCTAAATTAGATGTTACTATGAAAACTTATTATTTGGCGTTATCCGGCTTTAATTTTACTGGATTACCTGAAATTATTTTGGGTATAGAGCTAAAATTGACTGGAAACAGACGTGGAAGAATCACAGATGAAACTGTACAGCTAATGCTCAATAACGAGCCAATTGGTAAAAATCGAGCCAGTTTAGGTCTAAGCCCTCAAAAGATATATGGTAGCGAAACAGATCTTTGGGAGACAGAAATCACTCCTAGTGACATACAAAATAATATATTTGGAGTTTTAATTCGTTTCCAAAGTCATCCACATTGGCCACATAAGGACACAATGGTGGTAGATGATGTGGAAGTTCGAATTCACTAAACCGATAAATACTCTATAACAGGAATTAACATGACAACACGTACCTCGGGAACCAAGAATGTATCACCAAATGGCAACACCACCATTTCAGCACCTAATGGTGATATATATCTAGTTACGTCATCAACTGGTAAGGTTATTATTACCCCAAGCAGTGCCAATGTTTCGGGTAGTTTAACAGTCCCTAGTACAGCCAACGTACAAAATCCTTTTGGATATGTATACGATCCTAATAATATTTTTGGAACAACAAATCAACGGTTAGCAGGTGCCGCATATTTTGCAGGCGGTGTTGGTATTGAGAAAGATTTGAACGTTGGTGGATTTATCTATGGACGTGTTGCCTTGGCCAATACATCCTCGCAATTAGTTATTACTGCCACAAACGTAGACAGTTATTTTTATCCTGTATTTACAGAGACTCTAAATGCAGGAGGATATCTTTGGGCCGACACTCAATCTGAATATCAGTCCAATGGGTTAAGATATAATCCTTATCAAGGAAAATTAGCAATTGATCAAATTTTTGTAGCCAGCACATCAACTTCGACTAGTCCCACTACTGGTGCATTCACAGTTACCGGGGGAGTTGGTATAGTAGGCGACGTGCATATTGGTGGTGCTGAGTATGTTGACAATTTATATACTAAAATAATTTCAAGTACACAAGGATCAGTAAAAATTGATCCAGCCGGCGGCCTTACAGAAATTATTGGAAACATTCGTGTACAAGGCACAAGCCCAATCGGTACAGCTCCAGTTGTAACCAATGTGTTATATGTAACTATGGACGGCAACGACACCAATGACGGTCGTGCTATGGATGCAGGTCGTGCTTGCCGAACTATCGGGGCGGCCTTACGAAGCCCGTATTATCAATCAGGAACACAGATTCGAGTTAGCCCTGGACTCTATTTAGAGGACAATCCATTACAGTTAAAACCTTATACTAGTATCATGGGATCAGATTTACGTACCACTAGTATTGAACCAATTAATAAAACACAAGACTTGTTCCATATGAATTCGGGGTGCTACTTAGCGTTCATGCAATTCTTAAATGGTCGAAGCGGACTGTTACCTGGAACCTATGCTGCCGGTTATAACAGAGGAGCCTATGCTACAGCATTTCCTCCACTAACTGGAAGTGATCGTATTGATTTATTTCATTCGCCGTATATTCAAAACTGTACAAACTTAACAGGGCCTTGGTTAAATGATGGAACTATGTTTGTTCCGGCCGAAGTTGTTCAAATACCTACAGCAGTCGGTATGGGATCATGGGAAGCCAACACAACAAGTATTATTGTAAGTTTTGATAGTTTGTCTATTAACGGATTTATAAATGCTGGTCAGCCTGGCTCTAGCTCAACTCAATACACAGGAGATCTACAAGGCGAGGTTGCTATTAATATATCAACACTACCTACTCCTTCTGATCTAAATGCAATTATTGCCCCTTCAAATCTTGATGGATATATTATCGACTCAACTGGCGACCTATGGGTACAAACTAGTGCTCCGTCTTTAGAATTAGGAATGAGTGTTAATGCTGGACAACAAAATCAAGGATTCTTTAATGCTCGTACATTAATGTTGGCTAACAAACCATTTCTGCAAAGTCAGGTTGTTGCGTTTATTGACCAACAATTTAACAGCGGATCTTTTACATACGACCAAGCCAAGTGTTCAAGAGACACTGTATTAATTGTTGATGCTATTGCTATGGATATGTTGTATAAGAGTACTAGCGATAGTACTTTTGCTGGTATACAATATTGGAATCAAGGAGCTTATACTGGAGAAATACCTTCAGAAATTAATCAAACTATTGCGGCAATCCAAGAATTAAAATCTTTAGCAGATACTTTCTTAACTAGTGTTGGCGGTCTTAGTGGACCAATAGGGACAGTTAATGATTTATTTGATATTATTACAAATATATTAACAGTTGGTACAGCTAACATTACAGATACCGTTGCATCTTCGAGTTATCCAACTAGCGATGCCGCCACTGTGTTAGCATATGAAACTCTTCAAGCAAATAAAGAAACTTTCAAAGAGGCAATAATTGATTTTATTGCTATCCAATATCCATTATTTGATTACGATTCTGATACCTGCCGTCGAGATGTAGGTTATATTATTGACAGCGTTTGTTTTGATCTACTACACAGTGGTAATTTACAAAGTATAAAATCTGGAGTTTATTATTATAGTTACAACGCAGAATCAACTGCAATACCAAATGAAATTCCACAAACTACTGCGGCCTACAATTTTATTAAAACTATTATTCCTGATATTATAACTGGAAAATTAATATTAACCCCTTATCAAATAGGAGTTTCTCAAGAAGTTAATCTAGATCCTGGAACTATACATCAAGTTGAAGCAGTTCTAAGTAACATTGATATCATAACAAACATTATTAGAAATGGTCCAGATGGAATTGAAAAAACTCCTATCAATCTTCGTAAAAGCGGAAACCAAATAGATACAAATGCTTGGTATATGTTACAGGCAAATAAAGAATTTATTCAGGCTGAAGTTATTGCATATATCGATGCAACTATGAATAACTTCACATATAATCAAGAATTATCTTATAGAGATACTGGAATATTAGTTGAAAATATTGCCTACGATGTTTCGTTTGGTGGAAATGAAAAAGCTATAGAAAGTGGATCGGCTTATTGGAACGGCGTAACTAGTGTTATTGCAGGTCAACAAACACAATGTATATCTGCAATTGATTATCTAAGTCAACTGTGTCAAAAACTTGTGTTAAATGAAGTATGTCCAATTTTAACACCACCGGCGACTATTCCCTTAGGTACACAAGTTATAAACACAGTATTAATTGACGGCGATATAGCTGTTCCTTCTATTAAAAATCTATTTAACATTGTTACCAACATTATTGAAAATGGACCAGCTGTGGCTCCTACTAGATATAATAGCCCTGGACCGGATGCTGCCTTTGTTAGTGCCGAAATATTAATGCAGGCCAACCGTACATTTATACAAGAAGATACCATTAACTGGATTAACAATACATTCCAAACATTCCCATTTAATCAAATTAAATGTCGTAGAGATACTGGATTAGTTATTGACAGCCTTGCTGATGACTTATTGTACCCAACTCCAACGTTCAGCCAATCAACATTTGCAGGATTACAATATTGGAATCAAGGTCAGTATGTTGGAGAAATATTAGATCAAATTGATCAAACAATTGATGCTATTATATATCTAAGAGATCTAAGTGTTAAAATTGTACAGAATATTACTACTGCAACTGATGCGTTAGTTGGAGTCACACGATATACAGACGGTATTCAAACTACTGCATCAAATTATGCGTCTAGTGTAGAAATTGCTACCATTAAAACTTATTTTAATGATATAATTAGTATCATTGGAGGAAATACAGAAGGATGGACTGATCGTATTATTTCTAACGGAGCAGAAAGTAATCTACAAAGTGTAAAGAACACATATATTTTATTACAGGCTAACAAACAATATATGGCAGATGAAGTAGTTGCTTATGTAGAAGGAACAAATCCTGGATTTACATTTTCAACCAGTACATGTAACAGAGATGTAGGATATATTGTCGACAGCATTAGTTTTGATCTTTTACACGGTGGAAATAGACAAAGCATTCAATCAGGATTTTCTTACTATGGATTTACTGACACGTCAACTACAATTCAAGGACAAGAAATACAAACTACTGATGCATTTACATTCTTAGGATTCCTTGCCAGTGCTGTTGTACAAAATATTGAAGTTATTCCAGGGCAAACTAGAGTTAAACAAATTACGTCTTTACCAGCTGGGGATACATTTAGTTCAGACATTATTTTGCAAGCAATTTCTACATTGACAAATATTATTAATAATGGCGTTAGTGTAGTAACAGATCTAAAACCAATTAGTTTAACGGCTAGCTCAACTTCGACTGTAAAAAATTCTTATAATTTATTAAAAGCTAATCGTGCATTTATGATAGAAGAAACGATAGCATATATTAATAGTACATACAACTCAACTCCGTTTACATACGATACAGTTAAATGTGTTCGTGACACAGGATTGATAGTTGAAGGTATTGCATTAGATCTTTTATATAATAGTGTAAGTGAAAGTACGTTTACAGGATTGCAATACTGGACTAATACTGAGTACACTGGGCGAATTGCTAGTGAAATTACAACAACAACTAACGCAATTAATCATTTACGAGATCTAGCTTTTAACATTGCAGTAGCAACAGGATTAACTGCGGCTCCGACTATTATTAATCTGTTTGATACAATTACTACAATTTTAACAGATGGTACTGCAGGTGTTACAGATTTAATTGAATCTAACGGACTACCAACAACAGACTCAGAATTTATAAGTGTATACAATGCCCTTCAGGCAAATAAAACACTAATGCAAGATAGTACATTAGATTTTATAATTGCTAATAATGCAGGGTTTCAATTTAACACTAGCACATGCTATAGAGATTTAGGTTATATTATTGACAGTGTGTCTTTTGACTTGTTGCATGACGGTAATAAACAAAGTATTAAATCTGGTGTATATTATTATAACTTCTCAAACAATACTGCTATTCCAGACGAAATTAATGAGACCAGTGCGGCCTATGAGTTTATTTCTACACTGATTCCAAAAATTGTAACAGGACGATTAATTGAGAATCCAGGGCAGACTGCAACAACACAAGTTATTGATCTAGCACCAGCTGGAATCATAGAGTCTGAAAGATTACAAGATAAAATTAATGTTATTGTTGGAATTATAAACAATGGTCCAGATTGGGCTGGTCCAAGGATTCCTATCAGTCTAACTATGGACACAGATTCAAATGTATCAAATGCTTACGCATTAATGATTGCAAACAAAGAATTTATTGCGGCTGAAGTAATTGCATTCATTGACGCTACATTCAAAGGTCCGGTGTCGTTTGATTATAATCAAGAATTGTGCTACAGAGATACAGGATTAATTGTTGATGCTGTTAGTCAAGATATATTATTAGGAGGAAATCGAAAATCTATCGAAGCCGGGTTGGCTTATTGGACTCAAGGTTATAATTATGTTGCTGGGCAAGAAACTACAACTACAATGGCCATTAATCATGCTAGAGATATAGCGTTACAAATTATTTCTAATAGTCCAGTCATTGCTCAAAGCGGTACAGTCGCTACACAAATTATTAATCCATTCTTCCAGTACGGTGGAGACTACATGCCTCAAGAAGCTGTTCGCCGTAATTTTGATATTATAACAAATATTATTACCAACGGTCCTGCGGCTGCACCTCCAGTTTATGCAGGTGGAGGATTATTTGCACTAACTGGAATCAACGGAGCAGATGTTAAGATTGCACCAAAAGTTACTTCTTTAGATCTTATAACAACCAATACATATAGTATTGGATTGAGTCAGCCCACTATTGGTCACGGAATTAATTCTACATTATATTTTGGCGATGTATTAGTATTTCCATTACAAAATTTCCAAGTTGACGAATTAAGTTTACAATTAACGGGAAGTGCTAGTACGTGGGATAGTCGTAAAGTTGATCCTCTTGGCGGTATGGGCGGTAGTTTAGTTGACGGTGCTGTGATTTCAGATATATCACCAATTCAATCTTTTGTTTATGACGCATATACGCAGTTAACTCAAGGTGGAATTGGTGTACGAATTACAAACAACGGGTATGCACAGTTAGTTTCTGTGTTTACAATTTTCTGTTCTATTGGGGTACAAGTTGATAACGGTGGTATAGCTTCTATTACTAACTCCAACTGTAACTTTGGAGATATATCATTGTTAGCCAAGGGATACGGGACTAGATCATTTAGTGGAACAGTATTCAATCCGCCATATAGAGCATATCCTTTTAGTCCAGACGGAGTTGACGAAAATCTTGATCCGTTGCCATACCTAGATCAATTTTATCCAACTGGATACTGGCCAACTAGGGGGTTTGTTGAAGTGTTTGTTCCAGATCCAAATAATAGACCACATATTGGCCAAGTTATGGAAGTAATTCCTCCAAAAGAGTATACCAATGAACAAAGTCGTCCTGGATCAGAATTATATGGATTCTTAAATACTCAGCCGAGTACGAGTACTATTACTACAGGAACAATTAATCTTGTTAATGTAGACACCACTGATGTTTACATAGGAAATACTGTATATATTAGAGATCAATTTGGTAACCCGTACGATGAAAATGGTGTGTGGTATGCGGCCACAGGAACTGTAGTAACAGATGTTAACTACAACAGTATTTTGTTAAATCAATCATTAACTAGTGGCGGTGGGGACGTAACAAATCCAACTTACTTTACATTATATTTCTGCGGTAATAGCTACTACACAGTACAAACAAGTAGTATTGCAAACAGTCCTTATTTGTTAGGAACTAATATTCTGTCAGAAAATACTGATCCATTTTATCAAGGACCTAGTTCTAATCAGATATCTGCACACGTAGATTCTATAAGTCATTTGAAAGATGTAGTGGATCAAATTATTGCAAACATATCAGTTAGTGCAACTACTGGTAATACAGCAACTCAATTTATTTCAAACACTGTAGTTGGTGGAATAAATGCTCAAGCATTTATTGATTTGCGATTTACTGAAACAATTAATATTATTAATGCTGTAAATATACAGGCGGCAGAAGTTGTAGTTCCTCCAAATTTAGTAGCAAAGAAAGGAACTATCCCAGCAGGAGCAGGTAGTGCAATTATATTAATTAAAAATAATATTGATTTCTTAGCCGCTGAAATTTATGCCTACGTGTTAGAGCAATATCCAACATTATTAGAAACATCAGGGTTTCAAAACAGTAAGTGTCAGAGAGACGTAGCATTAATTTTACAACAATTAATATATGACTTAGAAACTGGCGGAAATTATAACATGGTTAATGCTGGTCTAAGCTATTGGGCACGGTATGGAACATATCACGTTGTTGAATTAGGGGAAGCAGTTACTCGACCAGATTTATTCCCAGATGGATCTACTGTTAATTTCTATCAGCGTAGCTATATAAGTGCATCTGGATACTTATTTGAATATGTTGGAGCGGGAACAAACTATGGAGCATTACCGCAACGTGGTGTAGCCGATCCTGTTCAAAGTAAGGAAACAGTTCAGTTAAATAGTGGTAAGGTCTTCTTTACTTCAACTGATCAAAACGGAGATTTCCGTATTGGTCCTGGACTAGTAATTAGTCAGGCTACCGGAGTATTAAGTGGTCGAACATTTGTACAATCGTTATATGCTAATATGACTCCATTCATACTAGCAATTGAATAATAATAGGAAATAATATGGCACAACTACCATTAAATAAATTTTTAACTAAAACAGCGATATTAACCACAAGTTCTACCGCTACAGTATATACGGCTCCAATTGGAACTACTGCAATTGTCTTAATGGCTCAGGTTGCTAATTTAGACTCTGTTGATCATAACGTAAGTTTTGTACACTATAGATTCAAAACTATTTTACCAGATGCTCAGGGATTTGGCGGACAAACAGGCAATACTCCTAGTTTATTAGTAAAACAATTTGCTATACCCGCTCATGATGCAGGAACTCCATTAAGCGGTAAGTTAATTATTGAAGAATTAGATAGCGTTCGTGCTTATTCAGA
>Ga0114975_10003750_pt1 | contig 10050 bp, 8 predicted proteins | sample S_130626_EF_Meta_FD_87031 | JGI IMG/M metagenome (GOLD analysis project Ga0114975, IMG submission 87031) | Freshwater microbial communities from Lake Simoncouche, Canada to study carbon cycling - S_130626_EF_MetaG | ecosystem: Environmental > Aquatic > Freshwater > Lake | place: Lake...
CTACGACGCACCGTTCCCAGATGAGACCTTTAAGGAAGCGGTACGCATCCTGCCGACCCTCGTCCCGACGAGCCCTGAAGACCCTGCCCACGACGACCAGGTGCGCGCGTGGGAAGTTCTGCGAACCTTCGCCAAGCCGTTCCTCACCTGCTACTCCGACAAGGATCCCATCACCAAGGGTGCCGACGCCAAGTTTCTTCGCGAAGTACCCGGCACCAACGGACAGGCTCACACCACCATTGTTGATGGTGGTCACTTCCTCCAAGAAGACGAAGGCGCCCAGCTCGGTGCAGTGCTGGCGAATTTCATCGCTACCACGAACTAACTGCGCGTCGAGCGCATCTCCACCAACGTCCGGGCCGGATAGCCGTCTAAACCGGGGCGCCACCCTTCGCGAATCTTGGTGGCGCCAATGCTGTCAGTGGCCCACAAGTGACAGGTATTCGTCAGCCAACTGTCGGAGTCTTCTTTGACCGTGCGACTGATGCCGGCCGCCCCGCCCTGGCGTGATGACGATGAGGCCATGGCCTGAATAACCACTGGCCCAATTGCTCGGGCTAAGAACTCCAAGTGAGTGCAGCCCCGCTGACGACCGAGTCGTTCCTGCACTGACTTATTAAAGCCTCGGGTCACCGACAGCCCGATGAGATTACGAAAGGCCGGCTCAATGGCGACGCACTCCATGTGAGGGGTGCGGTGCATTTTGGCGTTGGCGTTAGTGACGACGAAGGTCCGACGGTCAACTTCGACGTCCAGCGTCATGCCGTGGACGTCCCGAACCAGCTCCTCGCCGTCGGCCCAGGGCCGCTCGTCGGTCAGGGTGGCGTTGATGAGATAGGAGTCGTCAGTGTCGAAACTCTCAATGATGATGGTGCGTCGGTGGGTGGGGATCGGTGAACTCACCGCTCTAGTTTGCCCGAAACGCTAGGGGCGAACGTTGTACCCAATCAAGGAAGGGCGGCCGGCCACGGTCGTAATTGAAGTCATCGTCGCATTATCCAGGCGAATGCGCCACGCCACCGTGCCAGGAACACCCAGGGCCCACGCCACGGAGGCCTTCACCGGTGAAACGTGACTGAAGATCACCAGGTGTTCCGAGGGGCTCGCAATCAGCTCTCGTTCCTCTTCGACCAGTTGGTTCAACCGTTGCCCTACGCGCATATCAACATCGGCCATGGACTCCCCACCGGGCACGGGCCATTCGTGGTTCTCCTGGAGCGAACGCCACGTGGTCGCACCAACGTCACGAAGCAGCTGTCCGTCAAGGTCGCCGTAGTTCATCTCGATGAAGGCGTCGTCGAGCTCCGCCTCGAGATGAGGAACGGCCAGTGCCGCAGTGTGCCGAGCACGGGTAAGTGGCGAGCTGATCACGCGCTTCGCATTAGTCAGCGCCTCTTGTAGACGTTCGGCCTGAGCCCGGCCCTCGTCGGTGAGCGCCACGTCCATGTGGCCCACCAAGAGTCCATCCCGGTTCGCCGTGGACTGTCCGTGACGGACCAGAATCAGCATGCCGGCAGCAGGAGTCGTGAACACTCCGGACAGACCGGGAACGTGTCGGCCGGTGCATTGCGCCAGCGCTCCAGATCGAGTGGCACCATGGCAATCCGACATCCTCCGCAACGACCACCTTCGACGTCGACGGCCGCGGCATCACCGACTCGGGCGTGTACCTGTTCGTAGGAGGCACGCAGCGCCACGGGGAGGGCCTCTACCAGCGGTGTTCGCCCAGCCAACTTCGCGGCAATGTGTTCTTCAATCGCTAGCCGTCCGGCGGCGGCGGCGGCGGTTAGTTCGCCACGGCGCGCGAGTAAGGGCTGTCCGGCCGCCTTAATCTCCTGCTCCTGCTCTTCGAAAGGTTCCAAGAGCTCCATAATCTCGAGTTCTTTAGTTTCCACATCGTCCAGCTTTTGCGCGAGCACCGCAATTTCGCTGACCAGCGTCGCGAGATCCCGCGCACCACTCGTCGATGCGTCCAGCGTGGCCTGCAGTGTCGCCTTGCGTTGTGAGAGAGATTCGCGCAGCGTATCCACTTCATCTCGTTGGGCCATGAGCGGTGCTCGATCAGCCGTTAGCTGTTTGAACTCTTGGGTCAGAGCCCGCAGATGCTGTTCCACCTGAGTGAGCTCTTGGGCTTCTGGTAGATGTGCGAGTTGATGGCGGAGCGAGGCGGTAGCGGCGTCCACAGCTGCGAGGGAACGCAGGGTGTTGGCAATCTCCATAGGGGTAGTTTGCCAGAGATTGAGAAACGCTAGGCGCGCAGGTCGCCGCCGAAGAAAGTGCGGGCGTAGCCGGCCACTTCGACGTTGCGCTCAAAGAGGCGGGAGTACATGACTCCCCCTCGTGATGAGGCCTGGCGAACCGAAAGAGTCGGCATGCCGGAACGGTTGGACCACCAGGGGGCCACCGCGCACATAGCCGAACCAGTCACGGGGTCTTCGGCCAGGCCCAGACGGGGGGCAAAGACGCGGATTGATGCGTCGACTTGCGGGCCCCCTTCGCAGACGGCAATCACAATGCTGCTCGGCACCAAGAAGAGGGACATGGGGTCGACAATGAGGCCGCAAAGGGTGTCGTAGTCCTTGACGACAGCCAGAACGCTTTGTGCACCGGCCTGATAGACCTCCGACACCTCACCCAGGGCTCCGTTGAGAACGGAAGGCTCGAGTGGCTCTAAGTGAGAGCGAGGTAGGTCGACACCAAGAAGGCCGTGCTGTAGGCGGCGCCCCGAAAGCACTCCGGAGCGGGTTTGAAAGTAGAACTCACCGTCCGGAACGCCCAATTCAGTAAGCAGCACATGGAGCGTCGCCAACGTGGCGTGACCGCAGAGATCAACTTCCACTGTTGGGGTGAACCAGCGAAGCGCCCACGTGTCGCCGACGCGTCGAACAAAGGCTGTCTCCGAAACCCCGAGTTCGAAGGCAATCTGCTGCAGGTCGTTATCAGCCACGGGACGTTCCAGCAGCACGACCACGGCCGGGTTGCCTCGTGCGCCGTCGCCGGTGAAGGCGTCGACCCACCAAATACGGTGACCAAAGGTTGAGCCCACAGATTCCATCCCTATCAGATTGCCACAGTTGAACGGTAAACCGGCGTAGGGTGCTGACGTGCTTGTCGCTACCGCAAACATTCACGCCGGCGTCGATGGATACGGACGCCGGACCGATGTTGTTGCCGAACTCCTCACGCTCCGCGCCGACTTACTCTTCGTTCAAGAACTCTGGCGGGGCGACGCCGAGGATCAATTCGCTGCACTCCAAGAAAAACTGAAGTTCACTGGTGAATTTGCCGAGCTTTCTCCCTGCGTTCGCGTCACCGAGGAATCGGGAGGCCGTGGCTGGCACCCCATTCACGGCCTGCTAACTGGGGATCGGGGCCTGTACTTCGCCACCCACACTGAGCTCTCCGAGCATCGGCTCAAGCGTCGAGATGCTGCGCGAGGTACCGAGTCTGGCTCATGGGGTGTTGCGCTCTTGACGACATTGCCGGTTCACGACATCACCGTCGAGTACCTACCTCAACTTCGACGAGATAAGACCCGCCGAGCACTGATTATTGCCACGTGCGAATACGAAGGTCGTCGTTTTACAGCTGTGGCGATACACGGCGCCCACATCTCCCACGGCTCACTCAAGCAGTATCGCTATGTCGCTCGCAGACTGAATGAACTGAGCCTCAGTACTCCCGTCGTCACCGCCGGTGACTTCAATTGTTGGCGGCCGCTACTCCGATCCGTGCTCCCCGGGTGGTCGAGCGCAGTGCGAGCCCGCACGTGGCCCGCATGGCGACCTCATTCCCAGATTGACCACATCTTGCTCCGCGGTCCGTGGTCCGCCAACAACGGCCACAGCATTCGCAACGGCAGTGACCACCGAGCTCTCAGCGTTGAACTGACGTGGCGCTAGTCGAGCGACTTGTGGCGGGTCTCCGGTAGGCGCCACAGAACGAGCAGCGTTGGCAGAAGCGGCAGAAATGTGACGAGGCTCGGCATTCGAAGCGCACTGGTGCTGTGATCACTAGCCACCAGGTTCGCCACGACACCAAAGAAGAACAGTCCGAAGGTGGCCCCGAGGACACCGGCGACCACAATCCAACCACCGACGGTCGCACGAACCCGGCGAGGGAAGGTTTCGTTGACGAGCGCACTCGCGGCCGGCGCCCAAAAAGCAGTAGCGAATACACCAACGAGATAGCCAAGCGTAAAGAGGTGGCGTCCACCGAAGTAGGCCAAACAGCTAGCCAGACCTAAGCCAATGGCGCCGACACCAACCGTGGTTCGCCGTCCGTACGTATCCGAACTCCACCGACTCGCGATCAGTCCCACCAGACCCGTGACCGAACTCCCCGTCACGACTACGGCGACGAACTTCGGATCAATATGAAGAATCCGCTCGCCGTACACAAAGGCGAAACCGTTAGCGGGACCCGAAATCACCCCCACCACAAAGGCCACCCAGGCGAGAATGAAGAGCGGGCGACGAAACTCCTGGCTCACCGAACCCAGTTTGTCAATCCGTTCTGATGCTCGATCTAACAGGTGAGTCTCGTCAACCTTGCGAATCAGCGGCTGAATGAGAATCGCGGGCACTAGGGCGAGAGCAAAGAGGATACGGAACGAGTTCGGCCCACGGAACACGCTGTGCAGGATTGCTGAAAGCCCGGCGCCCATTCCCGCCCCGGCGGAAATCCAAGCCAAATGGCGGACACGATGTCGATCAGAACTCACCTCCACCGTTAGCACCTGAATCAGCGTGTTGGCCGTGGAGAGCAGTGGTCGAGCACAGGCGAAGAGTAAGACAAACCACCAGTAGCCCGGGCTCGCCGCTGCGGCCGCCGTAAAGAGAAGGCCCAGCGTTAGTGCGCCTCGAAGAACGCGCACACGCCCAAAACGATCACCCAAGGCGCTTAGAGGAAGAGCGCCCAGGGACGCCAGACGCAGCAGTCCCATGCCGAGACCTAGGACCCCCGCGGAAATACCAACGACCGCCGTGAGAGATTTTCCCTCATTGAACGAGCCGAAGTGCTTGGCTACATCACCAAGCGAGGAGATGGCTCCGAACTGTCCGAACGATGCCGCCACGGCGATCACGACCAGAGTCACCGTGTGCTTGGGCGCACGCACAGTTCTCACCACTAAGTCAGCTGAACGGAGTCGTCGACGACAACCAATGTCTTACCGTGGTTACCACCCGAGAAAAGCAGATTTAGGGCATCAGGGGCGTTCTCTAAACCAGTCACTAAATGCTCTTGGTGTCGCAAGGTGCCATTGAGGACCATGGTCGCCAGTTCGAGTTGAGCCTCAGCGGAGCGGCTCATGTAGTCAAGGACAATAAATCCTTCCATGCGAGCTCGTCGCATAATCAACATGGTGTGATTCTTCAGTCCCCCGAATTCGCTCATGTTGTTGTACTGCGAGATTGCCCCGCAGAGCACCACCCGTCCATGCATCGCAATGTTCATGAGGACCGCGTCAAGCACTTCGCCGCCGACGTTGTCGAAATAGACATCGATACCCTTGGGGCACGCTTCGCGGAGTCGTCGGGCGAGGTGTGGCTCTCGATAGTCCAAGCACTCATCAAACCCGTAAAGTTCCACGACTTCAGCACACTTTTCCGGTCCGCCGGCGATCCCGATGACCTTTTTGGCGCCGCGAGCCTTGGCAATCTGTCCCGCAACTGAACCAGTAGCTCCGGCGGCGCCAGAAACGACGACAACGTCTCCACTCTTGAAGGCGCCAACATCAGTAAGACCGTAAAAGGCCGTGATACCGGTCACGCCGAGCACATTCATCACGATAGGAAGGGTTAGCCCCGTCCCTTTGGGCACCACGGAGAACTTGTTCGAAGCGTCGGCAATTGCCCACTCCTGCCAGCCGGTCATGCCGATCACAATGTCTCCGACTTGATAGGCATCATTACAAGACTCGACGACCACGCCACCACCACCGCCACGAATGACTGCTCCAATTTCAATCGGCGGCAGATAGCCGGGTGCGTCGTTCATCCACGTGCGGATAGTGGGATCGATTGAAAGGAGGCCCACTCGAATGAGCGCCTGACCGTCCCCACACGTTGGTCGGTCCGCCACCACAACACTGGTGGTCGAACTATCGACCAATCCATCAGGACGCTTGGTTAGTACCACTTGACGGTTTTGCACGGATAGCACCAATCTCTTTTGACTCGCCATGGCTGAAATCTAGGTTGTCAACCAATCTGGCGAAGATTACATCGAAGCGGTCTGAGCAGAGAGGATGTATCGCACAACGCGGTTCGGACCATGCTCGAGAACGAACACGTTGCCCTTGGCGTCAGAAACAATCGCAACAGGCTGAGCCGTGTCTTCTTTGGCTTCAGTGACAATCTGCGAACCGAGTGAGTTCATAAACTCCCAAACCCGACGCGAACCGGATTCGACGAAAAAGACGTTACCGAGTGCGTCCGAAGTGATGCCCGTCGGTCTATCGAGTCCATCTTGAATCAAGATTGGCTTCTGGCCCGCAATAATCCGAATAACAGACCCGTCCTTGTGTCCCGTGCCCCTCAGGCTCACGTTGACGTATCCGAAGCCGTCCTTACAAAGATCCGTTGGGTTGTCCAAACCACCAACCCAGAGCTTGGCAACACCTTGGCGAGAAATCGTTAGTACGTTCCCGTACTTGGTCTGGACCCCGAGGAGGCCGCCGTAACCGTCGGACGCCAGTGCGGTGATGCCATCGAGGCCGGTGACGAGAACTTTCTTCTGGCCATTCTTGAGAACCTGGTAAATCGTTCCTGAGTTGGGCTCAGAAACGTAAATTTCATCCAATGCTGTCACGGCTACACCATGTGGATGGTCGAATCCCGAAGCGAGAATTGTGCGCTTCGTAGGTGACAACTGCTCAATGCTGCCTTCGCGTTGGCTCACCACAATGGCATCACCATTCTTAAGGAGTCCCACCGCCGTTCCATTCGTCGTCGGGGCGGTGTTGTACTTCTCGCGGGTGTACAGAGGGGTGATAACCGATATTTCACTTGTCACCTGGTTGGCCACATAAGCGTGCCCCGAACCATTCACGGCCAATGCGGTGGGGTGCGCAAACTCACCTTCCACTTCAACTTCTTCGCCATTGGCGCGGAACTGAAGAACTTCGTCGCGACCAGTATTGGAAATGAAGACATTATTGGCGGAGTCAACGGCTACGCCTGACGGGTTATCGAGACCCGCCTTGAACGTCGTGCGGGTACCAGCAGTGCCGTCTTCCGTAGCGGCAAATCGCGACACAATGCCACGACCGGTGTCGGTAACCCAAACATTACCGAAGGGGTCGATGAAGACTGCCTGGGGATTTTGGAGGCCGGAAGTAAAGACTTCTTGGTGACCCTGCTTGTCGACGGTAACGATCTGACCGTGACCGCTGTCAGCAACGTACACACGGCCCTTGCGGTCCACCGCAAGGCCAGTGGGCGTCTTGAAGCCGTGACCGACCGTGCGCTGTGCTGTTGAGCTGGCGGCATACGCCCGCAACTGATAGCGGAACGTTGGCGTGATCGCCTGAGTTGGATGAACATCGACGCGCAGCACACGATTATGACCGGCGTCAGCCACGAAGACAACTTCTTTTGAGGTCGAGGGGTCCGCCACCGCTGAGTACGGGTGTAGGAGATCGCTTCCGACCGTACTCCGTGTTCCGTCAAGGCCAATGCGGACGATGCGGTTGTTGCCAGCGTCCGCAATGTAGGTCGTGTTCAGAGCGCTTACGGAGACACCTTGAGGGCTGGAGTAGCTCTTGGCTTCGATGTGCACAAAATCTTGGGAAACCAAAAACAGGCCGAGGACTACCACGAATCCAGAAGCACGTGTCCACCAGGTGGGGTCTAAGTCTTCTCTCGTCTCAGTGACTCGCTTAGCGCCTTCCAGGGTTGCGAATAATGCGGTAATCGTGGCCAAGGAAATCGCCAGCCAACCCAAGATGTCAGATCCACTGACGAACTTGCCATTGAGAACCTTCATTGCATATTGCGAGAAAATCAAAATGACAAAGATTTTGAAGAGATTCCTCGGAACAAAGCGGAAGATTGAACTCGGGCGAATGAATCGCTCTCCGAGTACGCCGAACTTTTCAGTCAAGAGGTACACAATCCAGACGACGGGCGTCTGCCACATCCAGCCCATAATTTCCCAGATGAGTACGAATGCCAAGAGCGACGTAAACGTCTTGAGCGACCGATCCACAATGGGTGGTCGGGCTAGCTGCTGCGCTGACTCGATGGGTGCAAAGCGGCGATGGAGAAAGAGTTCAATCGCCACGCGAACGACCATCGCCAGAGCAACGATGACTTTGATCGCGGTCATGTGCTCTTGGATCGTCACACCAGCTATGCCCTGCTGATAGGCACCAGCGAGCGAAGGCATAAGTGCGGGCATCGAACCGAGAATCAGAATTGTCAAGAAAGGCAGGACAAGGAAGTCGGCTGCCAGCATGTAAAACTTTCTGAAGCCCACTTCGTCTTCGATGACAACCATCGGACGCATCTTCTCTGCGAGCTGCGGGGCGATAAACCACAAGAGCGCAACACCGAAAAGGCCAGTGAACGCGTAGAGCATTCCTTGCGAGCCCGTTGGACCAGTTACCAAATGGCTCGAAAAGAAATGACCTGACAGGACTACGCCGATGGCGAAAACCGAAAAACCGACTAGGCCCGAGAGCGCGTCAAGGACGCCCACGGCCATCATCGCAACACAGAGGGTGAAGCTTGGAGTAATTGCTAAGCCTTGAGTGTCAAACAAAGAGAGGATGCCCAATACCACGGCGAGCGCTGGGAGTGCGAGGTAGGCGTTTCCGAGCAGAGATCGCAGATAGATGCCGTCGTTAAACGGTTGACCGATTAACGGAGAGATCTGTTGCAGGTGGTTTCCGAACCAATCGTTAAAGCGATCAACAAGGTGTCGCCCACCAATTCCCGGCGCAGGAGGTGCTCCAGGCTTATGTCCTCGCGCCCGTGTGGCCGCTTGAGCAATTTCAAGATCAGCCGCGAGGCTACCTGCATGGGCGCTTTCGAACATTGACATTAGCTAGATTCCTCTGGGCCGCTTGGCGATGTGTCACCAAAATCCTCGCCTTCAGACGAGCCGCCAGCACTGGTTTGACTCGAACCCGAACCGCCGCTGCTACCACTCGAGCCGCTGCTACCCGAACCGCCGCCGCTACCGCCTGAGCCGCCGCTACCGCCTGAGCCGCTGCTACCCGAGCCACCGCTTCCCGAACCGCCGCCTGAACCGCCGGGGCCGCCACTCGAGCCACTGCTACCTGAACCGCCGGGGCCGCCACTCGAGCCGCTATTAGCTGGGCGTGAACCTGAACCTGAACCTGAGTTGCCGCCAGAGCCAGATCCGGAGTTACTCGACGAGCCTGAACCTGAACCACTACTCGTGCCGCCGGAAGACGTGCTACTTCCACTCGATGGTGCGGTCGGTTCAGACTGCGCTGGAGCAGGGGTAGACGGCGCTCCGCCACCTGATGGCGCTCCGCCACCTGTTGGTGCTGATGGTGCGCCAGGACGAGGTGCTGAGGTGCCACCACCAGATGGTGGTGTGGGCTCTGACGCAGCGGTAGGTGACGAAGGTGCCGATGGTGCTCCGCCGCCTGATGGTGCTCCGCCGCCTGATGGTGCTCCGCCGCCCGTTGGTGCCGATGGTGCGACAGGACGAGGTGCTGAGGTACCGCCACCTGATGGTGGTGTGGGCTCAGAGGCAGCGGTAGGTGCCGAAGGTGCCGTTGGTGCCGAAGGTGCCGTTGGTGCCGAAGGTGCCGTTGGTGCCGAAGGTGCCGAAGGTGCAACAGGACGAGGTGCTGAGGTACCGCCACCAGATGGTGGTGTGGGCTCAGCAGCTGGCGTAGGCGTGACTGGACGTGGCGCTGGGGTACCGCCACCAGATGGTGCTCCACCACCAGTAGGCGCTCCACCACCCGTAGGTGCTCCACCACCCGTAGGAGGTCCACTTGGGGTCGGCACACGTGGTGCTGAGGGCGTAGGAGCCTGTGGAACACCACCACCAGATGGCATACCGCCA
>Ga0114975_10003751_pt1 | contig 10049 bp, 7 predicted proteins | sample S_130626_EF_Meta_FD_87031 | JGI IMG/M metagenome (GOLD analysis project Ga0114975, IMG submission 87031) | Freshwater microbial communities from Lake Simoncouche, Canada to study carbon cycling - S_130626_EF_MetaG | ecosystem: Environmental > Aquatic > Freshwater > Lake | place: Lake...
CAATCTTCGGAAACTAAACCTAATAAAAAATCATGATGGAGCAGCGATGAGTATTGAGCAAGTTCAGGAAGTAATTGATCGAGGACCCTACCTAAGTTGGTTAGGGTTAAAAGTATTGAGTATTGATAAAGAGACGATTGAAGTTCGTGCAACTTGGCGACAAGAATGGGTAGCCAATATCAAATTGATGCAAACCCAGGGTGGAATATTGGCGGCCTTAATTGATTTTGCTGCAGATTTTGTATTATTTGAAACGATTGGGAAACCTGTTCCAACGATCGATTTACGAGTTGACTATCATCGTATGGCAAAACCTGGAGATTTAATTGTGAAGGCAAAAGTGATTAAATTAGGTAAGCAGTTCTCCGTGTGTGAAGCTTATGTTTATGACTTAGAAAATAAATTAATTGCTAGTGGACGAGGAACCTATGTCATGCCTGCTCCTGAAGCTAATGCTAGTTCTTCTTAATCCAAGTATTAAAAAATGAAATGATTTGAATATTCCATGACAACTGATAACCCTACTAAAGCAAAACAAGAAGCCTGGTATGAAATTGTACTTCGGGTTTTGAAGAGTAATGATGTATCTCTGATTACGTATGTTCCAGATAAAGTATTAGCCCCTTTAATAAAAGCACTGCATGCTGACCCGTACTTTACGGTAATTGCGCCAGCGCGTGAAGAGGAGGCTATTGGCATTATTGCTGGAAGTTATATGGCTGGATTACGGGGAATTACCCTCATGCAAACAAGTGGTTTTGCTACATTAGCTAATGTTCTTGCCTCTTTGGCTGTCCCATTTCAGATCCCAGTGTTAATGATGATCTCAGAGCGAGGAACGTTAGGGGAGTTTCAGGTTGGTCAAGCAATTGTTTGTAGAACGATGCGCCCTGTTTTGGATACTTTAGGGATTGAGAATTATGCGATTGAAAGACTCAATGACGTGGAATTTATTGTTGACAGCATGATCAAACAAGCTTTTGCTACACAAGCGCCAGCCGCCATGATTTTGTCACCACTTTTAACTAAACGATCGGTGTAAAACTAAATATGACTAATTTAACTCGACCTTTTAGTGCACGCGAAAACACTCTGATTATGAATCGATTTGATTTAACGAAGAGACTTGTTTCAAAACTACATGCTAAAGAAGCAGTGATTGGTGGTATTGGAAATAATAACTTTGATCTTTGGGCAAATGGCCAACGACCTGAAAATTTTTATATGTTGGGTAGTATGGGCTTGACTATTCCAATTGCCTTTGGTGTTGCCTTAGCTCAGCCCGAGCGAAGAGTCTTTGCTTTAGAAGGGGATGGTTCTCTTTTAATGCAGTTGGGAGCATTAGGAACGGTTGCAAGATCTTCTATCAAAAATCTCACAATGATTATTTTTGATAATGGTATGTATCAAATTACTGGAAAGCAACCAACCTTGACTAACTCGTGTGTGGATTTAGTCAGTATTGCGCAGGGCTCAGGCATTACTCAAAGCTATTGGGCAAAGGATGAGGCACACTTTGAGCAATTAATTGATGAGGCTTTGACTAAAGATGGGCCGCATTTTATAGCGACTAGAATTGATGACAAAACCCCAGTTGCTTCTACAGATCGTGACCCTGTAAAGATTCGTTTAGGGTTTATGCAAGCTCTTTCTTTACACCCATAAAAGGAACTGATATGTCTCAACTTCTTATCAAAGGTCACTGGGTTGATGGTGAATCAGTACAAGTATTAAAAGATAAATATAGTGAAAAAGAGTATGGCCAAATGGCAGTTGCATCTGTTCCTCAAGTCACAGAAGCCGTTGATGGCGCATTGCAGGGTTTTGAGTCTTCTCATCTAAGTCCATATGATCGTTATCAGATTCTCATGCAAGCATCACGATTAACTAAAGACCACATAGGTATTTTATCGGAGCTAATGAAAAATGAAGCGGGGTTTACCTTGCCAGATGCTGAAAATGAAGTACGGCGTTGTGTGCAAACTCTCGAATTATCTGCTGAAGCTGCAAAACACCTCAATGGCGAGTTAATTCCAATGGAGGTTGCTTCTGGAATGAAAAACCGTATTGGATATACATTAAGAATGCCACGAGGAGTGATTTGCGCAATCACGCCATTCAATTCACCACTTAATACTGTAGCGCATAAATTAGGTCCGGCATTGGCGGGTGGGAATGCAGTTGTTTTAAAGCCTTCAGAAATTACACCTTTAACTTCTGTAGAGCTATTCAAAATATTAATTGAAGCAGGTTTACCATCTTCATTATTAGCTTTGGTCAATGGACCTGGCGAAACGATAGGACGTCAATTATTACTTGACCAAAGAATTGCTTATTATGCATTTACGGGAAGTACACGGGTTGGACTTGAAATTCAAAAATCGGCTGGTTTAAGAGGTCTCCAACTAGAACTTGGAAGTATCGCTAGTACGATTGTTTGTCATGATGCTGATATTGATATGGCAATCCCTAAAATAATTAATGCTGGTTTTCGTAAAGCGGGGCAGGTTTGTACTTCAGTACAAAAATTATTAGTTGATCGTCGAATTTCAGCAACATTTATACCGAAATTGATTGCAGCGGCAAAATTAGCTAAAGCGGGAGACCCTGCTGATCCAGCAACCATAATTGGTCCAATGATAAGTCATGATCATGCAATGAGAGCGATGTCATTTGTCAATGAGGCAATTGAATCTGGTGCTCAATTACTAACAGGTGGAACCTGTGTTGGAAATGTGATGGAACCAACAATCTTAATCAATGTTAAAGATCAAATGCGTGTTTATTGCCAGGAGATATTTGCTCCCGTGATTAGTATTTTGGAGTTTGATCATATCGATGAAGCTGTCCTGAGTGCTAATGATAGTCCGTTCGGTTTGGCTGTTGGCCTATTTACAAGTAACCTCACCACCGCCTTTCAGACGTCTAGAAAATTAAGGTTTGGCGGCATTCATATTAATGAAGCTTCAAGCGCTCGTGCAGATGTTATGCCATTTGGAGGTGTAAAAAATAGCGGTTTTGGTCGTGAAGGACCTGCCTATGCTACTCGTGAGATGACTGAAGAGCGTTTAATTACGATTGCATATTGATATATACAAACTATGTAATGTACAAAATTAAAAGTTAATCATAAGCTCATGAACAATTCTTTAAACCTACCCCATCAATTACGTATTGCAATCGATATCGGCGGAACATTTACTGATGGAGTTGCAACTTTATCCTCCAATGGCCTTATTTGGGTTGGAAAGACTCCTACAACTCCGAGCGATCCAGGAGAGGCTGTTTCAAAGTTAATCCTCAATTTACTAGAGCAAGTAGGTTATTCATTACATGCTGAGGCACCGCAATTATCTGAAGTAGTTCATGGCACAACTTTAATTACGAATACATTAATAGAGCGTAAAGGAACTAAAACTGCATTGGTCACTACTACCGGAATGGGTGACATACTCGAAATTGGACGGGAGTGGCGTTACGATATTTACGATTTAGATATTGAGTTACCTCAAGCTTTAGTGGATTCTGATTGTTATGTTGAAGTTAAGGAGCGATTGAACTCTTTAGGACAAGTCATTGATCCTTTAGCAGCAGAAGAAATAGAGAGAGTTTCGGCGGAATTAAAAAAAATGCAAGTGGACTCGATTGCCGTATCTTTTTTACATTCCTATATGAATGATGTTCATGAAAAAAAAATGGGGCAATACTTACAAAAGACTTTTCCAGGAATCTCAATCTCTTTATCCTCTGAAGTGGCTTCAGAAATCAAGGAATATGAGCGTACTTCTACTGTTGTCGCTAGTGCTTATGTAAAACCCATTGTTGCATCTTATCTCGAAGAGCTTGAAGATCGAATTCAGAAAATACAAAAAGATGTTCCTTTAAGAGTCATGGTTTCTAGTGGAGGTTTTACTTCAGCGAAAGCTGCTGCTCAGATACCTATTTTATTATTAGAGTCTGGTCCGGCTGCTGGGGTTCTTTCCGCATTAAATACTGCCCGTCAAAATGGCGTACAACATGTGTTGGCTTTCGATATGGGTGGAACAACCGCAAAAGCCTGTGTTGCCGAAGATGGACAAGCTCCCATAGCGCATTTTTTTGAATGTGCTCGTGTACAGCGATTTAAACGTGGTTCAGGTTTGCCGATTTTAATTCCAAGTATAGAACTGATTGAAATTGGTGCAGGTGGAGGCTCGATTGCTTATGTCAACCGATTAGGTCTTTTAAATGTTGGTCCAGAATCTTCCGGATCTGTTCCAGGTCCAGTATGTTATGACCAAGGGGGAAAAAACATCACGGTAACTGACGCGGACTTAATTTTAGGTTATCTTAGCGCTGATAATTTTTTAGGCGGCGAGATAAACTTAAATATTCTTCAAGCAGAAGTTGAAATGACTCAATTGGCTGATCAATTAGAGGTCACAATGACCGATGCCGCTTGGGGTATCTACAATATGGTCAATGAAAATATGGCAAGTGCCGCTCGCATCCATGTTGCGGAAAACGGCTATGATCCTAGAGATTTTGCCATGGTGGCTACCGGAGGCGCAGGACCCGTTCATGCTGTTGAAGTGGCAAGAAATCTTCGAATACCACGGGTATTGATTCCAATTGCAGCAGGTGCAGGTTCATGCTTAGGCATGTTAGCAGCCCCAGCTCGTGCAGATCGTGCTTGGTCCAATCCTCAATTACTTGTTAATTGTGATTGGTCAGTCATTGAGCAGACTTTAACAACTCTCAAAATGGATGCTGAGAAAGAATTAGAAATGGCCAATGCTAAAAACATACATTGGCAAATCGGACTTGAAATGCGCTATTACGGACAAGGTGCTGATATATCTATTGCGATTGATTGGCAATCGTTAACCCCTGAAACGGGAAAAATTATCCTGAGTTTATTCGAAGATCAATATCAAAAACTATATGGTCGGTTAGTGCCCAATGCTAATCCACAGATCATCACATGGCGATTGACAGGAAGTGAAAAAGTTGTAGGCCATCATTTTGAATGGGGTGACAATCGTACACAGGCTTCTCCTCAAGAGTTAAAAACAAGAAATATTTATTTACCACTTAAAAAAGCTTATGGCATTGTAAATGTCTATAACCGTTATTCATTAAAAGCAGGTCAAAGTATTCTTGGCCCATTGATTTTGGAAGAGCGTGAATCTACGATTGTGGTGCCTGTAGCATCAGAAGTCACAATTCTTTCGGATTTAACAGTCTCGATCGTTATTAAGGAGTTTGAATAAATGAATCGATTACTTCAACAGAACTCCCCTAAAGATACCCAACAATCGCAACATTTAAGTTCAATTGAGCTTGAAATCCTATGGAAGAGATTAATTAGCGTTGTCGATGAGGCATCAGCTGCCTTTGTGCGAACATGTTTTTCTACCTTGGTCCGAGATGGTAATGATTTTGCGATTGTATTGACTGACGTTGAAGGTCGCTCTTTGGCGCAATCGACGATGAGTTTACCTGGATTCATTGGTTGTTTACCAGCTACGGTCCGACATTTTTTAGATAAGTATCCTCCAGAAACAATGGTGTCTGGTGATGTTTTTATAACGAACGACCCATGGAAGGGTTCTGGACATATTCATGATGTCACAACAGTTAGGCCTATATTTTATCAAGATAAGTTAGTTGCTTTCGCTGCAGTCGTTTCACACCTTCCGGATATTGGCGGCAAATTACGCAGTAATAGTTCCAGGGAGATCTATGAAGAGGGGCTTCAAATTCCAATGATGAAGCTGCTTGATGCGGGAGAACCAAATCAGGTTCTGATTGAAATGATTACTCAAAATATTCGTGTACCTGATCAAGGCATGGGAGATATTTGGGCACAAGTATCTGCTTGTAAAATGATGTCCCAACGACTACAAGATTTGCTGCAGGTCGTTGATTTAAAAATTCTTGGTGCAGAATTACGAAAGCGCTCTGAAAAAGCAATGCGAGATGCCATTCGAAAAATACCAAATGGTATTTATCGATCCACCGTTCAACATGATGGATTTGAAGAACCTCTTATTATTCAATGTCAATTAGATGTTCAAGGTGACAGTATTCATATTGACTTCACAGGATCTAGCCCCCAGATTGCTCGCGCAGTGAATGTTGTTCCGATATATACATTTGCTTACACCGTCTACGGATTAAAAGCTTTGTTATGTGCAGATATCCCAAACAACGAAGGCTGTTTTATGCCATTTACTTCCTCTGCACCACTCGGCTCCTTATTTAATCCTACTTATCCTGCAGCATCTGGTGGGCGGAGCGCAATCGGACATTTACTTCCAGCTGCTGTTTTTAAAGCCTTAGCCGAAGTATTGCCAGAAAAAGTGTGGGCAGGGGGATCCCCAAATTCTTCAATGACCATGTCTGGTGAGTGGCAGGGCAAGAGATTTGCAGTCGTTAATTTTTTAAATGCTGGTCAAGGAGCAACTGCTCGTAGAGCTGGTTTTTCTGCAATGTCGTTCCCTGGTAATTTAGGAAATACTCCCGTAGAAGTAATGGAAAGTTCTGCACCAATTAGGGTATTACGAAGAGAAATACGTCGAAATAGTGGTGGTCGAGGAATACATAATGGTGGTGATGGAATTAGTTTTGAATTTGAACTTTTGAAGGAAGCTAAAGGCGTTACGGCTTCATTTCTAATGACTCAACTTAAATCTGTGCCATCTGGACTTGCTGGAGGTGGGGGCGGATTACAAGGACGTTTATTGATTAATGGCGTTGATGTTGACCCTACAGAACCAAAATCTTTACAACCTGGAGATCTCGTCTTAATGGAAACGGCGGGTGGAGGAGCTTATGGAGTTTGATGTAAACAGAAATGATATTACAACGAATATTTTTAAATAATTGAACGTAAAGGAAATTAAAAGATGAGCGATTTTATTCGTATTGATCAAAATGCAAGGCGCAGTAGAGCATTGGTTCACAATGGCATCGTTTATATTTCAGGGCAGGTTCCTGATGACAGAAGTACAACTATAGAAGATCAAACTCGCCAGGTTCTAGAGAAAATTCATCTTTTACTTGAGCAGGCAGGAACTAACAAGTCACGTTTAATCTCTGCTCAAATTTGGTTGAAGTCGATGGATGATTTTGCTGTGATGAATCGTGTTTGGGATGCTTGGGTAATCCCGAATGAAACTCCAACAAGGTGTTGTGGAAAAGTTGAACTTAATGATCCAAAATGCTTGATTGAAATAACTGCGATGGCAGCAATTTAGTTAGTTTTGTATTGATAAATGGGAGAAATAAATGTTTAATTTAAAAAAGTTTATAAAGTTTCCAGCAATCGTTATTGGTGTAGTTTTTAGCCACTTTTTTTTCATAAGTTTTAATGTACTTGCACAAAGTGAATATCCGTCAAAACCAATTAAATTAATAGTACCTTATGCAACTGGGGGTGTATCCGATACGATAGGTAGAGTTCTTGCTCAAAGTTTAGGTAATGCTCTTAAGCAAGCGGTTGTTGTCGAAAACAGAGGTGGTGCAGGTGGCACAATTGGCGCAGCTGTTGTGGCCAAAGCAAATGCTGATGGTTATACACTGTTGTTAACTAGCCCACCTATGATTGCTGTAGCCCCCGTATTATTAAAAGACTTAACTTATCATAATGAAGATGACTTTACAGCAATTGGGACAATCATCGTCACACCAAATATATTGGTAGTTAATAATAATTTACCCGTAAAGACTTTTGAAGATTTGGTGGCATATGGTAAAGGGTCTGGGAAAAATAATTTAAGTTTCGCATCTGCTGGACCTGGAAGTACAGGCCATTTATCGGGGCAAATTTTATTGAATGCTACTGGGTTAAACATGGTGCACGTGCCCTATAAATCATCAGGACAGGCTTTTCCAGATGTTATTTCTGGGCAAGTATCCATGGTATTTGATTCATTACCATCTACAATTGGATTTATTCGAGGCGGTTTAGTTCGACCACTACTCGTTATGTCTGAAAAAAGAACACCTGCATTGCCAGATGTTAAAACAGCCAAGGAAGCAGGATTTCCATCGGCAACCATGAATTTTTGGATGGGAATTGAAGCGCCAGCAAAATTACCTAAAGAGATAGTTTACAGACTAAATCTAGCTTTAAAAGAGGCCATGAACACTCCTGAAATGCGTAAACAAATTGAAACTCTTGGTGCCGAGGTTTATTTGACAACCCCTGATGAATTTAAGGCTTTGCGTCACGCTGATATTGAAAAGTATGGCAAATTAGTGAAAGAGATGGGACTGAAACCTTTGTAAAGAATCATTGTAGTCTTGAGATTTTTTTTCGAGTAAAGAAAAATTTCTGTGTTTAACAGAAGTCAATGAATAATCTTTTATGGGATAGTTAAATTGGATAAACCAGGTAAGGGTGTTGGAGCGCGAGTATTAAGGAAAGAGGATTTTCGTCATCTACACGGAAAGGGTCAATTCGTTTCTGATATTGAGATTCCAGGGATTATTGAAGTTGCTTTTGTCCGAAGCTCGTACGCGCATGGAATCATTAAGAGCCTGCAAGTTCCTGAGGAGTTTAAAGATCAGGTTTTTCAGGCAAGTGACTTTCCCAATGTAAAACCAATTATTGCAGTGCCTAAGGTGGAAGGTTTTAAATACTCTGAGCACCCAGCATTAGCATCGGAGCGTGTTCGATTTGCGGGTGAGGCAATTGCAATGACCATCGGTGCCAATCGGTCTATCGCGGAAGATATAGCCGATTCTGTCTATGTAGATATTGAAGAATTACCAGCTGTAGTTGATTTGTTAAAGGCAACCCATACTGACTCGCCTTTGATTCGTGAAGAATGGGGTGACAATATTTATGTTTCTAAACATAATCAGTATGGAGATATTGAAACTGCAAAGCAACAAGCAACTGTAACGGTTCAGAGAAGTTTTAAAATGAATCGACAGTCAGCTGCTCCTTTAGAGGGCCGTGCAATTTTGGCCATGTGGGATCATCGTTTAAATGAATTAGTTGTCTATCTTGGATCTCAATCCCCGCACCAAACTCGTGTTGGGATGGCTCAGGCTTTAGGGATTGATGAAAACCAATTACACTTAATTACGCCTGACATGGGAGGTGCTTTTGGTGCTAAAAGAGTGTTGTATCCTGAGGAGCTAATGGTTGTTGCTTTGGCATTAAAACTTAAAAAACCTGTTCGGTGGATTGATGATAAGCGAGAGCATTTAATGACCGCAATTCATTGCCGAGAACATCATCATAAAGTGACGGCATACGCTGATTCTCAAGGAAAAATACTAGGGCTTGATGTTGATATACATGTTGATGCAGGTGCTTACTCGCATTGGCCTAATGGACCTTTTATGGAAACTGGTATGGCCTCTAGAAATATCCCAGGGCCCTATGTCGTTCCAAACTATCGCGTCAAAACATATACAGTAGCTACCAATAAATCACCTATTGGCGCATATCGAGGGGTTGCAAGACCTGCAGCGTGCTTTACGATTGAAAGAATTATTGATGAAATTGCACATGCCGTAGGTCGTGAACCATATTTAGTTCGTATGGAAAATATGGTGCCAGTAGAAGCTATGCCATATCGAAACATTACCAACCTATTATTTGATAGTGGTAATTATGCAGAATCGGTCCGTCGTGCTGCAGAACTGATTGACTTCCAGCAGATTCGGTTACGTCAGCAAAAAGATGAATCTGATGGTCGACTCATTGGTGTTGGGTTTGCCTCTTTCACAGAGCAGACTGCACATGGATGCGGAGAATGGGTTTCACGCGGAGTACCTGTGATTCCAGGATATGAGACGGCTTCAGCTCGGATGATGACCGATGGTTCACTCATTATTTCAGTAGGAATTGTTTCACATGGACAGGGAATGGAAACTTCTCTCGCTCAGGTTGCCTGTGAAGAACTAGGGATTGATCCAATTCATGTCAGTATTCGTCATGGAGATACACAGACTAGTGCTTTTGGGATGGGAACATTTGCCTCAAGAAGTATGGTCATGGCGGGTGGTGCTGTTGCGAAAGCCTGCCGACTCCTAAAAAATAAGATTGC
>Ga0114975_10003752_pt1 | contig 10048 bp, 7 predicted proteins | sample S_130626_EF_Meta_FD_87031 | JGI IMG/M metagenome (GOLD analysis project Ga0114975, IMG submission 87031) | Freshwater microbial communities from Lake Simoncouche, Canada to study carbon cycling - S_130626_EF_MetaG | ecosystem: Environmental > Aquatic > Freshwater > Lake | place: Lake...
GATGCCGGATAACTGCACATAAGGCCAGATGCCCGCGAAAACGCGCAACAGCGTGGATTTGCCGCAACCGGATGGGCCACGAATCAATATGCGATCGCCGGCATGGATTTCAAAGCCCACATGTTCTAACAAGACGTCGCCGTTAGGAAGACGGATAGTCAGTGCAGGGGTGATGAGTTGATTCAGTCCTGGCGTACCTAAATCGGTGATGTCTGAGTCAGCAGTATGAAAATCATTCTGTGCGTTAACCCGCTGCGGTGGGCGTGCAGCTTCGACCACTTGCATCTGGTCTTGGAAACTTGTCAAACGTAATGTGGTCGCTTGCCAAGAGGCCAAGCGACTGTAGTTAGAAATAAACCAACTCAGCGACTCTTGTACCTGTCCAAAAGCAGACGATATTTGCATCAACTCGCCGAGTTGAATTGCGCCGCTGAAGTAACGTGGTGAAGCCACCAACATAGGAAACACCACGGCTGCTTGTCCATAGCCTGAACTAAACCAGGTGTAGCGTTTTTGTACGCGCAATAAGCGCATGAAGTTATCAATCACTTGTGCAAAACGTGCTTGCAAAGAGGCACGCTCAACGCTGGCACCACGGTCCAAGGCAATGGCTTCGCTGTATTCACGTACACGCATCAGGTGGTGGCGAAAGTCGGCCTCCAAGCGTTGTTGTTGAAAGTTAAGCGACGCCATTGAGCGGCCAATCCAATGCCCTAGCAAACTGCCGCTTAGCGCGTACAACAAAGCCATCCAAACCATAAAACCGGGAATGTTGTAAGACGCACCAGCCCATTCAAAACTAAAACCGCCTGAGAGCGTCCACAAAATTCCAATAAAACTTAGCAAAGTGACGGAGGCATCTAGCACGCCTAAGGACAAGCTAACGGTATCTGCAGTGAACTGCTGCACATCTTCTTGGATACGTTGGTCTGGGTTGTCTGTGCCGTTTTGCGCTTGCAGTTCTAAGCGGTAAAACACATGGTGCGATAACCAGCGTTGCAAGTAGTCGCGCGTCATCCATGTACGCCAACCGAGTTCTAACAGCTGTGTGAGATAAAACTTATAAACGGCGACCACGATATAGCAAGTCGCCAAAATACAAAAGATACCCAGCTGACGCCAAAACACGTCAGCATCGCGGTTTTGCAGGGCATCATAAAAAACGCGGTTCCAGTCATTGAACAGCACCATCAAGTAGACCATGCCAAGGTTCAAACCTACGCAAGCCGCCAGCAAACTTCTGGCGCGCCATTTGTCTTCTGATTGAAAGTAGGGCAGTGACAAAGCCCAAACTCGCCTCAATTGCAAACGGGTTTTTTGCCAATTGCTTTTGGGAGCGTTCAAATCTTCCCCGCTCATATATTTCTAACACCACTGACGACATGTCCAGCTGGTACATGGCGTGCGGCAGATTCGATATGGCCGGTTTGGTCGTCAAAGAAAAAATCTGGCTCAAACTCGCGCAAAAATTCGCCCTTTTCTAAGCCGCCCAAAAACATGGCTTCATCGACTTCGATGTTCCAGTTCATCAAGGTGCGAATCGCGCGCTCATGTGCGGGCGCACTTCGCGCAGTGACCAAGGCGGTGCGTAGCCGCATATCTGGCGTACCAGCGCGTTGCAAGGCTTGCAAGGCATCTAATAAAGGCTTGAATGGGCCAGCAGACAAAGGTTGCGCTGCATGGTCTTTCTCATGTTGCTGAAAGGCATTCAATCCTTCAGACTGAAATACACGTTCCGCTTCGTCACTGAATAAAACTGCATCGCCGTCAAACGCAATACGCACTTCATGTGGATTGGCTTGCGAAGCATGTGCAGAATGCGGATACACCTGCGCTGCAGGCACGCCAGCGTCTAGTGCGGCACGCACATCAGCTAAGTGGGTCGATAAAAACAAATTCGCATGCAAAGGTTTTAAATAGCGCCAAGGTGCTTGCCCACGCGTAAAACTGCCGCGCTGAATGGGTAAGCCATAGTGTTGCGCTGAGCGAAACACCCGCATGCCACTCACTGGGTCATTGCGTGACAAGATCACTACTTCTACGCGCTGTGTGTCGGGGCTATTGAATGCCAATAATTTCTTAACCAATGAGAAAGCCACACCCGGTTTAGCCGGCGCATCCAAACGCTCGAGTTGCAAATTCATATAGGCGCGGTCGTCGGATTGCTCGAAAACTCGGTTTTCTTCTTCGAAGTCAAACAATGCGCGTGATGAAATCGCGACAACCAATTTACCTTGCAGTGAAACACCCATTTTGTCTACCTTACCCATTGGTTGAGTTGGATGATCGGCAGCATCACGGCCAGCACGATCAACATCACCACAGCACCCATCACCACAATGAGCAAGGGTTCCAAAATAGTCGCCAGTTGCATAGCGCGGCGTTGTACATCTTCGCTGAGTTGCTGCGCAGTACGCTGCAGCATGGTGGGCAGTGTGCCTGTTTGCTCGCCCAGTCGTGCAAACATCACTAATAAACGCGGAAAGCGTGCATGTTGCGCTAGCGCAGAGGCTAGCGGCGCGCCTTCTCGCACCATCTCATAGGCTTCTCGTGCGTCTTGGCGCATCGCTGCATTCGATAGTGTTTCAGACGCTGCTTGCAGCGCCTTCAAAATAGGAACGCCTGCCGCTGCCAACATCGCCAATGTGCTGGCAAATCGTGCGGCGTTATAGCCACGCGACAAACGACCAATGAGTGGAATTTGCAACCATGCCGCATCAAAGCGTTGTTGAAAATTGCTTTGACGAAGCGCAATGCGTAGCACCCACACACCAAGCACCAGGAGTAGTAAAACCCACATCCACACAGCTTGCACCCAGGCGCTCAAACCCAGCATAAAAGTAGTAAGCCAGGGCAATGCCTGTTGGTTGCTGCTAAACACCTGCGCCACTTGCGGCACCACATACGTCAGCAAGAAAAAAACAATCAACAAAGCCACCACGCTCACTATTAAAGGGTACAGCGTGGCAGCTAAAAGTTTGTTGCGCAGCGTTTGTTGTGCTTGTAGATCGTCTGCCAAGCTTTCTAAGACACCGTCTAGATGCCCGCTTTGCTCTCCCGCCGCAATGACTGCTAAGTAAATGGCAGAGAACTCGCGTGTATGTTGGGCCAATGCTTTGGCAAATGTGGCACCAGCAAGGACTTCTTCGCGCAAAGCCGAGACCAAGTCGCGTTGACGCGGTGTCTCTGCTTCTTGCGACAAAGTACCCAATGCACGCTCTAGTGGCAAGCCTGCGCCTACTAGGCCTGCTAATTGGCGCGTCCACACGGCCAAAGCATCGTTGCCGAAAACTTTAGATTCCCATATGACGGTTTGCAGACCTGACTTAGGCTCTTGTTGTATATCTATTTTGAGTGGTACCCAGTCTTGCGCGCGCAATTGGCTGCGGGCATGGCGCGCAGTCTCCGCTTCCAATACACCTTTGCGTGTTTGGCCTTGTGGGTCTAGTGCTTCAAACGAATAGGCTGGCATACAAGCGATTGCCAAGTCTTAGTCGCGTGTCACGCGAATGAGTTCTTCTTCTGTGGAGATACCAAGACGTACCAGACGTTCGCCATCTTCGCGTATCAAGGCCATGCCGTTTCGCAAGGCTGCCTCGCGTAATTGGGCCTCACTCGCTTGCGCATGGATGAGTGCACGAATTTCGTCATTGGTGGTGAGTAGTTCAAAAATACCCGTGCGACCTTGGTAGCCGCTTTGCCCACACACGTCGCATCCTTTGCCTGCACAAGCGGTGCAGCGTTTACGCAGTAAGCGTTGCGCCAATACACCCAACAAAGAAGAACTTAATAAAAACGGTTCAACGCCCATGTCATGCAAACGCGTGACAGCGCTGGTTGCGTCATTGGTGTGCAATGTGGCGAGGACCAGATGGCCGGTAAGGGATGCTTGGATCGCAATTTGTGCCGTTTCAAAATCGCGAATCTCACCAATCATGATGACATCGGGGTCTTGTCGCAAGATGGCACGCAGGGCTTTGGCGAAATCCAAATCAATTTTGGGATTCACCTGGGTTTGACCTACGCCGGCTAACTCGTATTCAATCGGATCTTCCACCGTCATGATGTTGCTGCGTGTGGCGTCTAGTGTTTGTAGCGCCGCATACAAAGTGGTGGTTTTGCCAGAGCCGGTTGGGCCTGTTACCAAAATAATGCCGTGGGGTTGTTGAACCAACGACGCAAAGCGTTGCAGTGTGTCGCCACCCATGCCCACCGATTCCAAACTCAGACGCCCTTGTGACTTGTCTAGCAAACGCAAGACTGCGCGCTCACCATGTGCGCTGGGCAAGGTAGAGACGCGCACATCGATTGCACGTTGTCCTAAGCGCAAAGAAATACGGCCATCTTGCGGCAAGCGTTTTTCTGCAATGTCGAGTTCGGCCATGATTTTTAAACGCGAAATCAAAGCCGCATGCAAGGCACGGTTGGGTTGCACCACTTCTCGCAAAGTGCCATCCACGCGAAAGCGCACACTGGAATGGCGTTCATAAGGTTCGATATGGATATCGCTTGCCCCATCGCGCGCAGCTTGGGTCAGCAAGGCATTGAGCATACGAATGATGGGCGCATCGTCAGCGGCTTCTAGCAAATCTTCCACTGCTGGTAACTCTTGCATCATGCGCCCGACATCGATGTCGCTTTCCACTGCATTCACTACCAAAGCTGCATTGGAATCAACTTGTGCATACGCCTCGCTGATACGTTTGGCTAGGCTGGTGTTGTCAAGGTATTCGAATGCGTCGATCGCATAGCGTCTAGTGACTTCGCTCCATGCACCAACCTCGGGTGCGTCGCTATGCCAGAGGGTGTAGGAGTCTCCCTCTTCCTCCAATAAGAGTTGGTGGCTTCTAGAGAAGGCATAGGGAAGCAGTTGACGCATATCACTTGCCTGCGGGTTTCGGCGATTCGTTGATGGGGGGTAATTTGGCGGAACCCCCTGTGTCGAGCAAGATATTGCTGCTTGGTTGGGCGTTATTTTGAACACCCATCATTTGTTGGTAACGGCTGTTGCTCAATGCTTCGGTAGCGCTTGCATCACGCACAACGATGGGTCGCAGGAACACCATCAAGTTGGCTTTGGAGCGGGTGCGCGACTCGTTACGAAATAACCAACCTAAACCAGGGATGTCGCCCAAGCCGGGCACTTGGCTTTTGGTGCCAGAGAAGGTGTCAGACAACAAACCGCCCAACACAATCACAGAACCGTCATCCACCAAGACATTGGATTCAATGCTGCGCTTGTTGGTGATTAATCCAATCGAGGCAGCCTTGGTGTAATCCACGCTGGACACTTCTTGAAAGATGGTGAGTTTGACCGTACCGGTTTCACTGATTTGCGGTTTCACGCGCAATGTCAAACCTACGTCTTTGCGCTCCACCGTTTGAAACGGATTGACCGAACCCGTTGCCGTGTTGTTGCTGGTGTACTGGCCTGTGATGAAGGGAACGTTTTGTCCCACTACGATCTTGGCTTCTTCGTTGTCTAGTGTCAGCAAGGTAGGCGTTGACAAAATGTTAGCGTCGCCATTGGTCTCTAAAAAGTTAGCCAAGCTGCCAAGCACATTTCTTCCGTTGACGGTTCTCAGCGTGCCTATGTTGAGACCCGTGCCCAAGCCTGCCGCGGCAGCTGCAGTACTGCCTTGCGATAAGCCGGCAATATTGCCGGTGGAGCCAAAGTTGGTGCCACCCAATGCGTTAGAGCCAAACGGTGCTTGCCATTGAATGCCCATTTGTAGCGCTTTGTCGGCATTGACTTCTGCAATCAAACTCTCGACCATGACTTGTGCACGGCGTTGGTCGAGCATGTCGATAACAGCGCGCAATTGGCGGTACTGGGGTTCAGGTGCGGTGATGATCAATGCGTTCGTTGCTGTGTCGGCTTGAATTTGCCCACCCGTGGTGTTGGTGGCGCTATTGGCGTTACTGGTTAAGGTGGCGGTAGCACCCGTATTGCCAGCCACGGGGTTGGCGGCGTTACTCGGTGTGGGGTTGTTGGTGGACGAGCGAACTTCGCCCGTCACTGCTGCGCGCAAAGTGGCGGCTAATTTGGTGGCGTCTGCATTTTTCAAATACACCACATGGATATTGCCGCTGGGGTTTTGTGTGCCGGGCTGATCAAGCTTGGTGATCAAGGAGCGCACCAAAGCAGCGCGCGCTGGGTTAGCAGCACGCAAGATCAAGGTGTTGCTACGTGGCTCGGCAATCAAAGTGGTTTTGTAGTCATTGCCTGTTTGTCCTGGCGTGGCTGGCACACCCGCTAATGCAGCACCTGCGTTGCCAGTGGGCTCTATCAAGCGCGAGACCAATGGCGCCAAGTCGATGGCGATGGCGTTTTTGAGTGTGATGACTTCGACTTCGCCAGCGTTGGAAACATCTAGGCTGGCAATGATGCGCGCCATACGTTGCAAGTTGTCGGCATAGTCGGTGATGACCAGGGAGTTGTTGCCTGGGTTGGCGTTGATCGTATTGTTCGGGCTGATGAGGGGGCGCAACACGGGCAATAAGTTGTTGGCCTGTTCATGGTTCAACCTAAAAATTTGTGTGACCACTTGTCCGCCGCCATTGCCTAAATTGGCGTCGTTGTTGTCAGCGATGGTGCCGCCTATTTTGGAGCCCGCGCGGTTAACTTGTTGCACGCTGCCGCCTTGTAATTTGGCATCGGCTTCAGGCAAGATTTTGTAAAGCCCTTGGGCTTCGACGACTGCAAAACCCTGCAAGCGGATCACAGCCAAAAACTGTTGCCATGCTTGTGCGGGTGTGACGGGCGTTTCGGTGCTGAGGTTGATCGTGCCTTTGACGCGTGGGTCGACGACCAAGTTGTGGCGCAACAAGGTCGCTAGTGTGCGGGCCACCGATTCAATTTCTGCGTTAACAAAGTTGAGGGTGAGCGGTTCAACCGATACGTCTTTTTTGGTGGGGCCTGCGGCATAGGCCAACGCACTTGCGCACAACAAAGCTGCTATGAAAAGCTTGCCAGCAAAAAAAGAATGCAAAGTAGATGTCTTGAATGGCATACGTTTAACCTAATTCCATTTTGGAGATGGCGCCCTGTCTTTGGCCCAAGATATTGAGTAAGTTTGAAAGCGCCGCCTCAAATGCAGGCTGCGCGCGGGCCTCGCCCCTGAATCGCAAGTGGCCATTGACCCACTGGCCGTTGCCACTTAATTGCAAGCCGCCTTCTACGGTGGCTAACGTTAACGCCATTGTGTCACCGCCTTGCACACGCAAGCGGTAAGTCCCCAAGGGGCGCAAAGTGGATAAAGGTGTGGCGAGTTGCGAGAGCGTGAGTTCTGCCAAGCCTTCAAATTTTGGCGCACCTGCATTGGACTGCCACACCAGGTTTTCCGTGCGCAATTGCATGCTGCCTTCAGGCTGCACGGTGTTCCAAGGAGAACCTAAGCCGACCAACCAACGGGCAGGCCATTGCGATGGTTGGTTGGCAAAGTCAATCCGTATCCCTTGCCAACCCCAAGACATCGCCAATTGCACAGGTTCGGGTGTGCAGCATTCGCTTTTTATCTGCGCGCGGATGACCGGACGCATCAAAAGACTATCAAAGCCTATTGAAAAGTCCCAGTGCAAGCGGGTGGGTAGAGGCGCTCCAAATTTGCCATCTGCAAGCAAAGCAATAGCCGAGCCACGCAACGCAGTTCCCTGTGCGTTTTGCAAAACAAATCGGTGTTGGCTGGCGTTGGCGGTAAGGTTTGCTAGCCAAGACGCAGGGGCCTGGGTGACCAAGGCAAAGCAAGCACCGACGAGTGCGCCTGCGAGTGACCATTGGGTGCTTTGCGTCATGGTTTTTTGGGCAATCGCAAAATAATTTGCCCGTCCCACGCGGTGGATACGGGGGCGGAATTGCCCGTTGCATTGACTCCCGCTTGGGCCCCCGCGTTAGGTAAAGCCGCGCGGTTAATGTGCACCTCATCTGGCAAGGCTTGCGCGTTGCTTCTGGCTTGTGCCAGCCATGCAGCCAGTTGCGAAGCGGGTAGGTTTTTGAGTTGTACCAGCACGCGATCGCCTTGGACGCTCATCTGGATTGAAGGGTTGCCGGCGGGGGTGATGCTTTCCAAGCTTTTAAGCGACTCTTCGCGAGACAGAGGTTTGATTTTTTGCAATTCTTGTGCGCGCTGTTGGAGGAAACGCATTTGCGCAACTTGTTGCGCAACGTCTGCGCGTTGCCTATCGCTGGTGCTGAGTGTTCGCATGGCAGGGATGATGGCAACAGACACAAACAACCCAACACCTATGAACCCTGCAAAGATCAGTACCCATAAACGCGCGCGCGCGCCCAACCCTTGCCAGCGCGCTTGTCCATAGGTCGCCCAAAGCTGCTGCCCCAAGCGCTGTGCGCGGGTTTTCGCATGGGAACTCGAGGCAGATTGGCTCATGGCGTCGCCTCAGGTTGAATCACCCAAACGTCGTTAGCTTCTTGGCGCAGTTGCAAATGTTTGGCATTCAGCGCCGACCTTGCAGCGTTGGCTTGCGCATCATTGAGCTGCATGCCTTGTGCGCGCAACACGTTGTTGGCGAAATGCCATTGGGTGGGACCCAAGCCGTCCGGCAAGACGCTGGCAAAGGTGGCTAGCACGGGTTCGAAATCAGTGCTGCTGACACGGCCTGCGTTCTTTTGCAGGGTATCGACTTCGCGTTGCATTTGTAGGGGGGCGTCGATGACCAAACTCACGGATGGAAATGTGGTGGTCAAAATTTGGCTAAGTTGCGATTTTTGTTGGCGAATGGCCTGCTGTTCGCGCCAAGCCATGGCGTTGAGCCCGACCACTTGCAAAACCAAAATGCACGCCAATCCGACGCGCACACTGCGCCAAGCAGGTGCGTGTAACAAGGTTTGCCATGTGTGTTGCATCCAGCGCAAAAGCCTTTGTGATGTGCCTTGCGCCCATTCGCCTTGCGCGAAATCCCAATCTGATTGAGCCGCCGCCGCCACCGCGCGCTGGCTGGCGTTTTGCATGACAGGCCGGCGTTGCAATAACTGCTCAACCCGCTCGACCATGGCAGGCTCCGCAACTAGAAGGGATTGCGCTAGTTGTAGTGATGCAAAAGCGGAGTAAGCGGGAAATGCTTTCCATTGCGCCACATTAGGCGGCAACAGGGTGACGCCTTGGCTGTGGCACAGAACGGTTTGCGACTTCTCCGGCGTTCCCATCACGCATAAAAGCGGCTGGGCGCGCGCAGACAACTCAGGTAGCAAACGTTGCACTACCAAACCACTGGCTTGCAAAGGGGCAAGCACCTCGCGCATCCAAGCTTTGTTGCAGATGGCAACTAAGGCAACGCCACCCGTTCTGGGCACATCGGCTGATGCGGGGTCTACAACGCAATGCAAGTCCGCAAAATCTTCCAACACCCGGTCTTCTAACAAACCAGCGAGCACTGCACCCAAACGCGCACCATGGCTACCCGGTGGGAATTGCACGCTGAGCCATGACAGACGGGTATGGGGAATCAGCGCCACTGCCTCGCCTGCATAGGCGGATATCAAAGAAGCCGCTCCATGCGCGTTACGCAGCACCCGATGACCGTCCGAGTGGACATGGACGTAGCCAGAAGTAGCGTCCTTGGCGTGATGGGGAAGCGAGATGATTAGCATGGAAAGATCATTGTAGAGAGCCACTTTCCCGCCAAAGTACCTTGACATTCGCTTGCTCACGTTGGACAACGGAACGCTCAATCAAGCTGGTCGCCGGCATACGCAAGCGCCCGACCACTTCAAAAAACCGCGAATTGACGCTGTGCGTCCCTTCTACGAGCACTGGTTTGCCTGCGGCTTTTTGGAAAGCATCTAGGCTGGTCCAAGGGTTTTGCGCGCGTTGCTTGCTTAGGCGTTCGGCGTCGGAGAGGCTTAACCCCGAGACGCTCGCATAGAGAACGACTACAGACGCGGTATTGAGATTGACGGGCGTACGCGTTGGTAAAAGCGTCACATAAGGTGCCAATACCGCCAAAGTCTGCGGGGTGAGCCCCAACCCAGTGAGTTGCGAGACCTGTTGGGGCATGGGTGGTGCGCCTTCTTTTTGTTGCTGGGCTGCGA
>Ga0114975_10003754_pt1 | contig 10047 bp, 11 predicted proteins | sample S_130626_EF_Meta_FD_87031 | JGI IMG/M metagenome (GOLD analysis project Ga0114975, IMG submission 87031) | Freshwater microbial communities from Lake Simoncouche, Canada to study carbon cycling - S_130626_EF_MetaG | ecosystem: Environmental > Aquatic > Freshwater > Lake | place: Lake...
AAAACTCTTATAAGTAGGTATGTTCCGCTTTCAGATAAACCTAATATTAAATAGATCCAATACCAACCAAACCAAATGGAATGTGAACTTGTTCACATCAACGAAGTTGATCCATTAGATCCAATATAGAACTGGTATGGGGAAATTGGATTCCCAGTAAAGTAAATAATTTCTTTCCTAGGTCAAACTGAATTTCTTGGTAATTTATTCCCTGACCAGAATTCAATAATATTAAAAATTTCCCACGGCTGGTTGCCATTTCCACCTAAATTCATACCATCCAAACTCCATTAACCAATCAGGAGTTTTTTATGAATCCCATTGAATCCAGTTCCGCTTTACAGAAGATATCCAAAATCATTAACCAACTTAAACGAGATGAAGCTGTCCAGTTAATGAATATTCATGGTGAAACGGTAAATAAAATTAAGGAATTGATGATTGAATCTGGTATTACATCAGAACAATTACATACTTTGTTGAATACCAAAACACCAAAGGTGAAATCAGAAATCCGAATTGTAAAGAAATACAAAAAGAAATCGGAAAACAATCCTAGTTATGTTCCGACAACAGAGATGGTTTAACAACCTGTCCAGAACGAACCAGAACCCACCTACAAGGTGGGTTTTTTGTTTGTTATCACTATGTATCTCCTGATATCTGAAGATAAGGATCCTATAAATAATAAGTTACAAGTAACTTATTACGCCACGCTGTCGCCCGTGGTGTGGTCTAACTCACTCTTAGATACTTACCTTGATGGAGAAATAAAGAATGTCAAATACAAAATACAAAATGTTTCCAATTCGTATTGATTGGGAATTATCAGATGAATTGGATCAATTTATATCTGATACCAAAACAACAAAGACCGAATTTACTAAATCGGCAATTACCAAAATGTTGTCTGAATTTAATCGTTCAGGTGTTCGTAAATCTATTAAAGAAATATATAAAGTATGAAATTAAATAGCCAATTCAAAATGAAAAAAACCGAGTTTTTGTCAATCTCAATTGATCCTGATTCGGAATTAAAAGAGGTGTGTGAAAAATATACTGATGAACAACTACTTGATTTCCTATTTCAATTTGTCAAAAGTTGTAAGAAGGTTAATAAAGAAAAAAGAATTCAAATTATTGGATTCACATATTTTGATGATGTTATTGAGCAATAAAAATGTCAAGAGAATTAGATATATTGGCAAACGAATACAAGAAGAAACCAGCCACGGTGATTCGTAAAGATGTGAACCTATATGGAACTAACATTCAAAATGCCACTTCTTCATTTCTAAGAAGTGTAGAACAGGAATGTAAAAAACAGAAGCAATCCGTTTTTAGTCTAATCGTAATAATTCATCAAAATAATTCTTGACTATAAAAAGCAGATGTGATAAAAATAAGTGATGAATTATCATGTGAGTTTCAAATACATACTTCCATTATTTTTAATGGTTGGTTCGTCCCATTGCTATGCTGAGAAAATTATTCTCGATTGTAAAGTTAGTGGATATAGGGAATTCATGAGCAACAGAATCCTAATTGACAATTCCATTGATTTAACAATTGAGGGATCACCTAATAGTTTTACTGGTAGTAGTCAATACTTTCTTTTTTGGGTATGTAAAAATTGTAGCAATAATGATATTAAAATAAATAATTTTTCTAATGAGGGGAAATATAATTTTAATTCTAGAGAATCACATACATTTTATGCTGAGAATGGAGCTGTAAAAGAGGAGATTATTTTTACTGAATTTACTCTCAGTCGATTAACAGGTAACTTAAATTATTTATCATATTCCGATAGAAGAAAAATAGAGATTTCAGGGAAATGTCAAAAGACTTCTAAATTATTTTAATAAAAATTCATATATGAATAATATATCTAACAATACCGGAAAAATTAAATATCAAACATTTGATGAGGCAAATAAAGTTGCTGAGAAGATGCGTAAAACACATCACGAGTCATTTACGGCATATAGAACTAATGATGGATGGTGTGTGGGCGGGAACCATACCCGTCCTATAAAGAAAACTAATAAAGTTAATTCTTTACAAGAGATGAGAAATCTATTTTACGATTATAAATTGGATCAAGATGACCTATCAGTAGATGATTATATTGACGAAATTCAGTCGGAGGAGAGAAGTAATAAAGTTAGTGTTATCAACGGTGATGGCTTACATTGGATTCTTGAGGAAGTTGAATTCCAATTAGGTCGTGAATTGGGGATGAATAATGATAAACGATACCTTGTGCTTACTGTAAAAAATACTTTTGAAACTAAGCAGATAAGAATGGGTGGTGCTTTTGAAAAGAGTATTGATTTGTTGTATAGATATGCTCTGAATCTAAAGAAAGATTCGATTGTTTGGCACACATGGAATAATCCAAATTCTCCTAAAAAATGGAGTTCAGACTTATGGTTTTATAGAATAGATCCTATTATTTAATTTTTTTAATATTCAATTTTGAAAGAGATAATATGACAATCAATGATAGTATGCTTAAAGTAGTATTTGACAATGATAAGAAGACAAGTATTGGATTGGGTGTCCCGATTAAGTTTTACAAAGACGCTAAAGAATTTATTGATTGGAGAGGATGTTTCAAGGCATCTATAAATGATAAATCTTTTGAAATGGTTGTTACTCCGTCAACTCTTATTATTGATGATTCTGATCCAATGTCTCCTGTTATACCAATGTTTGGAAATTCATGGGTAGATACAGATATGGGAAAACTATTTGTAACGAGTTATAACTCAAGCCAACTGAACGGTGGTTTTCAGATATTTAGAAGCGAGGGTGGTATTCCATTCGTGGGTTTTGAAGATACTAAACACACTCATATGTTGGTTTACACCGATGGTAATAATGAAAAAGAATTTATTCCAGTTGAAATAAATTTTGTGGGTTCTTAATTTCTTTAATACTCATATATCATTAGTACTAATTGGTTATATTGCCAATTATTTTCTGTTCGAATATAAACCTCAAAGTTATATTAGTTTAGTATTATTTCCCTTTGAACCAAGACATGATTAAAAATTGATAGTTACAAACTTGTTACAAACTTCTTTGAAACTGTTGACTGGCAACGATTTCCAGACCATCTATTATTGAGTGGGAGTAGGATTTACTCTTGCAACCCGCATAAATACTAGGTTTTTAACTTACACAAAATTTTCACAAGTTTTGTAAGTGCTTGTTTTTATTAGCGTTTGAATTTATAGTTACACAGATACTTACACAAACGTGTAGCTACTCAAAACTATAGTCACGTTAAGCACAAATGGCACTCAAAAAAACTAAGTTTGAAGATAACGAAGAAGCAATATTTGACGACGCTGTTATATATACACGTGGCAAATATTGGCAATTCCGTATGTGGCTGACTAAGGAGCATAAGTACGCTCGTTTTAGTCTTAAAACTACAAGCAAAAGCACAGCATTAGACTTAGCTAAGCAACACTATCACGAGCTAATGGCTAACCAATTAGCGGGTAAAAGTTATTACTCAATTACTACAGCTAAGGGCGTAGAGTTGTATTTAGAGTGGAAACAAAAGCAAGTTGGTAACAAGATTAAAGAGGGTAGGTTTGGAACTATCAATACACACTTAGAGCATTGGCTTAAGTTTATTGGTAAGGATACAAAGCTTAAAGAACTAGCGATAACTGACGGAGATGACTACTATCACGAGCGCACTAAAAGCAAAGAAAAAGGTGCTAGTCAAGCTACAGTAGAGAATGAACAAATTATCTCATCCAAAGTATCGTCCAGACATTGATGGCTTACGTGCCGTTGCTGTGTTGGCTGTTGTTGCCTTTCACGCATTCCCAAGCTGGGTTAGAGGTGGTTTCATAGGTGTTGACGTCTTTTTTGTAATTTCTGGCTACCTTATATCAACTATTATTTTTGAGAATTTGGATAAGGGAACGTTTAGTTTTACTGAGTTTTATGCTCGTCGCATTAAGCGCATCTTTCCAGCACTTCTTCTTGTGTTAATTGCTTGTTTTGCTTTTGGTTGGTTTGCTTTACTGGCAGATGAATATAAGCAGTTAGGTAAGCACATTGCCGCAGGTGCTGGTTTTATTTCTAACTTTGCCTTGTGGAATGAGGCTGGTTACTTTGATAATTCAGCTAAAACTAAGCCGTTGCTTCATCTTTGGAGCTTAGGTATTGAGGAGCAGTTTTATATCGTATGGCCGCTCTTGTTATGGTTCGCTTGGAAACGTAAATTTAATCTTTTAACAATTACCATTGTCGTTGCTATTGCTTCTTTTGTTTTGAATATTAAGGGCATAAAGCACGATATAGTTGCCACCTTTTATTCTCCACAGACACGTTTTTGGGAATTGCTAAGCGGAAGTTTATTAGCTTGGGTTACGTTATACAAGAAAGACACCTTCGCTAATGTCAAGCTTAAGCTTGATTATTGGTTATCACGTATTGTTCATAGCGAAAAGCAAGAAGCTGATGGTAAGACGTTGTCAAACGCCCTTTCATTTATTGGCTTATTACTATTAGTTTATGGATTTTGGAGAATTAATAAAGAGTTAAGCTTTCCAGGTAAGTGGGCTTTATTGCCAGTCTTAGGAGCTGTACTAATCATTACAGCAGGCTCTAAAGCTTGGGTTAATCGCACAATACTATCTAATAAAGTTGCTGTTTGGTTTGGCTTAATCAGCTTTCCTTTGTACTTATGGCACTGGCCAATACTGTCTTTTGCTCGTATTGTTGAAAGTGAAGTGCCTAGCCGTGACATACGCATAGCGGCTGTAGTCCTATCTATATTGCTAGCTTGGCTTACGTATAAGCTTGTGGAACGTCCCCTGCGTTTTGGTAACCACGGTAAAGCTAAGGTAGCGGTACTTGTTTTGCTTATGGCTATCGTTGGCGGTTTTTCTTATTATTCATATCGAACTAACTTAATTCCTACTGGTGCTGTTAAAGCTTTAAGTGCTTCTAAGCAACTAGGTTGGGATATTCCTGCTGGTAGCCCTGAGCAATCAAAGTTATGTCACCAAAAATTCCCAGAGCGTACGCTAATGACGTCAAAAGAGCGAGATGACAATTTTTGCCTATTACAAAAAAATGGTAATCCGAATGTAATTTTAATTGGTGATTCACTAAATCTTAGTTTGTTTCCGGGGTTAGCAAAGTACAATGATTACAACATTCTTGTTCTGTCAGCAAGTGCCGCGGCACCATTTTTTAATGTCCGTACTACAGATTTTGGCGACTTAATTCGTTTGAATAATTTTAAGTTAACAAATCACGCGCTTGAATATGCTATTAATAATGAAAATATTAAGGTTGTTGTACTGGGTTCGCTCGCAAGTCCAAGTCTTGTGCTTCCGGAATCAGCTTTCAAAATTACTGACGTACAAAATCCCAACAATAAAGACGCCTATAATATTTTCACTTCATCCTTAAAATTGACTGTTAAGAAATTATTGGGAGCTGGCAAAGAAGTAATTTATGTTCTTCCAAATCCAGATTTGTCCTACGATATAAAATCTTGCCTCGGAAATTTTCGTCCGCTTGTATTTCCTGGTTATATCCCTAAGAGTTGTTCCCAGTCAGCGCAAAATCAAAGTAGTGAGGCTTATAAAGAGTGGGTTATGTCCGTGCTAAAGGAGTTTCCACAAGTAAAAGTTTTTGATGCTTCAATTCAATTTTGTGATTCTAAGTATTGTTATGGAAGCAAAGATGGTGACATTCTCTATCGTGATCGTGGGCACTTAAGCATCAGTGGTTCAAATCTTGTAGCGCCAAAGCTTCACGATTTTATAATTGATTCCCTGAACCGCTAAGTGTTTTCCTTGCTAGAATGTTTGTAACTGCCTGTGTAACTAGAGCGCCACTTCTGCGTTGATTAGGAAAAGGTTAAGCTAGTTGTGCTAAAGAGTTGAAAATGAGAAAAGTAACACAAAACTTACACGCTGATTTTTACTGTCAACAAGTTGTTGTTTTAATTGACTATTTTAGTAAAGTAACTACTGAGTGGGAATAATAAGTGTCAGTCTATTTTTTACAATACGGAAAAATAAATAGCTAATAATCATCCATTGCATGGCTGATTTTCAGCCATTAGAATAGGGGCATGCATCCCAGACACATTGCTCCACTTGTTACAGAAAGCCTAACTGACACCCCCGTAGTTGTCATTAATGGTGCTCGGCAAAGCGGAAAGAGCACGCTGGTTCAAAGTTTGACAGCACCAGGTGCAAAGCCTCGTCGTTACTTGACGCTAGATGATTCAGCTGTTCTCAACGCAGCGAAATCAGATCCATCTGGATTTATCAATGGTTTACAGGGCCCAATCACCTTAGACGAAGTACAACGAGCGCCTGAAATTTTCTTACCCATCAAAGCTGCCGTAGACCGAGACCGCCAACCTGGCCGTTTTTTACTTACGGGGTCTGCAGACGTAATGCTTCTACCAGGTATGGCTGACTCCCTAGCAGGACGCATGGAAGTTTTGTCGTTGTGGCCTCTGTCTTGTGCTGAGCTTGCAGATAGCCCAGCACTAAACCGAGCTGAAGCTCTATTTCAATGCGATTTCACAGGATTGAACATACCTACTTGCAACCGAGAAGAACTCATAGAGAACTTGCTCGCAGGCGGATATCCTGATGCCGTAACGCGAACCAGTGCATCCCGTCGCACAGCTTGGTTTGATGCTTATGTGCAAGCCATTTTGCAGCGAGATGTTAGGGACCTAGCCAACATAGAACAATTGACTGAAATTCCCAATTTGTTGCATTTGCTGGCTACCCGGAGTGCGACGCTTCTTAATTTTTCAGAGTTGTCTCGTACCGCAGGCATCACCCAAACCACGCTCAAGCGTTACTTTGCTCTCTTGGAGATGCTATTTCTGGTGGTGCGTGTGCAACCTTGGGCCCGTAACGCGAGCAAGCGCCTTGTAAAGACCCCGAAAGTTTTTTTGCCTGACAGCGGTTTGTTGTGTCATTTCATGGCAACTACTTCAGATAGTTTTGCTAAAAAACCCAATCTAATGGGTAGTTCAATTGAAACATTAGTTTTGTCAGAGTTGATCAAGCATATTGCTTTTTCAGAGCAACGCCTTACGTTATGGCACTACCGAAATCTAGCTCATATCGAGGTTGACTTCATTCTGGAAAACCGCATTGGTCAAATCACTGGCATTGAAGTCAAAGCTAGTGCTACGGTGGAGATCAAAGACTTTAAAGGTTTACGTCACTTACAAGAAACCGAAGGTGGTAGTTTCAAGAATGGTGTTGTGCTTTACGCAGGGCGTGAGGTGGTTCCGTTTGGTAATAACTTGTGGGCCGTTCCGCTCTCTATTTGGTGGGCATGATGGAACTTATGCAAGCTAGAAGAACTCCTTTATTTGTTTTGATTCTTTTTGCACTAACTATCTTTTGTAGTGCTTTTCTTTTGTTTCAAATCCAACCCATGATCAGTAAATATATATTGCCATGGTTTGGTGGCAGTCCAGCCGTATGGACAACTGCCATGTTATTTTTTCAATGTTTGTTATTTGCTGGATATGTCTATGCACATGCTTTGACGCGTCTTTCTTCTAGAAGACTTCAGTCGATTATTCACATTGCGTTAATTTTCAGTGGGGCTTTACTGGCGGCAAACATACTGCCGCAGGCGCAGTGGAAGCCAAGTGGAGAGGAGTTACCTGCGCTTCAAGTGCTCATCATTCTTGCAGTCAGCATTGGAGCGCCATATTTTTGCTTGGCTACTACGGGTCCCTTGCTACAACATTGGTTTTCGCACACATCAGCCGCGAAGTCGGTTTACCGACTTTATGCAGTTTCTAATATTGGTTCGTTTGCTGCTCTTATTTCATTTCCTTATCTATTTGAGCCTTTTTTTAATCTTGACCAAATAAGTAGATGGTGGAGTTTGGGGTTTTATGTATTTTTTTTAATGTGCATACCGTTAGCTATGGGGTTGGGTCAGTCCGTAACCCCAATGATGAATACAAATAATCGCACCATAAATATTGAGATACAGGCAGAAATCACGGTATTTAAACGTTTAGGTTGGATTTTTCTACCTGCTCTTGCGTCGCTCGTATTTATAGCGACAACGGATCAGGTGAGCCACAACATTGCGCCCGAACCCAGTTTATGGATCACGACCTTGGGGATTTATCTTCTCACCTTTATTTTGACTTTTGATCATCCTCGTTGGTATCGGCCTGTCCCCTCTGTTTTCTTTCTTCTCATCGTTTTATTCGTTACTGCAGGTCGCGATGTAATTCCCAATTGGTTGAATTGTGAATGGGACTATGGTGTTGCTGAGCTACGCGTCATGCACTATGCTCTTTTATTCTTTGTCTGTTTGTTATGCCATGGCGAGTTATATAGACGTCGGCCACGCGATGTTAGATATTTGACTGAGTTTTATATATGTATGTCGTTAGGGGGCGCTTGTGGCGGCATATTTGTTACTTTATTTGCCACGTATCTTTTTAATGATTATTACGAATGGCCCATGGCGATATTGGGTACCGTTGCATTGTGTTTTTCTGTTTTGCTGCGCGATCTGACTTGGTTTCAGTTGGCTCTCCGTCAATGGCGTTCTTCATCGAAATTAGCGGGTTCAGTGACGAAAAAACTGGGTGTTGTTTTATTTTTCATGGTGGTTTTTTCTTTTATTGTTTTTAATTCTTTTCGCGAAAATAGTAACGCGCCTTTAGACCAAGTAGTTGTAAATCTAGATCAATCGCGCAACTTTTATGGAACCATTACTGTGCAAGATTTGAAACATCCTGAGCAGCCGGAGCTTGATCATCGGGTTTTTTTGAGCGGGCAAATAAAACACGGCATACAGTTTCAAAGTCAGAATCTTCGCTATCAGCCTGCAACATACTACGGACCTGAAAGCGGAGTAGGTGAAACTTTCAGCTATTTGCACCGAAGTGATAAACCTCTTCATGTCGGACTGATTGGACTGGGCGCGGGAACATTAGCAAATTACGCACGAGAGCAAGATAGATTTGATTACTTTGAGATCAACCCTGATGCAGTGCGTGTAGCGCAAACGTGGTTTGACAATCTTGCAGCTTCCAAATCTAAGGAAATGCACATTACTTTGGGCGATGCGCGCATTCAGTTTGAACGTTTACATGAAAGCGTTAAGTATGACGTGATTGTTTTAGATGCTTTTACTGGAGGCTCTGTTCCGATTCATCTGCTGACGCAAGAAGCTTTTGCGATTTATAAAAAGCATCTTAGACATAACGGATTCATTGTTATTAACATAACCAATGCATACCTCAACTTATTTCCAGTTGTAAAAGCCCAAACTGCAGCGCTTGGGCTGGGTTATCGCTATAAGTTTCAAGATCTTGATGAAGCTAGATTGGTAAAACGTAACCAGTACTTTATTGCAACAGAGGATAAGTTTTATTTAAAAGAATTTAAATCTGTACATCGAACCATCGTAAGTGATTCTGGACAAAAAATAGTTGAAGAAGATCGCGATCGCCCAAACATCCGTTTGTGGACTGATCAATACAGCAGTATTTATCAGATTCTTTGGTAATTTTGTTCGGTATCCCAATCTCATATAAAAAATCTTTATTGAAATGGAATTCAAATGACCACGACTTACTTGATCACGGGTGCTAACCGAGGAATTGGATTGGAAATGGCGCGACAGATTTTGAAATCTGGTGACCACCTTCATGCAGTCTGTCGTCATCCTGCGTCAGCTACAGAGTTAAAGGCGCTGATAGATGCGTCGCAAGGTCGGGGACAAATTTACAAGGCAGATGCTTGCGACGAATTAGCCCTTGCACACATAGCCAATACCATCGTTGGCGGTATCGATATTGTGGTGTGTAACGCTGGCGTGATGAGCGCACGCGGGGGAATTGAGGATGCCGAGAACACAGCCGATGCGGTGTCTGCAGTTTTGATGACAAATATTGCGGGTCCATTTTTTACAGCACGTGCATTTCTCAAGCAACTCAAGTTGAGTAAAACACCCAAGATCTGCATCATTTCCTCATTTATGGGTAGT
>Ga0114975_10003757_pt1 | contig 10041 bp, 8 predicted proteins | sample S_130626_EF_Meta_FD_87031 | JGI IMG/M metagenome (GOLD analysis project Ga0114975, IMG submission 87031) | Freshwater microbial communities from Lake Simoncouche, Canada to study carbon cycling - S_130626_EF_MetaG | ecosystem: Environmental > Aquatic > Freshwater > Lake | place: Lake...
ATGACGGTCGCCGCCCAGATGGGCTTACCCGATTGGATTCGGGCGCGTGGCATGGCGATTTTCCAGATGTCGATGATGGGTGGGAGCGCGCTCGGTGCGGCCCTCTGGGGCAAAGTCGCGGAATGGACCGATTTGCGCACTGCGTTGGTCGCAGCCGCCCTGATGAGCCTGTTGACCCTCGCCGTGGCACGCCGACGATTTGCCTTGCGGGATCGACCAAGCGCCGACCTTGAACCTGCGCGCGATTGGCAGGCACCCGAGATGGCCCTGACGACGGATACGGACCGGGGCCCGGTGATGGTGACGATCGAGTACCAGATCGATCCGGCACGCGTCGATGCCTTTGTCCGTTTGATGCGCGAAAGTCGGCGCCACCGGTTGCGCAACGGTGCCTTGTCCTGGGAGCTGTTTCGGGATTCTGCCGATGCGGGCCGCTTTGTCGAATGGTTTCTCGACGAGTCCTGGGTGGGACATCTGCGCCAGCATGAGCGCCTGACCGAGGCGGATCTGCAGTTACGCGCTGAGAAGCACGCGTTCCATGTGGGGGAATCGCCGCCCCGGGTCCAGCGCATGATTGCGCAGCCCTTAGAGCCCCAAACCCGTCCTTGAGACCTGCGTGTATGCTGCCAGCCGCAGCCATGGAGAGATGTCGATGAAGTTCCGCCCCCTTGGACCCCAGGGTCCACTCGTCAGCCAAATTGCGTTGGGAACCATGACCTGGGGCCAGCAGAACACCGAGGCCGAGGCCCATGCGCAACTCGACGCGGCGCTCGCGGCCGGTGTCAATTTCATTGACACGGCCGAGATGTATCCCGTCCCGCCGAAACCCGCGACCGCTGGCCGCACCGAAACCTATATCGGTACCTGGCTCGCGCAACAACCGTCGCGGCGTGATCAGATCGTTCTGGCCACGAAAGCCGCGGGTCCCAGCCGAACGGCAACCCGACCCTCGCATATCCGCGATGGTCGCCTCGCATTCAATGCGACGAATCTGACCGAAGCCGTCCATGACAGCTTGCGTCGGTTGCAGACCGATCATATCGACCTGTACCAGTTGCACTGGCCAGACCGCAGCACCAATTGCTTTGGCCAGATGGGCTATGAGCACGTAGAAGGCGAAGACACGGTTGCGATTGAAGAGACGCTGACCGCGCTCGACCAGTTGATCCGGGCGGGCAAAATCCTGCACATTGGGGTCTCCAATGAGACGCCGTGGGGCGTTGCGCGGTTTTTGAATGCGGCGCAGACCGCCGGCTTGCCCCGGATCGTTTCGATTCAGAATCCCTACAGCCTGGTCAACCGGATTTTCGAGATCGGGCTGGCCGAATTCGCACTGCGCGACCAGGTGGGATTGCTCGCCTATTCGCCGCTGGCGTTTGGTTGGCTGAGCGGAAAATATGCGGGGGGTGCGCGTCCGCCTGGCGCCCGGATTACCTTGTTTGAGCGGTTCACGCGGTATAACCAACCGTCGACCGAGGCCGCCGTCAACGAATATGTCGCACTGTTTCGCCGCTATGGGATCGATCCCGCGCAAGGCGCGCTCGCTTACGTCAATACCCGCCCGTTGCTCACAGCGAACATCATTGGCGCGACCACGCTGGAGCAGTTGCACGCGAACATCGCGAGCATCGATCTGGTGCTACCCGCCGACCTGGTCCATGAGATCGAGGCCATCCACAAACGCATGCCGAATCCGGCGCCCTGAGCGGTTCTTTTGGAGCGCACCACGATGATGAAATTTCTTTACAACAACGCGCCCAATCCGATGAAGGTCGCATTGCTGCTGGAAGAACTGGGCGGGCCGTATGAGGCGGTGCCAATCGACACCCGTCGGGGCGAACAGTTCACCGATACCTTTCTCGCCATCAACCCGAATGCCAAAGTACCGGCGCTCATCGATGGCGACGTCACCCTGTTCGACAGCAACGCGATCCTGCTGTTTCTAGCCGATCGGGAACAGCGTTTTGTGCCCCCACCCACGGCAGGTGCGGCGCGCGCGGAGATGCTCTCCTGGCTGATGTTTATCGCGTCCGGAATCGGTCCCTATTCGGGGCAGTCCGTGCACTTTCGCCATTTCGCGCCAGAACCGAAAGCGTATGCCCTGAATCGTTACGATTTTGAGGCGCATCGACATTGGAATCTTCTTGAGCAGCGCCTGAATGGGCGCAGCTTTTTGCTCGGCGAGGAATACTCGATCGTCGACATGGCGTTTTGGGGCTGGGCGCGAATGCTGCCTTTTGTCCTGGGCACCGATGACACCTGGGTCCGCTACCCGAGAATCAAGCGGCTGCTTGACACCATCAGTGCCCGACCAGCGGCGCAGGCGGTCGAGCGCTTGCGCGCGCGCCATGTCTTCAAAGCGGAAATGGACACCGAAGCCTTGCGTTTTATGTTCCCACAAAACGAACGATTACAAAATTAAGCAAAAAACTTCACTCCCGGCAGCGCTTCAGGCGCTGCTCCCGTTTCTTCGACCGTACTGGGGATCGGTCGCACTCGCGTTGCTCTTTCTTGGTCTGGCAGCGCTTTGTACCCTGGCCATACCACTCGCCCTGCGCGATCTGGTCGATACCGCGCTGGCGGCGCTCCCGGCCGAACGCCCGGGCATTCTGCGGGAACGATTCGGTTGGTTGCTGGGCATCAGTGTCGCGACCGGTTTGTTGACGTCCGCGCGTTTCTACATGGTTTCGTGGCTCGGGGAGCGGGTGACGGCGGATTTGCGCGATGCGGTTTATGCAAGGCTCCTGCATCAGGACGCGTTGTTTTTTGAAACGCTGGCCACGGGCGATGTGTTGTCGCGCTTGGTTGCGGACACCACCCTCGTTCAAAGCGTCGTGGGGTCTAGCCTTTCGATGGGGCTGCGCAACGCGGTGCTGTTCATTGGCGGGATGACCATGCTCATCCTCGCCAGCCCGCTGATCTCGCTCTCGGTGCTGGGCGCCATTGGTGGCGTGTTGCTGCCGGCGTTTTATATTGGTCGACGGGTCCGTCGGCTGTCGCGGGCGAGTCAGGACCGGGTGGCGGATGTTTCGGCGATGGCCGGTGAAACCCTGAGCGCGATTTCGATCGTTCAAGCGTTTGGTCAGGAGTCGCGGGAAGCGGCCCGATTTACCGAGGCCACCCAACGCGCCTTTGCGACCGCGATCCGGCGCACGCGGGTGCGTGCAGCGCTCACGGCCTTTGTCATTGTTGCGGTGTTCGCCTCGCTGGTTGGCGGCCTCTACCTCGGGACGCAGGCCGTCTTGCGCGGGGAACTGGGTGCCGGCACGCTCGGCCAGTCGGCCATCCTGATTGCCATGGTGGCCTCGAGCGCAGCGGTGCTGGCGGAAGTTTGGGGCGAACTGCTGCGGGCGGCCGGTGCGATTGAACGCTTGATCGAATGGCTGCAGGCCCGCCCGAGCATCGTGTCGCCCCAAGCTCCCGTGGCTTGGAGAGCAGGCGCAGCGCAGCCCCCCCCGAACCGGACAGCCTTACCTGCGCAGGCGCCCAAGCAGGCGGCGCTCCTTGACGAGGCGGCGGGCGTTGCGGTCGAATTCGAAGGAGTCTCCTTTTGCTATCCCTCGCGACCCTCGACCCCAGCGCTGGAAGCCGTGTCCTTGCGGATCGCACCGGGTGAGACCATCGCGTTGGTGGGTCCTTCGGGTGCCGGCAAATCGACGCTGCTGAAGATACTGCTGCGTTTTTATGATCCTTCCGCGGGCGTGGTCCGACTCGATGGGATTGCGATTGGGGATCTGGCCCTCGAGACCTTGCGCGCAACGATCGCCCTGGTGCCTCAGGAACCCGTCGTGTTCTCGGCCGATGCCCGCGAGAATATTCGTTACGGACGACCCGATGCGACCGACGCCGAGATTGAAGTGGCGGCCCGTGCGGCCCAGGCGCATGAGTTCATCAGCCGCTTGCCGCAAGGCTATGCCACCGCCTTGGGCGAACGCGGCGTTCGCCTCTCCGGGGGACAGCGCCAGCGCATTGCGATTGCGCGCGCGATCGTTCGCAATGCACCCCTGCTGCTGCTCGACGAGGCCACCAGCAGCCTGGATGCTGAAAACGAGCGCGCCGTGCAGGATGCTCTGGAAGCGGCCATGCAGGGCCGCACCACCCTCGTCATCGCGCATCGACTGGCCACCGTGCAGCGCGCGGACCGGATTGTCGTTCTTGATCAGGGCCGCATTGTCGAAACCGGGACGCATATCGAACTGGTGGAGCGTCAGGGTTTATATGCCCGATTGGCTGAGTTACAGTTTGCCGCTTAGGTTGGCGGGTTCGCGTCGCCGCGGATCACAGGCAGGTGCTGCCGGGGTTCGCTGATGCGTCCGATCGAGTGGTTGTTTCACAGTGTGAACAGGGAAGGCGAACATGGCGGGAGCCATTCTTGGGGCCATCGCGGATGACTTCACCGGCGCCACGGATCTGGCCGGAATGCTGGTCAAACAGGGGCTGCGCACGGTTCAGACGATTGGTGTGCCCGAGGCCTCTGGACGGGCGCTCTGGACCCAGGAGGTCGACGCCGTTGTGGTGGCGCTGAAGACGCGAACCGCGCCGGCGCAACAGGCCCAGGCAGATGCACTCGCTGCGCTCGCCTGGTTGCAGATGCAGGGTTGTCAGCGATTTGTATCGAAAATTTGCTCGACCTTCGACTCGACGTCAGCAGGCAATATTGGGCCGATCGCCGAAGCCCTGATGGACGCGCTGGGGACCGAGCTCGCCCTGGTCTGCCCCGCGTTTCCCGCCAATGCCCGAACCGTCTATCGCGGCCATCTGTTTGTCGGTGACGCGCTCCTGTCGGATACGGGGATGCGCGAGCATCCGTTGACGCCCATGACCGATGCCAATCTGGTGCGCGTGTTGCAGGCGCAGTCGCGGCGACCGGTCGCGCTGTTGCCGTGGCCCGTGGTCGCCAACGGGGCTGAGGCGGTAGCGCAGGAACTCACCCGCTTGCACGCGCAAGGCGTCGGTCTGGTGATTGCCGATGCGATTTCGGATGCAGATCTGCTGACGCTGGGCCTGGGCTGTCGCGCCTGGCCGCTGGTGGTCGCAGGCTCTGGCATGGCGATCGGACTGGCGGCCCAACTGCGCGCCGCGGGACAACTGGCGGCTCTGCCGATCTCGACTTCGATCTCGACATCGATTCCGGGTTTGATCTCCGCTTCGCCCTTGATCCCGACACCGCCTGCAAGCTCGCAAGCGGCGCCTCGGGGGGCTGCGGCCTTGACCGCTGTGCGCGGCCCTGCACTGGTCGTCGCCGGCAGTTGCTCCAGTGCAACTCAGGCTCAGGTGGAACGGATGCGGGGGTGCCGACCCGCCTGGCGCATCGATCCGGCGCAGGCGGTGCAAAACCCCGACACGGCGGTGGCCGAGGCGCTGCAATGGGCGCTGACGCGCCTGGGCGACGAGCCGATTCTGATCTATTCGACCGCCAGTGCCAGCGAGGTTCGGGCGGCACAGGCGGTGTTGGGCAGTCAGGCTGCTGGCGAAGCGATTGAAGAGGTGCTTGCGCGCATCACTCAGGCCCTGGTCGAGCACGGCGTGCGCCGCCTCATCATCGCCGGGGGTGAAACCAGTGGTGCCGTGGTTCGCCGCCTCGGCGTGCGCGCCTTGCGCATTGGTCCCGAAATCGCCCCCGGCGTGCCGTGGACGGTGACACTCGATGGGAATGCCTTGGCTGAAGGGGCGGGTGGGGCTGATGGGGCTGGCGGGGCTGATGGGTCGGATGGGTCGGGTAGGCGCGCCCAGCCCGTGTTGGCGCTGGCGCTGAAATCGGGCAATTTCGGTGATCCGGACTTTTTTCTCCAGGCCTGGTCGAGGCTCCAGTGAATAGTGAGGAAGTGCGCCTGCGGGATCGAATCGTCGCCTTGGGGCGCTCCCTGTTTCAGCGCGGACTCACGGCCGGGTCGAGCGGCAATCTGAGCGCCCTGTTGCCCGATGGGCGCTGGTTGATCACGCCCACCAACGCCTGCCTCGGAGAGCTCGACCCCGCCCGTCTGGCGCTGCTTTCGCGCGACGGCGAGGTACTCGCCGGCGATCCGCCCTCCAAGGAGCAGATGCTGCATCGGGCGATGTATGACGCCCGGCCACAAGCGCGAGCGATCGTTCATCTGCACGCAACGCATTCGGCGGCGATTTCCTGTCTCGACGGACTCGATCCGGAGAATTGCCTGCCGCCGCTTACGCCGTACTTCGTCATGAAAATCGGCCGCCTGCCCCTGGTGCCGTATCACCGCCCTGGCGATCCGGCGCTGGGCGGCGCGATCCGGGCGCTGGCGTGTCGGCATTGCGCCGTCCTGCTCGCCAACCATGGGCCTGTGGTCTCGGGTGAGAGCCTGGAGGCGGCGACCTACGCGATCGAAGAGCTGGAGGAGACCGCCAAGCTGGCACTCCTGCTACGTGGTGCTCCCGTGCGAGCGCTCGATGCGCGGCAGATTCAGGAGCTGCGCGACGTCTTCCCTCTTGAACCCAAGGATTGACATGCCCCGTCTCGCTGCCAACCTGTCGATGATGTTTACCGAGCATCCCTTCGAGGCGCGCTTCGAGGCGGCGGCACGCGCGGGATTTCGGGCCGTGGAGTTTCTCTTTCCCTACGACTGGCCCAGCTCCCAGGTCGCGCAGTGGCTGGCCGAGGCCGGCGTCGAAAATGTGCTCTTTAACCTGCCACCGGGCGACTGGGTCAGCGGTGAGCGTGGCCTGGCCGCGCTGCCCGGACGGGAAATCGAATTTCGCGCCGCATTGCGCAAAGCCCTCGACTATGCCCAGGTGCTTGGGACGCCCCGCCTGCATGTGATGGCCGGGTTGATTCCCGCCGGGGCCGATGCGGGGCTCCGAGCGCGCATGCGAGAGACCTACCTGGACAATCTGCGCTGGGCGGCGCAGGAGGCGCTCCAGGCCGAGCGCACCTTGCTGATTGAACCGATCAACCCGCGCGACATACCGGGCTATTGGCTCAATCATCAGCAGGAGGCGCTCGATGTGATCGCCGAAGTGGGGGCGCCCAACCTGCGCCTGCAGTTCGATCTTTACCACGCGCAAATTGTCGATGGGGATCTGACGCGGCGCATCGAACGCCAGGTGGGGCTCACGGGCCATGTGCAGATCGCGGGTGTGCCCGATCGTCACGAGCCCGACGCGGGGGAGCTCGCGATCACCCACTTGCTGGCGACGCTTGATCGCGTGGGTTATGCGGGCTGGGTGGGTTGTGAATACCGACCGCGTGGTCAAACCGAGGCGGGACTGGGCTGGATCGCGGCCGCGGCACCGTATGCGCGGTTCTGACCCTGGCGGCGCATTGGCGTGCGAAGACGAAAGAGCTGAGTGCGAAGACGAAAGGATCGGTCATGAACGTTTTGATCACCGGTGCAGCGGGTTTTTTGGGCCATCGACTGGCACGGGCACTCCTGCATCGCAGCCATTTGCGAGACCCACAGGGCGCGCCCGAGCCCATTGAAGAGCTGCGCCTGCTCGATGTCGTCCCCCCCAGCGCAGGCGCGCAGGCCGAGCTGGCAGAGCTTGCCGACTCGGCTGGGGTTCGACTGCGACTGATGACGGGCGATATCAGCGATACCGCCTTGCTGCGCACGCTGGTGGATGGGCAGACGCGCTCGATTTTCCATCTCTCGGCGATCGTCAGCGGCACCGCGGAAGCGAACTTTGATCTCGGCTGGTCGGTCAATCTGGACGGAAGCCGGGCGCTCCTCGAGGCATGCCGTCACGCGGATGCCCGGGCCCGGGTCGTCTTTACCAGCTCCGTCGCCGTCTATGGCGGCGCGCTCCCGGACCTGGTCGGGGACGATACCGCGCTCAACCCCCAGTCATCGTACGGCGCGCAAAAAGCGATGGCCGAGTTGCTGCTGAGTGATTACACCCGTAAAGGCTTCGTCGATGGACGGGTCCTTCGGCTGCCCACGATCAGCGTGCGCCCGGGACGCCCGAACGGTGCGGCGTCTTCGTTTGCAAGTGGCATCATCCGCGAACCGCTGGCGGGTGAGGCGGCCCGGTGCCCGGTCTCACCCCAGGTGCGGCTCTGGTTGCTGTCGCCCGAGCGCGCGATCGAGGCCTTGATTCATGGCCACGAGTTGCCGACGCAAGCGCTCGGCCTGCGACGCGCTGTCAATCTGCCCGGTTTGAGTATTGCAGTGGCCGAGATGGCGCAGGCCTTGAGCCGGGTTGCCGGGCCCGAGGTGGCCGCTCGCATCGAGTGGCAACCCGACGAGCGGGTCGAGCGCATTGTCGCGACGTGGCCAGCCGCCTGGGACACGACGCGTGCGCTCGCGCTGGGGTTCATGCCCGATACGGACTTTGATGCCGTGATCCGGGCCCATCAACGCGAAATGGCTCGGCCCATCTCAGACGGTGAGCAGCAACTTTCCTGATCCCGCGCCTTCTTCCGCCTCCAGCATGCGGATGGGAAAGTTCCACAGTCGTTTAACGTGACGCATGACGCGCGTGGCCGCTTCGGTATCGAGCTGCCTGCCCTCGACCGGACGATAGCGCAGGGTCAGCGCACGCGTATTGGCGCGGGCGAAATCAAACACTTCGATTTCCGGAACCTGTTGATCGAGCTGGTAATGACGGGCGAGTTGGGAGCGTACGACCGAGAACCCTTCGAGGTCCTGCACGGCATCGACATTCCACTCGGTGGCGCCCGCATCGGCTGAAAATGCAAAGAGCTTGAGGTCGCGGACAACCCGGGGCGTGAGGAATTGCAAGAGAAACGAATCATCGCGGTACTGGGAAATCGCCTCACCGGCGACCTCTCGCAAAGACCGCCCGACAATACCGGGCATCAGTGCGGCATCCTGAGCATCAGGCTGCTCACAGATCCGGCGCAGATCCTTGAACACAGCGAAGCCCAGCGCATACGGGTTCAGGCCACTGTAGGGCGCCTGCCGAATGACCGAGGTGTGCGATTCCATCGTCTCCAGAAAATTGGCGTCCGAGAGCTGGCCGGCTTCGTGAAGCGCGTTGAGCAAGGTGTAGTGGGTAAAGGATGCGAACCCTTCGTTCAAAACTTTGGTCAGACGTTGCGGATGAAAGTACTCGGCAAACTTGCGCACGATCCGTACGAGCTCTCGCTGCCACGGCTCAAGGCTGGGCGAATGTTTCTCGATGAAGTACAGTAGATTGTCATGCGGTTCGGCCGGGAATCGATCGGGTTTGGAGAACAGTGTGGGCTCGGCCGGGTTGGTCGTTGGTCGTAGGCTGACGAGTTCGTGTTGCGCGTTGGCCGCCATCGCAGCGCGCATGCGTTCGGCCTGCGCATCCCGTTCACGCTTTGAGTCAAGCCGGGTCGGGCGCTGGTAGCGGTCAATCCCGTGGTCCTGGAGGGCGTGCGCAGCATCCAGCGTTTCCTCGACCCGATCAATACCGTAACGATCTTCGCATCGTCTGACATAGTCACGCGCAAAGACGCAGTAGTCCAGAATCGCATCGGCATGCGATCTTTCTTTGAATAAATAATTATTCGCAAAAACAGCATTATGCCCAAAGCAGGCATGGGCAATCACCAAGACCTGCATCGCCAGAGTGTTGGTCTCCATCAGATAGGCGATGGCTGGCCGGGTGTTGAGGACAATCTCGTAAGCGAGTGGTGAGCGGCCTGCCAGGTAGTTGCGCTGGGAACTCAGGAACGCTTTACCGAAGCTCCAGTGTCCGTAATGCACGGGTAATCCGACCGCGGCAACCGCGTCAAGCATCTGCTCGGCACAGATGATTTCGAGCTGATTCTCGTACAGTGGGAATCCGAAAATGCGCTCGAAGTGTTCGGCGCACAGATCGTGCGCCCGCTGCAAGTCAGAGAACACCCACTCGGTGCCGTTCAGCATGGCAGGAACAGGGCCCGGAATGCGGGGTAAACCTGATCACGGTTGGTCGCGTGGGCCATGCTCAAGAACTGGCCATCGGCGACGTTGCGGTAATGGCGAGCGAGCGTGCTGTTCTCTTCATTGCCCACGCCCAGATAGACCGCAAAGCGCAGCCGTTCGCGCAGGTTCTCGCTCAGGAACTGGGCCGAACGCGCACCATCGTCGCCAAATGCATCGCCATCACTGG
>Ga0114975_10003759_pt1 | contig 10040 bp, 9 predicted proteins | sample S_130626_EF_Meta_FD_87031 | JGI IMG/M metagenome (GOLD analysis project Ga0114975, IMG submission 87031) | Freshwater microbial communities from Lake Simoncouche, Canada to study carbon cycling - S_130626_EF_MetaG | ecosystem: Environmental > Aquatic > Freshwater > Lake | place: Lake...
GAATTCACGGGCGGTGGCGTTGCCGGTTGGCAGGGCGGCGACGCGAGCGGCGAGGTCATCCCACGCAGCGCGCGGAAAGATCGCCAGGCAGTTGTCGAGCCAGCGGGAGACGAAGGCACCCTCATCGAGCTGCGCTCGGAAGCGCGCAGGGACGGCAACGCGTCCCTTTCCATCGATGGCATGACGATATTCGCCGGTAAACACCAGTACACCCTCCGCCGCGGCCCGCTGGGAGGTGTTACCCCACCTTCCCCCACTTGGAACCACTTAGGTGCATCTTGCCCCCACCAAGCGCCCCTGTCAAGGGGGTGCCTAGACAGGGCTGTTGTGGGGTGTTTGGGGGCGGCCGAGCACGAATTGAGCTCGGGCAGGAGTCCGGCGAGATGGCCTGTAAGCCGGGTTCTGTCCCCCTTGCGGAGGGACGGCCATCCATCTCGACCCCCGATTGCTCGGGGGCTCTAGCGGTCAACCCGGAGGTCCCGGCGGTGCGCCGGTCCAGTCGCAAGCGACTGGAATGCCTCCCTATTCGACCTTGCTCCAGGCAGAGTTTGCCGCGTTTCACCCCACCGCTGAGCCGAAGCTCTGCGGCGGACTCGTCTCTGTGGCACTAGTCCGCGCCTTACGGCGGACGGGCGTTACCCGCTGCCTTGCACCTCGGAGCCCGGACTTTCCTCGACGCCCCCGAAGGGACGACGCGACCGTCCGGCCATCTCGCCGGATCGGCAGTCTAGCGCGCCGGAACCTCTACGACGAGCCCGTCGAAGGCGGGGGCCACCCCGGCAGGGAGGCGCGCCGCCAGGTCCTCAAAGTCGAGGTCGTGGTCAAGGTGGGTCAGGAGCGCCCGACGCGGCGCAACGGCCCGAATCAACTCCAGCGCCTCGTCCACGGTCTGATGGGTTGGGTGCGGCAGGTCGCGCAGCGCCGAGACGACCAGGAGATCAAGATCACCGAGTAGATCGCGCGATGCCGCCGGAACCGAACTGACGTCGGTCAGATAGGCGAATCCTCCACTTCGCCAGCCGTGAGCGGGCCGCATCCCATGAACGATGGGGATAGCCTGAAATGCGCGGCCTGCGATCGTCACTTCGCGATCCGACGCAACCAGTTGCAGCGCCGGGATCCCAGCGCCAGGAGGAGTCCGCCCATTCACTGCGTAGTCCCAGCGCTTCCGCAGCTCATCCGCTGTCGCCTCTCCTGCACCGATGGGCAACACGACATCTTGCGCGTCGGTATAGGCGCGCAACTCGTCGATGCCGCCCGTGTGATCCACATGAATGTGGGTGACCAGTGCGCCGTCGAGTCGCGTCACGCCGTGGCGCAGCGCCTGCTGGCGCAGGTCCATGCCCGGATCAATGATGACGCCACGCTCCGTGACACCATCAAGCCACTCGACGAGTACGGAGCTGCGGAGACGACGATTGCGCTGATCGCGCGAAAGACAAACACCGCAACGGCAACCGACACGCGGCACACCGCGGCTTGCTCCAGAACCCAGCACGGTAATGCGTGAAGCAGCGGTTGCTGATGACTCCGAACCAACGGAGGCCGTGACCGCAGGCATCACTGCATCTTGCGGGCGGCGTGCAACCCAGGCCGGTCCGCCGCGCAGCGCGCGATCAAGTGCCTCATTGGCAAGCGCATCGGCACGACCGTTCTGCTCTCGCGGCACATGGCGTGCACTCCAATGCGCGAAGCGTGTCAGACCTTTCAGCGCCTCATCGCAGAGTGGAGCAAGCTTGGCGTCGCGCACACGCCAGCGTCCCTGCAGCTGCTCCACCACGAGCTTGCTATCCAGGAGCAGATCAATCTCGCGCGCGCCAAGCTCGGCAGCGAAGTCGATTGCCGCAACAACCGCACGCCACTCTGCGACGTTGTTCGTCGTCGTGCCGATCGCTGCGGAGATTGAGGCGATGGGCATGGCATCCGGATCATCAGATCCAGGCGTGGAGGCGTCGTACAGTGCAACGCCGATTGATGCGGGGCCAGGGTTCCCCCGACACGCTCCGTCGGTGCGAATGATGTACGCGCGAGGCGCCAAGACTATTCCCGCGAACTGATTGCGGAGGAGACCTCGAGGATCGCCTTAGTGATGTTGATCCCGCGCGGGCAAGCCTCAACACAGTTGAAGGTGGTGCGGCAGCGCCAGACGCCATCCTCGTCAGAGAGGATGTCGAGCCGTGCCTCCGCGCTCTCATCGCGCGAATCAAAGATGAAGCGGTGGGCGTTCACGATTGCCGCTGGGCCAACGTACTCGGGCTCTGCCCAGAAGCTTGGGCACGAGGTGGTGCAGGCGGCGCAGAGGATGCACTTGGTCGTGTCGTCGAAGCGGTCGCGCTGCTCTTCACTCTGGATACGCTCCCCACTCCCCTCAACTGGCGAGGCGACAAGATACGGCTGTACCGAGCGGTACTTCTCGAAGAAGCCATCCATGTCGACGACGAGATCCTTGACGATCGGCAGGCCAGGGAGCGGAGCGACCGTGATCGTCTTGCCGAGCTGCTCCACGCGCAGCTTGCAGGCGAGGCGGTTTCGACCATTGATCAGCAGCGCATCGGAGCCGCAGACACCGTGAGCGCAGGAGCGGCGGAAGGTGATCGAGCCGTCAAAGAGCTCCTTCGCTCGCGTCAGCACATCGAGGACGCGGTCCATCGGCTCAACCGGAACGGTGAGCGTCTGCCAGTGCGGCTCGTTATCGCGCTCCGGATCAAAGCGCTGGATCTTCAGTTCAACGGTTGATGCAGCGGCCATTTAGTAGACCCTCGGCTTCGGCTCAAACTTGGTGATCGTGACCGGCTTGTAGTCGAGCTTCGTCGCGGGGGCTCCTGCAGCCCCCTGCCAGACCAGCGTGTGGGCCAAGAACTTAGCGTCGTCGCGCTCTGGGAAGTCCTCTCGGCTATGTGCGCCGCGTGACTCTTTGCGTGCGTAGGCGGAGACGGCGGTCGCCTCAGCGGTGTCGAGGAGGTAGCCGAGCTCCCGTGCCTCGAGGAGGTCGGTATTGAAGACGCTCCCGGTGTCCTCCACGCGCACGTTGGCGTACTCCCCCTTCAACTTGGCGATCCCCTTCACCGCGGCAGAGAGAAGCGCCTCATCGCGGTAGACGCCGACGTTGTCCATCATCAGAGCGGCGAGTGCACGACGGATCTCGGCTGGGCGCACCCCAGATGGGCGCGTGCTCAAGGCGAGGAGCTCGTCGCGCACCGCACGCTCGGCACCCTGCACCGAGCCTGGCTGCGGGGTGCTCTTGCAGATCTGCGCCATGCGAATCCCCGCGCGCTTGCCGAAGACGAGGAGGTCAACGAGGGAGTTCGTGCCGAGTCGGTTCGCGCCGTGCACGCTGACGCAGGCAACCTCGCCCGCCGCAAAGAGCCCTGGCACGACGTTGCCACGAGCGTCGGCGAGCACCTCAGTCTCGAGGTTCGTTGGGACGCCGCCCATGGCGTAGTGCGCGGTTGGCTGCACGGGCACCGGCTCGCTAATCGGCTCCACACCTTGATAGACGCGCGCGAAGTCGGTGATGTCAGGCAACTTCTCCTCGATGACCTTGCGACCAAGATGACGCACGTCGAGATAGATGAAGTCCTTGCCGCCGATGCCGCGGCCGGCGCGAACCTCTTGATAGATGGCGCGCGAGATCATGTCGCGTGGCGCGAGCTCCATCAGCTTCGGCGCATACGTCTCCATGAAACGCTTCCCATCGTTGTTCAGCAGGTAGCCGCCCTCGCCGCGCGCCGCCTCACTCAGCAGGATGCCGATGCCGACGATGCCGGTTGGGTGGAACTGATAGAACTCCATGTCTTGCAGCGGCACACCGTGCCGCCAGGCAAGGGCCATGCCGTCACCTGTGAGTGAATGTGCGTTCGAGGTGACGCGCCAGGCGCGGCCGTAGCCACCAGTTGCCAGCAGCACGGCCTTAGCGCGCAGCACGTGCATCGTGCCGTCGGGAATCTTGTAGCCGACAACGCCAGAGCAGCGACCGCCCTCGTTTGCCTCACCACCTTCGAAGACGAGATCAACGACGTGGTACTCGTCGTAGAACTTAACGCCCGCCTTGATGCACTGCTGATAGAGCGTTTGCAGAATCATGTGGCCGGTGCGGTCTGCGGCGTAGCAGCTGCGGCGCACAGGACCCTCGCCGTAGTTGCGCGTATGTCCACCGAAGCGACGCTGGTCAATCTTGCCGTCTGGGGTGCGGTTGAACGGAAGGCCCATGCGCTCCAGTTCAATCACGGCGGGGATCGCCTCGCGCGCCAGCACCTCGGCGGCATCCTGGTCAGCGAGATAGTCGCCACCCTTGATGGTGTCGAACATGTGCCACTCCCAGTGATCCTCTTCCACGTTGCCAAGGGCGGCGCACACGCCACCCTGTGCCGCACCTGTGTGCGATCGCGTTGGGTAGAGCTTCGTCAGTACAGCGGTTGGGATCCCTTCACGTGCGAGCTCAAGTGCAGCCCAGAGCCCTGCGCCACCCGCGCCAACGACAATGGCATCGACGTCGATGTGGGTCGTGTCGGCGCGAAGTCCTGCGCTCACTTCAGTGGCAGCGTCAGTACGACGTGGCTTCCAAGAACGACAAGGGTAGCCGTCAGGATATAGAGGAGACCGAGAGCAACGGACTGCGCGCGACCCTTGAAGTAGTCCTGCACCACAGTGCGCATTCCGAGTGCGCTATGAATCATCACGATGAGGAGCATCGACCAGTCAAGGAGGCGTAGGGTGAGGGAGCTCCAACGCATCTGCGTGATCCACTCTGCGCTCTGATCCCCTGGGTCGTAAATGAAGTGCGTCATGGAGAAGTGCGCGAGCGCAAGAACAAAGAGTGCGACGGCGGTGTACCGGGTGAGCAGCCAGTAGAAGAGCTCACGACCGCGGCCCTTTGGCCGTGGCTGTCGTGCGCGTGGTGCGCCGCTCACTTCGCCAACTCCCAGATCGGCTTCAAGATGATGTAGGCGCCAGGGAGGCCAAGCGCGAAGAAGGTGACCCAGACGATGCGCCAGAGTTGGCGGTGATACGCCGTCAGTGCTGGCCAGAGATCCATCACAACGATGCGCATGCCATTCAAAGCGTGATAGAAGAGGGCCGCTCCGAGGAGGGTTTCCATCACTCGCCCTGGGGGGCTGGAATAGAACTGAAGGAGATGGTCGTAGGCCTCGGGGTTCGCGCCAACGAGGAAGATGTCGATGACGTGGAGGACAAGGAACGACCAGACGGCGATTCCCGAGATGCGGTGGAAGGCCCAGGCGAGCATCCCCTCACCGCCGCGGTAGGCGATCGCCCCGCGGAGCCCGCGACGAGGAGCTGGGAGCGTTGATCCGCGAGCCATGCCGCCTCCTCTGCGCTCCACTCTCTCGGGGTGGGGTCACCCCTGCTCTACGAAACATCCTACCCGCGACGCCCAGCCCCTGCACGCGTATGCTGCGCAGAGTTAGCCACGAGAGAGCAGTAGGAGGCAAGGGTGAAGATCCACGAGGCGGAGGCGCGAGAGCTCCTGGCGCGAGCCGGTCTCCCCGTCCCCGATGCCGACGTCGCCACCACCGCCGCGGGCGCCCGTGCCATCGCCGAACGCCTCTTCGCCTCTGGGGTGCCCCAGGTCGTCATCAAGGCCCAGGTCCTCGTCGGCGGGAGAGGGAAGGTGGGCGGGGTCAAGCTCGCCGCGAGCGCGGCAGAGGCCGAGACAACCGCCGCCGCAATCCTCACCCTCACCATTAAGGACCTTCCAGTGCGCCGCGTCCTTGTGGCGCCAGCCTCCACGATCATCCGCGAGATCTATCTCGCCGCGCTGATCGATCGCACCACACGTGGCGTGCTCGTCATGGCCTCCGCCGCTGGCGGCATGGAGATCGAAGATGTCGCCGCCAAGGATCCGGCCGCGATCGTTCGAGAAGTTGCGCACCCACATGGTGGCCTGCTCCCCTTCCAGGCGCGTCGACTTGGCTTCGGCATCGGCCTTCGCGGTGAATTGCTGAAGCAGTTCTGTGTGATTGCCACCGGGCTCGTGAAGATCGCACGTGAGAGCGACGCCGATCTTGTTGAGGTGAATCCGCTCGCCGTGGTTCCAGCGCCCGAGCTTCCAGGTGGCGAACGACTGATCTGCCTCGACGCGAAGGTGACCTTCGACGATTCCGCACTCGATCGACACCCAGATCTTGCCGCGTGGCGCGACGCTGACAGCGAAGATCCAATCGATCGCGAGGCCCGCGAGCAGGGGATCTCCTACATCCGACTCGACGGAAGCATCGGCTGCATGGTGAACGGCGCCGGTCTCGCCATGACCACGCTTGATCTTGTGACCCGCGCCGGCGGCACGCCCGCCAACTTCCTCGACATTGGTGGCGGCGCACGCGCCGATAAGGTTGCCGCAGCGATGCGCATCATCCTTGCCGATGCGGGCGTGAAGGCGATCCTCGTCAACATCTTCGGTGGCATCACGCGCGGCGACGAGGTTGCCAAGGGACTCATTGAGGCACGCGCACAGCAGGAGCGCATCGTGCCGATGGTCGTGCGCATCGTTGGCACGAATGCGGCCGAGGCCGCCGTACTTCTACGCGAAGGTGGATTTGAAACTGCGGCAAGCCTCGACGAGGCAGCTGAGAAGGCTGTAGCACTCGCTGCAGCGGGAGGCGGCAAGTGAGCATTCTCGTTGATCAGCACACACGACTTATGGTGCAAGGCCTTACCGGACGCGAGGGTGGCTTCCACGCTGGCCAGATGGCCGCCTATGGCACCAAGATCGTTGCGGGCGTCACACCAGGTCGCGGCGGCGAGCTCGGTCTCGACGGCACCGTCCCTGTCTTTGACACGGTGCGCGAAGCGGTCGAGAAGACCGGCGCGAACACCAGCTGCATCTTTGTTCCTGCGGCGGGCGCTGCAGATGCCATCGCTGAAGCGGCCGCATCGGGCATCAAGACCATCTTCTGCATCACCGAAGGAATTCCCGTTCACGACATGGTGGGCGCACTCGCGGTGGTGCAGCAGTACGGCGCGCGACTGATCGGACCGAACTGCCCAGGTGCAACTACACCGGGCGTGAACGGCCTTGGCGCAAAGATCGGCATCATCCCCGCCTCCATTCACCTTCCTGGTGACGCTGGTGTGGTGAGCCGCTCCGGAACACTGACTTATGAGGCCGTGCAGTCCATGACCGATGCTGGCATCGGTCAGTCCACCTGCCTCGGCATCGGCGGCGACCCGATCATTGGCACCACATTCCGTGATGCACTCGAACTCTTCGCCGCAGATCCTGCGACGCGCGCACTCGTGCTCATCGGTGAAATCGGCGGATCGGCTGAAGAGGAGGCGGCCGCATGGGCCGGCGAACATCTGAAGCACCTGCCACGTGTCGCCTTCATTGCCGGGCGCGCCGCTCCTGAGGGTCGTCGCATGGGTCACGCAGGGGCGATCGTCTCTGGCGCTTCGGGCCGAGCGATCGACAAGATCGCTGCACTCGAGGCTGCCGGATTCAAGGTGGCCGCCTCGCCAACCGAACTGCCACGCCTACTGATCGAGGCCGGCTACACGAAGCGCTAAGCGCTAGCGAATCCGCAGCTCCCCTGGAGCGCCGAACCCAAGTTTGTTCCACGCAGGACCGCCAGGCGCTTCAATCAACTCGATCAACACACCGTTGCAGCTCTTCGGATGCAAGAAGGCGACCGGGCCTTCAACGCCAGCGACCGCCTCTGTATTGATCAGCTGCACACCCGCCGCGGCGAGGGCAGTAAGTTCCGCAGCGATGTCGGGCACTTCGAGGCAGAGGTGATGAAACCCCTCCCCCTTCGACTCGAGGAAGCGGGCGACGCCACTGGTGGCATTCGTTGGCGAGACGAGTTCGATCTTGGAGTCCCCCGCCGTGAGGAAGGCGATACGCACCTCTTGCGACGGCACCTCGGCAACCTGCTCGAGTGCCAAGCCGAGCACGCGCGTATGGAAGTCAATCGAAGCGTCGATGTCGCGCACGACAGAGGCGACGTGGTGAATGCGGCCGCGCACGGGGAGGCTCATAGGACCATCGCCTCGCGGTGCTCGCCCCAGACGCTGCGGAGTGCGGCACTGATCTCGCCAACGGTGCAGCCGACCTTCACGGCGGCCAGGATCGGCGGCATCATGTTGGCGCTCCCCTTCGCCGTGGCGATCACCTCGGCGATGGCGGCGGTTGCCGCAGCGTTATCTCGCGCGGTACGGAACGCCTGCAGTTCAGCAACCTGTTCGCGCTCGCGCGCCGGGTCAATGCGGGCAATCGCTGGTGTCTCGACCTCTTCATCCACGAATCGATTCACGCCCACGATCACGCGCTCGCCACTCTCCACCTCGCGCTGGTAGGCGTACGCCGAATCTTGAATCGCTCGCTGCGGGAATCCCGCCGCAACGGCGGCGACCATGCCGCCGAGCCGGTCGACCTCGGCGATGAGGGCGAGGGCATCGCGCTCTACCTGATCGGTGAGCGCCTCCACCGCGTAGCTCCCACCGAGCGGATCAACGGTGCCTGCGACACCGGCCTCGTGGGCGAGCACCTGCTGCGTGCGCAGCGCAAGGCGTGCCGAAGCCTCCGTTGGAAGGGCGAGCGCCTCGTCTTTGCCGTTGACATGCAGACTCTGTGCGCCGCCAAGCACGGCCGCAAGCGCCTGATATGCGGCGCGCACGACATTGTTGTCGATGGACTGCGCGGTAAGGGTGGAGCCGGCGGTCTGCACATGGAAGCGGCAGAGGAGCGACTTCTCGCTCTTTGCGCCGTAGCGATCGCGCATGATCCGCGCCCAGATGCGACGCGCGGCGCGGAACTTTGCCACCTCTTCGAGGATGTCGGTCCAGGCGGCGAAGAAGAAGGAGAGGCGCGGGGCGATGGCATCGACTTCGAGGCCGCGTGCGATCGCTGCGTCGACATAGGCGATCGCGTCAGCGAAGGTGAAGGCGAGCTCTTGCGCGGCGGTCGCTCCCGCCTCACGCATGTGATAGCCCGAGATGCTGATCGTGTTCCACTTCGGCAGCTCGGTGGCACACCACTCGAAGACGTCGGTGATTAGGCGCAGCGATGGCTCGGGCGGGAAGATGTACGTACCGCGGGCGATGTACTCCTTGAGGAGATCGTTCTGCGTTGTGCCTGAGAGCTCAGCGCGCGACACACCCTGTCGCTCGGCAACCGCCACATAGAGTGCGAGCAGGATCGGCGCGGTGGAGTTGATCGTCATCGAGGTCGAGACCTTGTCAAGCGGAATCCCCTGGAAGAGCGTCTCCATGTCGGCGATGGAGTCGATCGCAACGCCGACGCGGCCGACCTCCCCCTCCGCCTCTGGCGCATCGGAGTCGTAGCCCATCTGCGTTGGCAGGTCGAAGGCGACCGAGAGCCCCGTTTGCCCCTGCTCCAGCAGGTAGCGATAGCGCTCGTTGGATTCGCGTGCCGTCGAGAAGCCGGCGTACTGGCGCATCGTCCAGAGGCGGCCGCGGTACATCGTCTCTTGCACGCCGCGCGTATACGGGAAGGCGCCTGGTGCGCCGATCTCTGCGGCGGCGTCGCGAGATGGGTTCGGGCCGTAGGTCGTATCAAGGGGTGCGCCTGAGGTGGTGGTGTCGCGCGTGGCGTCGCGGCCCTGCTCCTTACCCACGCTCACCTCCCTCCTGCCCTGTTACGGGCACTTCGCTCCGCACGATTCTCCCACACCCCCTGCGCGGTACGATGCGGCGAAACGGTGGGCCGCAAGGCGCACGAAGCGAAACGAGGAGGCAGCATGCCGAAGGGGAAGCAGCCAGCGGGCGATTCGGGGCTGAGCGGGCAGGAGCCCGACGACTCCATTCTCTCGCTCCTCCCACCGGAGGGCGCTCAAGGTGACCGCTCGGTGCGACAGATCGCCGTCGACCGCGTCACGATCAACGCGAAGCAGCCCCGCCTTGCTCTTCCATCACTCGCGATTGACGAGCTCACCGCCAGCATTCGCGAGCATGGGGTGCTGCAGCCGATCATCGTGCGACCAACCGAGCCGGGCTCCTACGAGATCGTTGCGGGCGAGCGACGTTGGCGCGCCGTGCTTTTACTCGGACTGCCGATGATTCCC
>Ga0114975_10003764_pt1 | contig 10033 bp, 10 predicted proteins | sample S_130626_EF_Meta_FD_87031 | JGI IMG/M metagenome (GOLD analysis project Ga0114975, IMG submission 87031) | Freshwater microbial communities from Lake Simoncouche, Canada to study carbon cycling - S_130626_EF_MetaG | ecosystem: Environmental > Aquatic > Freshwater > Lake | place: Lake...
AGTTGCGACAATTACGGTTGTACAGTTAGTCAATCTACCGTAGATTGGTGGGCTAGTCAAAGTAAAGAAGCACAAGACGAAGCGTTTAGTCCAGACGGTAGGATTTCAATTGAAGATGCAATGAATCAATTGTATAAATTTTGCTGGGGTGCAAAGCGTGTATGGAGTCACGGCGCTGGCTTTGACATCATTATTTGCGAGCATTTATTTAGAAAAATGGGTAAAGCTGTTCCTTGGCAGTTTTGGGAAGTTCGCGATACTCGTACACTGTTTGATATTGGTATTAATCCAGAACGTCCTCCAGTGCTTAAACATCATGCTTTAGAAGATGCCTGGAATCAAGCAGTTGGCGTCCAAAATGTATACAAAAAACTCAGATCCGCCAGTAGTTTTGACGGAAAATTGTTTTCGCCTTTGGCACGTCAGTGATAAATAAAATTGTAGTTTGTACTATATGGCAAATTACAGGGCATAGAGCCCAATTAGATCTTACTTTATAAGGAGATAAAAATATGTCTAAGATCATCGGTATCGATTTGGGTACCACAAACTCATGTGTAGCTGTTATCGAAAATGGTAAAGCTAAAGTAATTGAAAACTCAGAAGGCGCAAGGACCACTCCTAGTATTGTTGCATATACTGACAATGAAATTTTAGTCGGTGCTACAGCAAAGCGTCAAGCAGTAACAAATCCCACAAATACAATTTACGCAAGCAAGCGTCTAATTGGACGTAAGTTCAAAGAAGATGCTGTACAAAAAGACATCGACTTGATGCCTTATCAAATTGTTGAAGCCGAAAATGGCGATGCTTGGGTAAGAGCAAATAACAAAGATTTAGCACCTCCACAAATTTCCGCTGAAGTACTCAGAAAAATGAAAAAGACAGCAGAAGATTATTTAGGAGAAGAAGTGACACAGGCTGTGATTACAGTTCCTGCGTACTTTAACGACAGCCAACGTCAGGCTACTAAGGATGCAGGTAAGATTGCAGGCTTAGAAGTACTACGTATTATCAATGAACCTACTGCGGCTGCATTAGCATACGGAGTAGATAAAAATGACAAAACAGATCGTAAAGTGGCTGTGTATGACCTTGGTGGTGGTACTTTTGATGTATCTATCATTGAGATTGCTAACGTGGACGGTGAGAAGCAAATTGAGGTTCTCTCTACCAACGGTGACACATTCCTCGGTGGTGAAGATTTCGACCAACGTATCATGGATCACTTGATCGATGAGTTTAAGAAAGAATCAGGAATCGATCTAAGCAAAGACGTGTTGGCATTACAGCGTTTGAAAGACAGTGCTGAAAAGGCTAAGATTGAATTGTCTAGTTCAAGTCAAACAGATGTAAACTTGCCTTACATCACAGCAGATGCAAGTGGACCAAAACATCTAGCAGTAAAATTAAGTCGTAGCAAACTAGAACAGTTAGTTGATGAACTAATTCAACGAAGTGTTGGACCATGTAAGACAGCAATGTCAGATGCTAAAGTCACTGCCGGCGACATCGACGAGGTTATCTTAGTTGGTGGTATGACACGTATGCCAAAGGTACAGGAAATTGTAGAGAAACTATTTGGCAAGGCTCCACGTAAAGATGTCAACCCAGACGAAGCAGTTGCCGCTGGTGCCGCAGTACAAGGTGCTGTGTTAGGTGGCGATCGTAAAGACGTGCTGTTGCTAGATGTTACTCCGTTGAGCTTAGGTATCGAAACAATGGGTGGGGTGTTTGCTAAAGTTATTCAAAAGAACACAACTATCCCAACCAAAGCTAGCCAAACATTTAGTACCGCTGAAGACAATCAACCAGCGGTGGATATCAAAGTGTTCCAAGGCGAGCGTGAACTTGTACAGTACAACAAACTTCTAGGTGAATTTAAACTAGATGGTATTGCACCTGGACGTAGAGGACAACCTCAGATTGAAGTTGCTTTTGATATCGATGCCAATGGCATTATGCATATCAGTGCTAAAGATAAAAACACAGGCAAGGAAAATAAAATCACAATTAAATCTAATAGCGGTTTAAGTGATGATGAAATCCAAGCAATGGTTCGTGATGCTGAAGCAAATGCGGAATCAGATAAGAAAGCTCGTACATTAATTGAAACACGAAATCAAGCTGATTCACAATTGCATGAAGTTAGAAAGGATCTTGAAGAGTTCCGTTCTGAACTAACAGAAACAGAAATTACCGAGCTCGAAGCTGCAATCGCTTCAGTAGAAGAAGTTGCCAAAGGCGAAGATGCTGAAAAGATTACAGAAGAGCTTGCAAAGGTTTATCCAGCGATGAAAGCATTGCTAGATAAAAAACAGGCCAAGGAACAAGCAGAAGCACAAGCAGAAGCACAACCTCAGCCGCAAGACGACGTAGTTGACGCTACCTTCACAGAGAAGAAAGCAGACTAAGTCATAGGAGGGTACCTTATAGGGCCCTCCATTGTTCTTACTTTATAAGGAGACTATTATGAACAACAATACACTAACAAGACTTGACACACTCAGCAGAGCCTTAATTGGTTTTGACACAATGTTTGACACAATGGAACGCAGGTTTGCCAACCAAGTGCCCAACAACTATCCTCCACACAACATTATCAAGACTGGTGAAAATCAGTATGAGATACAGGTTGCTGTTACAGGATTCAACAAATCAGAAATTTCTGTTACAGTTGAAAACAATGTTCTTGTAATCAAAGGCGAAAGCATGACTACAGAATATCAACCAGAACAGTATCTACATCGTGGTTTAGCCACACGTGACTTTGCTCGCGAGTTTCCACTTGCTGAGCATATCGAAGTTACTGGTGCTCAAATTGAAAACGGTATGTTAGTCGTTAAATTGGTACGCAATATTCCAGAATCTGCTAAGCCAAAAGTGATTGACATTGTAGACATTAAGTAATATAATTAAAGGGAGGGGAACCTCCCTTTTACCCAACGGAGTTAATATGACCACAGACGTGATGATTGAAGAGAAAGTTGTAGTAAATTTACAGCCACCAAAAATGTGGAAGGTAATCTTTCTCAACGACGATCAAACTCCCATGGAGTTAGTTATTGAATTGCTTACAGGTGTTTTCAAACACACAGAAACTAGAGCGAAAGAAATTACTTTAGAAATACACAATTCGGGCAGTGCAGTAGCAGGAGTTTATACTTTTGAAATTGCAGAACAACGAGCCATTGAAGCAACAAACATTGCTAGGTCAAACGGCTCCCCATTACGCATACAGGTAGAAGAAGAATGAGTTTACGAGATATCACAAAAGATCTACATCACGAAGCAGAATTAACAAAGTTTGCCAAACTGTTACTGAGTGGCAAAATTGAAAAACAAGACTACAGAAATTATCTGTATAACTTGATGGCAGTTTACGATCCAATTGAATGGTATTGCAAACGTCAAGGCTTTCTTGGCAATATGCTAGGCTTACCTCGTCTACATGCAATCTATGCAGACTTTATGGAATTAGACGAAGGTGAATACTATTATCTAACACCTGCTACATTAGAGTATCAGGCATACTTACACAAATTAGGCAATGATCCAGAACGTAAACATTTGGTTAAGGCGCATCTATACTGCCGCCATATGGGCGACTTATTCGGTGGCCAAATTATCAAGAAACAAGTAGCACACATCAGCAGCGGTAAATTTTATGAGTTTGAAAATGCCGATGCTATGAAAATGTCCATACGAGAATTACTCACTGATGACCTTGGAGACGAAGCTCGTGTAGCGTTTGAATACGCTATTAAAATGATGCGAGATCTATATCGTGGAGAGTAAGGTTTGGGAAACGCTGATCGATATTCAGCATTTACTAGAGAGTAGCTTTGATGCAACAGGAAAAGAAATCTTTGAGCCGGGTATGGATCGCTTTAATCAGCCTGGTTGGGTTAATCGTGTATGGACTAGTGAATCCTATCGTAGAGCACACGTTGATGTTGTAGATGCACGTGACAGCAAAGGACTTTGGATGATGCATTGTTGCATTTTCCCACACACTCATAATCCAGCACCAATTTACGGCTTTGACGTTATAGCTGGTAAGAACAAGATTACTGGTTGTTTTCACGATTATAGCAAAGCAGGAGACCCTAACCATCCTATGATGGAATGGTTCGCTGATGAAGTTAGCAAACTAGAGTGGCGCAGAGAACGTGCTTTACCCGAGTGGGCCACTAACATATTCAGCGGAAGCATGGTTGCCGCAGGTAATGTACAAGATGAAGCAGAGTTACAGCAAATTACAGATCTTGCTCGAACTACTATAGACCACTATCTAAGCACAGTAGCAGAAACTAACAATACTGTCAAAAATACCACTGAAAATCAAAACTTTTATGCTCATAATCAGAAGCAAAATCCACACACACCGCGTGTGATGGTTAGTTTAGGGCTAAGTGAGGATGATGTACAGCATTTCATACAAGAATGCCTGTTTCCTGAAATCAGCTAAATATTAGCTATGAGAGCATTTGAATTTTTAATAGAAAAAAATCTATCAGGTAGCGATTTTTATAAAAAACCACGCCTAGATGCATTGCTATCTAAGCTGTCACAAAACGATGATTTCATCGTTGATCGCCAACCCACCAAAATTAAAGCCACAAAACAAGAGCTTGCGCAGCTCAAACAATTCTATCAATACTATGATGAAAAGGGCGAAACTAGAAAATCAACTGCTTCGCAGAATTTGCCAAAAACACTAGGTGGTATAGAATTATCAAGAATTGCTAAAACTGCTGAATTTGGAGGACGCGGCGGGGATAGTCCGGAAAAAGCCAATATCGGTCCTGTTGTAGAAATTTTAAAAGCCGCGGCAATATTTACGAAACTAACAGATAGAACAAACGATCCTGTAAGTATAGATAAAATTAAAACAGTTATTGATGAGCTGAAAAACCATGTGGTACTATCAAAATCAAGTAAAAAAAGCAAAGTAGAAGTATTCAAAGGAAGTATTTCAAAAGAAGTTAATGATGTTGGAAGAAACATTAACGATCACATAACACTAGATGTAACTGCAAACGAAGGGTCGTTTAAGAGAGCAATGTCTTTTAACCCAGATGATGCACAAGTACAGGGAATAATTACCTCTATTCTCAAGTATGTAAACACAGAATCTGATTTATCTCGTTATAATAAATTCTTTTCAACTAATAATAGAACTGATAGTTTGCATGTGGCTATTGTTGGTGGTGAAGGTAAAAAGACCGATGTAAAAACTACCTATATAGATCCTGATACAAAACAGCCTAGAACTTTAAAAACTTTATCTATGAGCTTGAAAGCTGGTAAAGGTGCTACATTAGATCAAGCTTCTGGTAGCAACGAAGACGGAGTTAGAAACTTTTTTGAAATTTTAGGACTTGGAATCGAGCAAGCCAATGCTGCCATAGCACAGACTAAATTTATTGGTAAAACACGAAATGTTGTTGCAACTCCTGAAGAACATGCCGCAAGAGTTAAAGCCGCGACACAGATTTTAAATATCGCAGCCAAGAATCTTGAAGCTAGATATTTTTCTAAAAACGATGCTGGAGAATCACAGTTTGTTAAAGAATTCTTACAAAATTTAATAAAGTCAATGACCAAAGATGAGTCGCTGATTTATGTAGAATTTAATCCCAACGGCACTTACAATAAGTTAAATCCAAGAAAAATACAACACCTAGTCAGTCACATAGATATATATGGTGATTTAAAAGTATCTGGCGGTGGTGTTTCATATCTATATATTAGAGATAAAATCTCTGGTAAATCATTATTCCATATTCGATTAATGGTTTCAAAAGCTGAACGAATAGCATTTTTCTTTGAATTAGATGATTTACTTGAACTGGTTCAAGCTGCATCAACTAAAACCGATGATACATTAAAAGCTCCGGTACCAAAACAACAACCTGCACCCCCAGGGGCTGTAGCAACAGAACCCACTCCTGCTCCCCAATAAACACCACTATAATCTAACAACTTAATTCCCAGAAGCAATTACTTAAATACTAATACGGATTACCGGGAGCGGATTCTATGAAGAACGTATTAGTATTACTAGCAGTGTTCCCTCTTGCGAGCATTGCGGCACCCTTAGATTTTGGATTCAAAAGCCCGTCATTTAATGGCGTAGGTTATAGCTCTCACGTGCTTACTATCGAGAATCAAGAATTTACTCGACAAGTACAAGTTAAAAAAGACATACAGGCTGCTTTAGATAAAGCCAAAGCCGATGCATCTAATACAAATATCTCTAAGTTTCTCAACAACTTAGAATCACGTATCTACGCACAAATCAGTCAAAATTTAGCCACTGCTATGTTTGCCAACGGAGGCACAAATAGCGGTACACTAAACTTTGAAGGCAACACAATATTTTGGAGTAAAGACGGGACTGCTGTTACTATGACAGTGACTGATGTTACTGGAAATCAAACAACAGTGGTAATACCACTAAGTCAGTTCCAATTCCAATAACATGAAAAAGACTTTACTAGCACTTATTGTTATCTTGTTAAATGGATGCGCAATCATCCAAAGCACAGGGTTGACTGAAATTGATCCAACAGTTACGACTCAACGTACCGGTGTTAAAAAAGAATTTGATAGTATACCGGCACCAGCCAATGGCAAACCAGTTAGTGTGGCAGTGTATAGTTTTGCAGACAAGACTGGACAACGTCGACCACAACCAAACGTGGCCAGTTTGTCAACTGCTGTTACACAAGGCGCCGAGACTTTCCTAATTCAGGCACTCCAGAACGTGGGTGGTGGTAAATGGTTTGAAGTAGTTGAACGTGTTGGTATTGACAACTTAACTAAAGAACGTACAATTATTCGCCAAATGAGAGAAGCTTATGAAGGTGCTAATGCCAAACCATTAATGCCTATGCAGTTTGCTGGCATGATACTAGAGGGTGGACTAGTTGGTTACGATACCTCAACTAACAGTGGCGGCGCGGGTATGCGTATCTTTGGCATTGGTAAGCAAACACAATGGAGTCAGGATACTGTAACTGTTAGTCTACGTGCTGTTAGTGTAAACACCGGAAAAGTGTTAGCCAGTGTTACTGTACAAAAAACTATTTTATCAACCGCAGATAGCATGACAGCATTAAAGTTCTTTGATGCAGGTACAAAAGCATTTGAAGCAGAAGCAGGATTAACTATCAATGAACCGGGAACATACGCTGTAAAATCAGCTGTTGAAATGGCCGTGGTGGAATTGATCAAAGAAGGAGTGGCTAAAGGTATATGGGAATACAAAGAACAATTTACAGCTCCGGTACAACCGGCTGCGGTTATTCCAGATCCAAAGGTAATTCCTAAGGCACCTGTGATCAGCAGTGAAATAAAAAAGGAGGAGAAGAAAGATGTCGTGGTACAACCGCAAGCCGTCCCCGAAGCCAAAACCGAAACCTTATCCACTGCCCCCGCAGAAGTAAAGATAGAAAAGAAAGCGGAAGTTAAATCAGTTGAAACAAAAATAGTTCAGCCAGTGGCTAGGTCATTATTTGGACAACGTAAATTAAAAGAGGCAGAATTCATTTATAAAGATCAAGATGAAAAGAGTCAGAAAACTTGGCAGTTTAAGAAAGGTACAGTAGTAGACATAAGGCAAGTAGGAAGTGAAGGCTGGATCAAAGTAACAGACAGCGAATCGCGAGGCGGTTGGATTCGTGTAGAACACGTGGAAGAAGTAAAATAAGGTGTTGTTTTTTTTACAGTGTAAATTTTTTTACACCTAGAAGTAACGAAAAAATAACAGCGGAGCATTATGAATAGTTCTACGGTATTAAATATTTTAAGCAGAGAACGCTTTTTAAATGAGAAAGGACATAGCAAAGAAACATAACATACAAATAGGAGCGATATTGGGAATTTATTATCCTAATAATGAAAACAAAAAATGATTAGAGGTCTAAAAGGCGGTGGTGGGTTGTCGAGAAAATTACTCACAATTCTGGTGGTGGCTGCAATGCCGTCACTGGGCTATGCTGTTGACAACAGTATATACATTGACCAAAGTGGTGATAATGCTGTAATTAACATCACACAGGATGGTCCAAGCAATACTGTTAAGGGTATTGTCAATAATGGTCCGGGCGTGAAAGGCGTTGATGCAGCCACCATTACAGGTGACAATACACAGATACAGATTAATCAAGTTGGTTCAGGTAACACCCTGTCTTTACAGTCAGCTGGCTCTACAGAATCCGGCAAACGTGATACCACCATCAACTATAACATAACAGGTAATAGCGCACAGGCATTGATTAAAAATTCTGGTGCTAGTAACTTAATCGACATTACACAAGCTGGTAATAACACAGTATTACAATCACGTGTAACTGGTGCTCGTAACGAAGTTAGTGTTACAACTTCGGGCTCAGGTGATAGTGTTATTTCTACTATAGCAGGTGATGATAACGTACAAAATATTATGAAATCCGGAACTGTTGGTGGTAACTCAACTACTATTTCAACAACTGGAGATACCAATACAATAGGTATTAATATTACAGGATATGGCAACATATTTGGCATAGAACAAGCTGGCACAGGTAATGGTATCAGTATTGGTGGTTATACTGGCGGAGCAATGTCCGGCAACGACAACCAAATACAACTTGTACAGAATGGTAACAGTAATAACATTGATCTAGCAATTTCGGGTAGCACTAACTATATTGGGGTCAATCAAGGATCATCAGGCAGCGGCCAAGATGCAAAGATTAAGATTAACGGCAGTGGTAACAGCGTTAATGTTAGTCAAGGCGCAGGTGTTCCTTTATTAACGTTGCCAACTCGATAAAGGTATATCGTGGAGACAAAATTATGGACGCTACTACTATGCGGGCTGTTGTTGCCTATATCGCAGAGTTACGCCGCGATAGGGACTATCACAGAGCAATTGAACGCAGCACCGACAGTGATACGCAAATCGCAAAACATGGTCGGTGTCAAGGGAACGGGGATGGAGATGAACGATACCGTTCGAACTACCCAGGGTAAAGTGGGCATAACGTTTGAAGATCAAACCAGAGTACAGGTTAACGAAAACTCAAAATTAGTCATTGACGATTTTGTTTATGATCCTAAGAAAGGCACAGGCAAAGTAGCACTAAACATGGCCTTGGGCACTGTTCGTTATGCCAGCGGACAGATTGCCAAACATAATCCTCAATCAGTTAATATCAATACACCTAGTGCTACTGTTAGTGTACGTGGTACAGACTTTACTGCCACAGTTGACGAACTAGGGCGCAGTACATTTATACTGTTACCTAGTTGCCCTAATGATCGTATGACTAGAACTGTAAGTGATATCGAAACAAACTGTAAAGTAGGAGAGATCATTGTCGAAAGTGACGCTGGGCAGGTTATACTAAATCAACCATTCCAAGCGACAAGAGTAGACAGCAGAAGTGCTCCACCAAGCCCCCCAACGATTTTAAAACTTAGCGAAGGTGCCATTAACAATATGTTGATCGTTTCTCCTCCTAAAGAATTGGATCAACGTGAAATGAAAACTAACACACGACTTGAAATGAAAAATGCATTAGATATAGACTACTTAAAAGAACAAGGATTAGCTAATGCATTAGACGAACAGCAAAAAGAGGTATATCAGGATAAACTAGCACGTAACTTCCTTGATCAAAATTTTCTTGCCAACATATTAGATATCATTGACAGCATGATGAAAGCACAGATGAATGTATTAAATTCTACCAGTAATAAAATGCTTCCAGACTATAATGCGTTAACAGGTATAACAGTGGATATACAAGAACCAAAAATTACATTGGCTCGAGATGACGGTAGCAATGTAATGAGTGTTACAGTACCTACAACACAAAATACCACAATGTATTTTACACAAGGGTCGATGGACACGATTAAAAATCGTGTTAACAGCGGAGGCAGCACAGTTATAACGCTGATACAGAAATGAACAGAACAAGATACGACGATCATTATGATAGAATAATAGAATACTGGCGAAGATTTCACGCAGAAA
>Ga0114975_10003765_pt1 | contig 10033 bp, 8 predicted proteins | sample S_130626_EF_Meta_FD_87031 | JGI IMG/M metagenome (GOLD analysis project Ga0114975, IMG submission 87031) | Freshwater microbial communities from Lake Simoncouche, Canada to study carbon cycling - S_130626_EF_MetaG | ecosystem: Environmental > Aquatic > Freshwater > Lake | place: Lake...
AGGTTGGACGTGAAATATTGAGATCTCCAAACATTGAAACTTTAGAATATAGAAATTTTAAAGAAAGATTGTCGGACATGTCTAAAACGATGGCTAGAAGAATGACGTTTAAGAACGGTCCAGAAATAGAGTCATTAATGTATGATAAATGGAAGTTATTGTATGATGTTATAAATCATCCTGTAGATCCAATCACTGGTGAATCAAGTTATGCTTCTAAAAAATTACCACCTACATTAAAAGAGTTTGATGAAAAAGGCAATATAAGAAAAATAAAAAACATAACTAGAGTAAAATTTTTACAAGCTTTTTATGAGATAGACAATGTTAGACGAATAATTAAAACTTACGGAGGTAATAATGCTAATGCGGAACTAAAACAACTTGAACCTATTGAGGTAAACCCACAAACCGGTAAACCTTTAAGTCAGAATGCTCATTTTGATAGAAGAACAGCTTTAATGGAATTGTTTGGCGATGTTTTGGTTTTACAAGAAGCTAGAAGATTGATTAGACAACCTGAATTTCTAGAAAAAATAGCTGAAAGAAATGTAAATTTATATAATGCTTTAAAAGACGATGTTATAAGAGCTAGTGTATTAAATAACATGGCTAAAGGTAAAAGTGACATGGTTAAATTCAGTATACCTGCTGATAAAAAAGTTAAACCAAAACCAGATTTTATCACTACTAACCCTTACAATATGGTAGGTGATAATCCAATGTACTCTTTAAAGTATGATGAATTGTTTAGTAGTCCTTCTGATTTTGTTAAATTTAGTATTGACGAAATAGAAGAACCATCACAACCAGTACTTCCTAAGTACAAAGATGCTCTTGAAAGAACAACCGGTATTGCAGATGATTCTGAAGGTTGGATATTAAAAGCTATTCAACTATCTGATATTCAAGATGATGACATTAACGTTAAAAAACTACATACTTTTAAGACTGGAGCAGAAATAGTTAACGAGATTAACAATAGATATAGAGAATTAACTGACTCTATGTATGCTTTTAATGATAATCCTTGGATTATTAAAGAATACAAAGAAGGTTACATAGATACAATGTTAGAAAGATCTTTAAATAATCCTGAAGAACAATTTCATATTCCTTATTGGACTCAAATGAAAAATGACGAAGATTTTAGAAGATCAGAATTAAAAAAAATACAAGCCGAACAATATTTTGCTTTAAGACAATTAGTGGATAATATTAATGGAAGTGAATTTTTAGACGGTGCAGACTTGACATTTTTTCGTTATTTGTTTATAAAAGACGCTTTAAGTAATAGATATTATTATCAAAACGAGGATAATGTAACAAAGAAAAGCATCAAAAAATCAGAATACAAAACAACAATACAACCAATACAAGAATTTAATGATATAAAGTTAATTAGTGAAGTTTATAGATATTATTCAAATAAAAAATCAACTTCGTTAGCTGGTATATATTTACTTAAAAAATTTAATGAAAAACCAATTGATTTTGACGACAACGTTGTTCATGGAATTGATGCTAAAAACAATTTATATAAATTCAATAAAGGAGATGACTCTAAAGAAATAAAGTCATTAAGTACTTTAGCATCATATAGTAGTAAAGCTGGTTATAGAGGTTGTACTTGGTGTACTGGTAATGCTTCTATGGCACAAAGTCAATTAAAAAATGGTGATTTTTATATAATAGCAAATAAAGAAACTAAAATACCAGTATTAGCAGTAAGATATGTTGATAATAACATAGCTGAAATAGCTGGAACTAGAGACAATCAAGATTTATGGAAACAAGATTTTGACAATGTAGAATTTGCTATAAATAATTTACCTTCTGAGAACAAAGAATTAGCTTTAAGTCAATTAGTAATAGCTAAAAAACTATCTAATATTACTATTGAAGAAATAAACAGTATGAATTCTGTAGAAGATTTAAACAAGTTAAATTTTTCAAAGAAAAATATAAACATACATTTTGAAAGCGAACTTTATAAAAAATCTAGAGCAGCACAAACTAGAGCAAAAAGAATAATTGTAGAACAAAGATATAAAGGTGGTGAAACAGCGTTAGAAATATATAAAGAAGGTTTTAATATAACTGGAGATGGAAAAAGCGTTGTTGGTAGTGAGTTTGATTTAGAGATATTAAACAAGTTAACTGAGTTTACTGAAAGTGTAGATATTATGTTACAACAAGGTGAAGAAGTTGCTACTGATTTAGATTTTTTTGAAAATGTTTGGATACCTTATGAAGATATAGAATTTAAAGAATTAAAGAAAGCCGAACGTTTAGATATAGCTGGATTAAGTACTTTTAGCGCTCCAAAGTTAATAGAAGCAGAAAGACTTTCTATTGAATTTGTTAAATCAATCCAACAACCTTATCTTTACTTACCAGCAAAAATAAATTACGATATAGATCTTACTTTTTATGATGGTGACCCAACGGAAACTTATGAAATAAATGTTTTTAAAAATCCAATAGATATATCTAATAATAATTTAAGTTTATATTTTAATGATCAAGAACACGATGCTGTTAATTTAGGTAATGTACAAAATGTAAATATACTTAGTGTTACAAGTGTAGTAACTGATTCTGTTATATTACCTGATAAAATCAGGATATTACAAACTGAAAATATTTATTCGCAAGGTGGAGATATTGTTGAGATGGCTGGTATAAAAGAACTAGAAAATTTAGAAATGGAATTTTCAGGTTTTGAAACTCTTTATTTTTCAAGATTAAAAAAACTAGGAGAATTACATATAACAAATAGAAATGAATATGATGAAGATGATGAACAGGCAATAAGAGATACAGATATATTTAAACTAGCTGGATTAGTTACTTTTACATTTGAAGATCATGATAGTGGAGAATATAAAACAAAAACATTAAAAAAACCAAAACTTTCTGATGATGTTAAGTTTAGTTTAGCAGAAGAAAACAATGGTATTTTATCTCCATTCTTACAAGGACTACCTTTTACAGAACAATGGGTTGTTGCTAGAGATATTGATAATGCTTTTGAAAAAGCTAAAATGTCAACTAATACTGAGATTGATTTTCAAGTTCCAGACTTAATAGGTTTAGACGATAAAGCAATAGCTTATTTTATAATTTCAAAAGCTGCCGAAGGATATAATAATTTTGAATTTTTAAATCAAGATAATTCTAAAGGTCCTTTAACTAAACAAGTTTTAAATACTATTGATGTTAAATCTGAAGAATATAAAAAGAATAGAGATAGAATCAATAACATAGAAAAAACTATAAATGATTTTATAGAGACAAATAAAGGTGTTGCTTCTGAAGAAACTTTCTCTCCTGAGACTGCTAAAAATTTAGGTAAAAATATTGGTAAACATGATATATATTTACCACCTGAAGATGAAGACTTCGAAGGTTTGCTATACACTCTTGCTACCGCTAGAGGTAAAGAAGGCGAAATGCAACTTGAGTTTCTAAGAGAAACATTATTAAAACCGTACAGCGATGCGATGCTTAACTTGATGAAAGCAAGACAGACAATGTATAAAGACTGGAGGGATTTAATAAATAAAAAATACAAAGGAATAAGTAAAGAACTTAAACAAGATTCAGGATACGGAGGTTATTTAATAGATCAAGCCGTTAGGGTTTATTTGTGGAATTCTGCTCCTTACCCAATTCCTGGACTTGATAAAAAAGACTTATTTAACTTAAATGAAATAGTAAGAACAAACCCTAGATTAAGAGCTTTTGCAGCAGACGTTTCTTTATTGTCTAAGCAAGCAAATGGTTATGTTGAACCAGATAGTAATTGGGGTTTTGGTAGTGTTGTTGGAGATATTAATAATGTTATATCTAAATCAAATAGAAAAAAATACCTAGAACCTTGGGGTAAAAACATTGACAAAGCTTTCTCTAAAGATAATCTTAGTAAGATAGAAGCTATATACGGTAGAAAATATGTTATAGCTTTAAAGAACACATTACAAAGAATGAAAACTGGTAGTAACAGATCAGAAGGTGCTAGTGACAAATTCTTAAACTGGTTAAACGGTTCTACAGCAGTTACGATGTTTGCTAATATTCGTTCTGCAGTACTTCAACTTTTAGGAGCTGTCAACTATATAAATACTACAGATAACAATATCTTAAAAGCTGGTGCCGCATTGATAAACGTACCTCAATACATGCAAGACGTTAAAACTATATGGAATTCAGACTACTTAAAAGATAGAAGATCTGGTTTGATGAATGACGTTGCTGAAGCTGAACTTGCTCAAGTAATGAATGATCCAAGAAATAAAAGTGTTTTAGATAAATTTAAAGCAGCAAATTATTGGATATTAAAAATGGGTTATGCTCCAACTAGATTTGCGGATAGTTTAGCAATTGCTTTTGGTGGTGCTGCCTTTTATAGAAATAGATTAAACACTTATTTAAAACAAGGTAATACACAAGAAGAAGCTGAAAGATTAACACAAAGAGATTTTTATCAGACATCGGAACAATCACAACAATCTGCTGACGTTTCTAAAATATCTATGAACCAAGCGAGTGTTAAAGGTAGGTTGATATTAGCCTTTCAAAACACTCCATTACAGTATTCTAGACTTATAAAAAGATCTGTTATAGATTTAGCAAAAGGAAGAGGAAGTGTACCAAATAACATAGCTAAAATAGTTTATTATGGAGCTATTCAAAACATGATGTTTAACTTCTTACAAAACGGTTTGTTCTCTTTGTTATGGGACGATGATGAAGAACAACAAGCAGGTAAGTTTGATTCTGCTAAGATTAGAGCAGTAAGTGGTACTATGGATACATTACTTAGAGGTTCTGGTTTAAACGGAGCTTTAATTGCTACTGTTAAAAATGCTTTTATAAAATGGTATGAAAAGTCAGGTGATCCAAAAGGTTATGGAGATGTTGGATTAGAATTAGCAAACGTTGCACCTTCTATAGGTATTAAACTGAGAGCTGGTACTAAAGCATATAAAGCTATTGAATATAACATGGACGAAATAAAATACAAAGGATTTAGTCTAGATAATCAATACGCTATAGAAGCTGCTACATCTTTAACATCTGCCACTACTAATTTTCCAGCAGATAGATTAATGACTAAGATAAATAACGTTTCAAACGCTTTAAATGAAGAAAACGAACCTTGGCAAAGAATATTCTCATTACTTGGATATACTAAATATAATCTAGGTATAGAAGATGGATCAGGAGGAGTTGATACTAGAAGTAAATTAAAAGTTCCAGAATTAAAAGCTCCAGAACTAAAAATACCGGTATTGAAATAATCAGGAACAAATAAAATGAGCACCATACTCAACGTTCCTAAATAGAGAAAGGGGATACACTTAATTGTGATCCCCTCTTCTTATTTTAAATAATTACTAATTTAATTTAACAGATACTTGTTTAAGTTCTTTTTTAAGTTTAACAAACAATTGTTTTTCCGTTAATTTTTTTTCTGGTATTACTCTTGGAGCGTCATACCACTTTATAGTTGTTGTTCCTGAAGAATTAGTTGCCGGAAGTGTTTGCCAAGCAAAACTTGTTTGTTTTAAAAACTCTGATAAACCCATTCGCGACCAATCTTTCGGTTGTGGCATTTTAGTTGTTTGACTCATTTACTTCTAATTGTTTTTTAGTTTCAAATTCTTCTTTAGCTTTTTCAGTCATCGCTTTAATAGCATCGTCATAACCTGGCATTAACTTGACTGTTTCTAGAAGTCCAGCGGCCAATGTAGTTAAATGTTGTTGCTCATTAATTACTTGTTGTAGAACTCTAACTAAAGCTTCTACTTTATTCTTCATCTCAATTAAACTTTGTTCTTTCATTTTCTTATTTTATAAAACATTACAAATACTTTTCTACTTTCTAAAAATTCATTAGGATATTTACTATGAAAGTAATTACATGGGTAAGATAACAATCTATTTTGTTTATGACCTATTACAGATTTTAATTTCCACTTTGTCTGATCATTAGAATCTTCTAAAAGTAATCTATCAAACTCTTCTGGAGTTATATCTTTAAAAGTATCTCCATATTTATTATGTTCCCAAAAAGCAGTTCCATTTAAACCTTCATCTTTTTCTTCAGATATATACAAAACTATAGCTCTATCAGGTTGTTGACCTTCTATGATAGAGTCATTATGTATTCTCCAATCGTTATCTTGTCCTTCTTTTGCTTCTCTAAAAAAACTTAATATAGGTTCTATTATACAGTTTTCTATTTTAGAAATCTTTTCGCAAACTAATTCTGTAAAATTCTCAGAAGGTTTCTTAACCCAAAAAGACTTTCCAGGGGTTTTTACTTCCTGGAAAATTTCTTTGTCATTGTTTATATGCCTAATTAGATACGGATCTAAAAAATCATCTTTAATATATATCATACTATGTTATTTCGCAACCTGCTGGTCCGCAAGCAACTGATTCACCAAAATTAGTGTTGTCTTGTATTTCAATTACTTTAGATAAATCAACATCTTTTAAAGTAGACATCATTTGTTCGTAAACTTCTTTAGTACAATCTTCAAATGGAGTTTGCTTATAAGTTCCACCATGATATGGTAATACAGATAAACCATTATAGTAATCTTTATTTGCCCACATCCATTCACCTATGATTTTCCATTCATCATCTCTAACAGACACTGTACAAGATACATTGTGAGTGTTATTACCTTTAATATGGCCAGGTTTAACCCAGTCTTTAGATATTAGTTTTACTCTTTCAAGAGCGTCTAATGTAGACTCATGTCTTGTTATTGCTCCTTCTGGTGCTTTTTGAGGTACAGAGATTACAGATTGTGCTGTTGGATTAAAATATTCATCTTCTAATAACTCAGGATGATTGATAGCTAAATATGTATATATAGCTTCATTCTTTCCTAACCGCATTCTTCTAATATAGTAATCATTGTGCCAAGCATGTATCCCAGAAGAAGTACCCAGCACCAAGCTTGTAGTTCCTGCAGGTTTGACCGCAGTAGTACGAGCAGCAGGATTAATATGTAATAAGTGTGCGACTTCAGCATTAGTGTCTTTAACAATTTTTGCAGCTTCTTCATAATTTAATTCTAAGTTTGACTTTGAGGCGATACCTGTCATCGACACTCCTAACAATGCGTCCTTATCTGTATTCTTTTTCCAAATATCACGTAGATAATGAAAATCAGAATATGATGCCTGTAATGTACCTAAGAATGATGCTGCTGACGCTCTAGCATTAAAATCATCTTGGTTTTCAATATCTGCCATATTAATTTCTGTTAAATTACAGAACTGATAAGGTCGTAAAGCAATTTCACAGCAAGGATTAGTTCCCCAGTCCTTATCATTAGTAAGATATATGCCCGGTTCACCAGAACCAGAAGCTTCGATACGCTCCCATACTTTATCAAATGTCTTCTTATCAATCTTATGTCTTACTAATACAACAGAGTTATTTGCTCTACCTCGTTGCGGATTATCTTCCCACCAGTTACCAGCTTTACAGTTTAACATAGCTGTAGAATCTAAATCAAATAAACTAATCATTGCTGCTCTTCTAATACCACCAGCTAAAACAGCATCAGCGATATGACATTGAATATCATGACACTCAATATCAGTAAGTTTAGACCTGTCATCTTTTGTTCTTAATATAGCTTCAATCTTTACTAAAGCAATTCTTAATGGTTCTGGACCTGGTGCTTTACCTCCAGCAGTAACTAATAAAGCTCCTTTCTGTCTAATATCAGATAAATCAAATTCTATATGAGAAGTTAAACTACCAGTATAAGACTTAAATAAAGTCTTAATAGCGTCTGCCCAACCAATAATACTATCTTGAACTACATACCTTTTCTTACGATCGTAGTTGGGTTTCCTGATTTCAGGGAGTTTTTCAATCTGATGATTTTGTACCGAATACCCAACGCCTGTACCTCCAAGTAATAAAAACATAGTCTCGGAAAAGCTATGAATACTATCAACAGGTAAAAAAGCGCAGTTATAAATACGTGCGTTATTAAGTTCGATAGCTTTACCTCCGAATTGCAGACTTCGCATTGACGGTAAAACTTTCTTGTTAAACACGAAATTTTGATAAATCGCTTCAATTGACTCTTTCATTTCTGGAAACTTTGATATATGCATCTCCATGTTCCTGGTTACTAATTCTTCCCATGTTTCTCTTCTTTCTTTACCTGGCAAATACTTGGCATACTTTGTATATACTGTTATATCGCTTAAAATTTGTTTGTCTAGTGTTAAACTCATTATTATTTATCTATTGTTAAAATTACGTTTATAAATGGTAAATACAGTACATGTGTATTATATGTGGGTTCTTCGTATGTTCGTATTCCAAATAAAACACCTGGGTATAAACCAATTGCTAATTCCCAACCTTTTTCATTGTTTTCTAATGTCATTGTTTTCTGTTTTTTAAGATTAATTCAATTGTAATATCACACTCTTTTTGACTTTGCGGTTTATATAATGTTCTTTTATCACATGTTAAAGACATAAACCATTTAAACATTTTCCAACGTAATGGAAAAGAATCGTTTGCTCTACCTTTAGTTTCTATTATGAAATCAATACCTACAAAATCTGGAGTATATTTAAGATTTAAAACCTTTTTATTACCTCTATTTATAAAATCACCTTTACCGTTAGATTGTCTTTCTATACAGTCATTTTTAAATAAAAAAGAAGGTTGTAATTCAAATGTTTCGCCTTCATAATCAAAATCTATACTTGCATCTAATAAAGCTTTATACATATACTTTTCTAAACCAGAGGCAAAGGTGACACCATTATATGTCACCTTCTTTGAAACTACTGGTCCTTTTTTTCTAACTATCTTCTTCATCTATTGTAAATGCGTAAGGATGTCCTTTATCTTCAATATCGTCTAAATCAACATCTCTAAAATCCTGTATTAATGCTTCTTCAGTTAAATCTTGAATTTCTTCTTTACACGCTTGTATGTATAGCACTGCATCCATTAACTCTTCTTGTACATCGTTTAGATATTTAAAAAGACCTTTCATTTTTTTAGTACGTTCGTCATGTAATGTATTACCATACTTTTCAAAACCTATATCAGATCTCGATACAAACTTTTCTACAACCCTTTCAACAACTGGGTCTCTAAAAACAATATTCTTTTCTGTCATATTATAAAGTTGATGTTACGTGTTGATTAAGTTCTTTAACGAATGTTCCATTTACCATTTTACCTTGACGTGATTTAATTACATCATAAGCAGAAGTTACACAGTCTTCAATCTTTAAACCTTCTAAAGCAGCTAAGTTTGTTAATACTACAACCATATCACCAATAGCATCTATGAATTCTGGTTTATCATTTTTAAGTATTGATCTTGCTAATTCACCTGCTTCTTCTTGAAGTTTAGCAAATTGAGTTTTAGTATCACCGTTTCTATATATACCACGCTCGTCAGCCCATTGTCTAATTAAGTCATATACATTAGGTTTTTCTTCAACTATTTCTTGTTTTGACTCTAATAACGTTTTAGCAAATTCATCTAATGCTTTGTTATATATATAACTTCTAGCAGGATTAAACATAGACATATTAGCATTGTCTACTATCCAGTTCATTAAGTTTGGTGTAAGAGTATAACTACCAAAAGAAGTTGTTATTTGTACACCTAAATTATCCGCAAGATTACCCTTAAGTTTATTAAGCGGACATGGGAATGTTGTTGTTTGTTCTGTTACATTTAATTTCATTTCATTTGGTTTTAGTTTACGTTGTTTAGTTATTAATTCTTTATATGATTGCCTATCTACTTTATAACCGTAGACAAGTTGAAGTTCTAATTCTTTTTCTGATATATAATCTATATCATCGCTAGAATCAAGAACTTCATATTCTCCACAGGCATAACCTTGTTGACGTGTTAATCTATCCTTAAGATCACATGTTACGCCAATCTTTTTACCAAAAATGTGATATAAATAATATTTCATTTTTTATTCTTTTACAATTATTTCCATG
>Ga0114975_10003766_pt1 | contig 10030 bp, 18 predicted proteins | sample S_130626_EF_Meta_FD_87031 | JGI IMG/M metagenome (GOLD analysis project Ga0114975, IMG submission 87031) | Freshwater microbial communities from Lake Simoncouche, Canada to study carbon cycling - S_130626_EF_MetaG | ecosystem: Environmental > Aquatic > Freshwater > Lake | place: Lake...
AGTTTGGCAACGGACCAACGGGTCCTGGAGAGTTGTTTGCAAGTTATGCTCACTCAGGACAGGCCAAAACCAGCACCTGGACAGGCAAAGTCTTCTATAACACAGCCACTAACGGATTCTAATGCCTTACCAACATAACAATCGAGATCCAAACTTAAACAATCTCCACCATGCTATGGAACTTGTGGATGAACTTCCGCACGTTCGTGTAACATTAGGAGCGGACAACATTACTGTTACAGGTAGCGTTAATATAGCAAGTGACATTAGAGTTAACAATACTGAAGAACAAAGTATACCTGTACACTTAACTGATGATCCTATTGCTGTTACTGGCACATTCTGGCCTGAAACACAACCAGTCAGCGGCACAGTTACTATACAAGATGGTGGCAATACTATAACCGTAGACGGTACAGTAACAGCTAATGTAACATTTCCAACCACACAGCAAGTTAGTGGAACAGTAACAGCCAATGTGACCTTTCCTGACATACAAAAAATATCAGCAACAGCCGCTGCCAACACCGCGTTGAATCCTTTATACATTGCTGGTAGTGTATCGACTATTGGTGGTAGTGCCCAGGGCAAGTTATGGACCATGCAGATATCACAGGGATTGATTGCTGGACATACTGTAGAACAAGTTACAGGATATAATCCCACTACATCGGCAGGCGATGCTGTATGGTCAGGTGGCACAGCATATCCGTGGAGTAGTTTAGTCACAGCACAAACACTATATCTAAAGAGTTCAACTAATAATGCCACTGACAGAGGTATGTCAATCTTTATTGACGGGTTAGATGCTAACTATGCTAATCAAACAGAAGTAATAACACTAAATGCTTCAGACTCAAGAACAGCAGTAGCAACAACTAAACAATTCTTACGTATTCATGAAGTAAGATGTAATGGAGCAGACACTAATGTGGGTGACATTATTACCACAGTCACCTCAGGTAGTGGCACAGTAGTCTCTAAAATGTCATCGGGTAGGGGTTCCGCAAAGGCAGGTGTTTATACTATACCTGCAGGTTATACTGGATACTTGTTCAAAGGTGATGCTAGCTCAACAGCCGCTACTGTGGTAAACTTTATGGGTCGCTACTTTGGCAAAGCCTTTATGGTTCTCCACGTGGCCATTGTAGACAACAGCACCTACATCTATGACTTTCCATTCCCAATGGTATTACCAGAAAAGACTGACATGTATACTGTTATAGAAGCAGGTTCCGGCAAAACGGCTGTGAATTATGAGATATTGTTAGTGGCTAACTGATAAGTAATATTATGAAAGTTACAGAGATCCTAACAGAAAGCCTTGGTAAGCGAGATACCTATCCTATCCTATTGGACTTTATTAAGTTTGCGGCTGAACACTTAGAATTAAAAACTCTACCAAAGTTTGACTTTGTGTTTGACTCAAAGCAAAGTGTGGAAAATAAAAGTTTTGGTGGGTATCGTCCAGGTGCAGAGCATATTACTATCACAGTAAAGAATCGACATATCATGGATGTATGTCGTACGCTTGCCCATGAACTTGTACATTACAGTCAAGACTTAAAGCAAGAGCTTGAAGATGACGAAGCTGGATCAACCGGTAGTCCACAAGAAAACGAAGCCAATGCACAGGCCGCAGTTATTATGCGTAACTGGGGTAAACAGCACCCAGACTACTTTGATAAAGAATCAGTAGAATAAAAAAGCCCAACCGTTTTCACGTTTGAGCTTCTCTATATGCAGCCATTGCTTTGGCTCTGGCCACAGCCAATCTAACTAGTACATAATCACTAAGATCATCGTCTGGTTGGATTTTATCTGACTTGTCTAAATCACGACGACGATACGTTGTTATTAGATCTTCATCGTCAATGGTACTGGAAGGATCGCTCCCTCCGAGTATCAAAGATTTTCTAAGTGGATTACTTCTTAACAGCTTCTGTTTTGGTATCCTTAGCGGCAGGTGCTGGTGTTGCACTTTTAGTGGCATCAGCTTTAGCTACCTCTTTGGTTGCTTTCTTTTCTTCTTTCTTAGCTGGTGTTGCAGAAGCAGCTGGTGCAGGAGCACTTGCTGTTGCGGCTGGTGCAGGAGTTGCTGGTGCCTTAGCTGGCTCGGCGGCGAATACAGTTGCGGCAAACAAGGTTGCGATTAAAGTTGCGATAGTTTTCATTTTAAAGTTTCCTTTTGGTTAAGTAGGAATTTTTACCCCTACATATATATAACGCCTTAGCTTGCAAGTTAGTTGACAAGTATTTTAGTCAAAATAAAAGGACCCGAAGGTCCTAGTGAATGTTACGCTATTCTGGCGAACTAGCTATGCTAATGTATTACTTCTTTGCAACACCTTGGTTTACAAAGCTATACATCTTTTCTGCTGTTTCAAGAACTTTGTCAAGTCCTGGAAACTGTGGCATGTCTACTTTAGTAACAATTTGACCAGTCTTCTCATCGCGAGTAGCAGTCATTTCCCAGCCTTGGAATTTAGCGTGGAAATCGTCTTGTACTAGGCTCTTGGCCATGCCCAAGATATCTGTACGGATTTCGTATCCGTTCTTGTTGAATTTAACTTCTGGAAGTTTTGGTGTTTCGAATGCTGACATAATAATCTCCTGTGTGTTTAATGTCTGTATGTGACAGCAACTTTGCTGTCCATGTATTTATTATACAGTATACAAAACTGTCTGTAAAGCTGAATGACTTATTTCTTAAACTTGTTTACTCTTTCTTTAACAAGTCGAACAACCGCGTCACTCAGCACAACTTCATAGTGGTTACAGTTCACTTCTACCAGTTCCATATCCTCATGATGCTTCTGACTGGCAATGGTCACCACTCCGTCATTGGGCTCATGCATAAAAGGGCTTTGACCCTTTACAGTAACTATATTAGTCCAAGGATGCTGTATTTTAATACGTTTAGCCTGTTTCATTACCCAACTACTAGGACCAATGTCACGCATTAGTCTGCTGAATGGCAAGAAGTATTGGGCATAGTCTGCTACTTCTGCACCACCATAGGGTGTGCTTAATGTCACAGCACCTTTAACAGCGTTGGGCATTAAGTTGGCTAAATGCAAGCTATAGATACCGCCTAGACTATGTGCAACGAACACTAGGTCCTTGTGATCCTGTAATGCTGCCTGCATGTCCTTTAGGTTATTCTCAAACCCATTGCGGCTATCGTAGTCAATGTCTATACCAGTGCCCAGTTTGCTTTTGATATAGTTAAAGCTCTCGCTGGTGGCATTGGCACCGTGTATGTACACTAATTTCATGCCAATATTTATCGGTTAGAACCAGCCGTGGAATTCAGTATCGATAATGGGATGTACTTCCCATCCTTGCTGTTTCCAGCGTAGTAACATTATAAGAGTTTCTATAAAATTCATTTATTAAACTCCTGTGCCATATACACTAGAATTATTGTACCAAACACAATAATTTGAATCGCTACAAATCCTATGTCCATGATTGCCTCAATAGTGATATTTAGATGCTCGGCTCTGACGATATTCGGCTAGCATTGTAGACCAGTCAATTAGAGCCTCATAGAGCGTAGTGATAATTTTTTTCATATATATTTTTCCTTTTGAGAATAGTTGTATTGTTGGATGTAGTTTTCCAACTGGGCGGCATCGGTAATGCCTTTGGTGCTTAGATAAGCGTCCAAACTTGATTGATAACTGCTATCTGGAAACATTTCGCTTAAACGTTCCATGATGGCCAACATCTTGTTTGATAAAAACTTCATTTGTAATGTCCTCTGTATGTGTGTAGCAACTCATGGTTTCTACTGAGTATTTATATATTTTACCTGGCACTGCAACATTTATCAACTTATTTGACCTTCTTGATAAATGAATGTAATATACTATAAATACACGATAACAAATAAAACCATGCGTAAAACAACTAGAAGTATTTTGCAAGAATTGAGCGACTTGGGTATCAATAGAGATACTGACTTGGTTATAGAAAGTCGCGGATCAAACATTATACAAAGTGCTATCAACTTGCTGGAACAGATTCGATCCAATTATGATTTGGAAACTGCGGCTGAACTTGAACGCCGTTTTATCAACAGCATTAAAACATCGGATAGTAGCAAGTTTAAGCGTGGTATCAAACGCATACAGGAAAGCAAAGAATGAGCGGACATGCACTAGAATCAGCGGGCATTTACGAACTTGGTGAGATCAATCAAAATCGTATGGACTTGCCTGAAAAAAACAGAAAAAAGATCTATCCTGCCAATGTCAAGGGCGTTATTGTTCGTGTTACAAGAACTGCATATCCCCACATTGCCGCAGCCATACAGCCTATATTGGCTAATCTTGGTCATGAAGGACACTGGACTACCGGTTCAGCTGGTAGTTGGAATCCCAAACATCCTTGGTTTAAACTGGGCTCTGTTAAAGAAACAGCAGGTGACATTGATGTGCATGTGAATGCAGAAGGCATTAGACAAGCACTGGGATTGCCCAAGGGTGCAGATGAATCAGCTATTCGTTCGGGCCTAGCCGCACACTTGCAACAGCACTTTCAAGCAGTGACTCAAACAGGAGAGCAAGTACACATAGCTTATCCTGCTAAGAAAACAGTGTCAGTTCCTGTGCTGGGCATTGAACTTCCAGCTTATTATCAAGTGGACTTTCCCACTACATTCAACGCTGACACAACTTACAAGCATCACGAGCACGACTACTCACAAGATTTCAAATGGGATGGACAGGATCAGCAAATGGCCATGTCCAGTTTGATCAACAGTATTCCTGGACATCCTGAAAAGACACATTTGTATCACGGCATGGGCGGTGCATTAAAGCATCGCGGCACCGGCGAAGTACAGGACCGTGACATCAACTCCATTGCCAAGAAAGTATTCAATGATCCTAATGCTACACAAGACTGGACTGCAACAGTGGATCGTATACTGTTACATCTTCCTGGCGGTATCAACAGCCCACGACTAGCACAGTTCCGCGGCGATATGACTAAAAAGTATCCAGATCGGGTGTTCACAGAAGGCACAGCAGACTGGTTCAGATCAATGCAACGAAAATTGGGTGTTTGAGGCCAATTTATCGTCGTTGATATAAATACTATACAAGATCCACAGAGGGTGGGTCAGAGCATACAAGAGGAGATATATTATGCCATCATTAATCGGAGCAGACGCTGGGTCAGGCGTTAACGTAGCAGCTAACTATTTGAAAGCTGTAGAATCAACAAACTTTGCCACACGTGGCCTGCGTTTTATCAAAGTAACATCAGTACACAGTGCAGCCGCAGTTGACTTCGGCAAAGCAGTTTTAGCTGGTACAGGTGTTTACACAACATCAAACAGTCTTTATCAAAAGGGCTTGAATGCACTAATGGGCTTTGTTGAAGTTTATGCAACATTTGCACCTGGTACAGGCGGTTTCATTGTTGCTATCGCCGATGACACAGCTAACGACGGTAACCAAGGCGGTCAGAACCCAGACGCATCTGTTACTAACAATCCATTTACAGCCGCAGAAGCCGCAGTTAAGGCTGCTATCGGTGCTGACACTTCAGTTACAATTACAACTGTTGCTGTTGCTGCAACTGGTATTTCAATTAGCTAATTGTTTTTAATTCTCAAGGGATGGGAAGACTAAGCCTACTTTTATAGTAGGCTTTTTTACCTCTGTTAAATAGTACCATGGAATATAAATTATACACATTGGTCGATATAACTAGAACTGGTCAATACAGGAACGAGTACGGCAAAGAAGTAGACAGATGGAAAGAACAAAACTTCCAAACTGTATTACAAATACTTGGTATCAGAGCTAATATAAGTTATGCTAATGCCCCAACTGTTACTACAGTTAAAGGCCGGCTTGTTGGATTTGATACAGACGAAATAATCAAAGTCTGGCGATTTGACTTTAGTACAGAACGAGATTTCTTATACGAGAACAACAGCGACCCTGTTGGGTTTCTCAAAGAGGACTTTCACCTTGTGCCTTATATTGCTGGACTTGATGAGTTAATGGAGCAAAACTACGCAGTTTTTAACACAGCCGATCCGGGTGCCAACATAGTTTTTTATCAAAAGCAATAAATACACAGAAGAATCTTTCACCACAGGCTCACAATTTAGGCAATTAATCATACACTGGGAACAAGCCCGGACACATTAATTTAACCACAGGATGAGCCCGCTCATGGCGACGAAAGAAGCACAATCACAACTTGCAATATTACCCGAACGAGTAAGTGTGTTAGAGACCAAAGTAGAAAACATCAACGAAAAGTTGATCGAACTCAAAAGTGATGTGAAAGAAATGCATGACTGTTTGGATCTCACTAGGGATTCAGTCATGGCGGAATTGAATAAAATGCAAGATGAATATCGTGCCAACAGTGTGAAGTATTTTGAACATGCTGAAAAACTGCATGCCGCCGATAGTGTGATTCATGACAAAATGGATGCCAGACTGGATGACTTGGAAAAAGTCAAAAGCAAGATCACAATGTATATCATGGCAGCACTGGCATTTGCCGCTGGTACTGGCTGGCTCAACTCAGTAAGTTTCCCACACATATTAAAGTTCTTGGGACTGTGATCCTGTTAAATAATGCACTATGAATTTAGCAGAACTTCAAGCGGTAGAAACGCATAAAACATTGAATCCCAGTTTATGGGACGGTCATAACTTAAAACCTGAAGTTTGTTCCAAGCTGTTAGAAATAGCCAAACACTTTATAGATTTTATAAACATACCCAATCTTGACCTAACGGACATTACCATCAGCGGCTCAAATGCCAGCTATGGATACAGCAAGCACAGCGATGTGGACCTACATCTCATAGCCCGTATTCCAAAGGACCATCCTGATCTCAAAGAACTGTTCGATGCCAAGAAGAATCAGTACAACAGCACATACAAGATCACTATCAAAGATATACCTGTGGAAGTGTATGTGCAGGACAGTTCGCAACCACATCACAGTGCTGGCATATACAGCATACAACGCAACAAGTGGTTGAGCAAGCCCACTGAACTTACGCCTGAAGTAGATCCCAAAGCAATCAAAAACAAAGCCCGCAACTACGCTGGAAAGATAAACCAAGCACTACGCAGTAATGACTTAAATACTGCTAAAGAAACAATGGATCACATCTATCGTTTGCGTAAGGCAGGGCTGGAAGGCAACGGCGAGTACAGTGTAGAAAATTTGGCCTTTAAACTGCTACGTGCTCGCGGCCAAATAGAAAAGTTACGCAAACGAATTGATCAATTGCAAAGCAAACAATTAAGTCTCGGAGAACACCAATGAAAGTCAAAGATATAGTACGCGAAGATAATAAAATGTACAAGGTAATTAAAAACGATCCCACCACAGGCATCGACTTACAGCATCCTGATGATCCACATTCCACACTGCACTTGGATCCAGAAGCTGCCAAAGCCATCACCGCTAATCCAGACAATCCAAGTCAATTCACAATGAATCCTGCCGTTGCTGGTGCAATGGGAACAGATGCACCACAGGGCCCACAGCAAGGTGCTGAAATCGAAATGCCCGCTACTGAAGACTATGAACTTGAACAAGACATGATGCAAAAAGGCCGACGTAATCGTAAAATAGGCGGTGATGCAACTGACAGCTATATAATGGGCGGCAAAGGCCATGGTGTAGTGGATCATGACTTTGAACGTGCCGCACACGAGGATTTTCTCGGCTTTGGTAACAAGAGTCCAGAAGAGTGGGCCAAGACCAGCAAACAAATGGCAGAGTTGTTGAAATTACAAAAAGCCTATCAAGGAACACAATACCAATCGCAGATTGAAAAGCGTATCGCATTGCTCAAAGATAGACTAGACATGGATGCTGGCGAAGTAGGAGGTGCAGGCGGCATTCCCAAGCCAGTAGTACCTCCAGAGAAGTTCAAACAGTTTAATGAAGAAGAGAAGTTGCTTGGTGCTGATAATACTCCACAATATGGCAACGAGCATTTAGATATAATGGCCAAAGGAGTGGCAGATGGTATCAAGTCACTTCCGCCAGAAAAACAAGCAGCAGCAGAACAATTCATAGTTCGTGATGCAGACGGCAATGTGGATGGCGACGAAACCATGTATAAGATGATGCAAGAATTTGCTGACATGGGCCCAAAGATTTATCAGATGATGTTAGATATTATTACTTACTGTGAAGGAGTGATCAACTCGCCTGATTTTGCAAAGTATGTGCCAGATCCAGCACAACAGCAAACAGTAATCAAAGACGTTGCTGATATGCGAGCACAACTTCCTGGAATGAAAGCAAATGTAGATAAAGCCAATGCACTAGCGGCTACAGAGATGCCAAAACTACGCCAAGCTGTAGATCAACGTGCCAATACTGCATTCAAAGCAAAAACTGGTACCGATATGGTACGCACTGCAACTGGTGCAAAGACCAACATAGGTACTGATCCTAACGCAGGAAGTGCTCCGCAATTTGAATCCGCTGACGACAAGCTACTACAACAGATGTTATCGATTGCAGGCTTAAAATGAAAATAAACGAACTCATATCTGACTTTGAGATTTGGACCACTAACGACGAAGCCAAGTTACTGGAGAGATTAAAGACTCCAGTTAAGATTAGCCAGCTTAGTGAACAAGATCAATTCAAAGTTCAGGCCATGATTCGTAAAAGTTTGCTAACTAAAATAGGACACAACGATCCTAGTGTGGTGGCAAATGAAAAAAAATAGAAAACCCAGCGGCAAAGTAATAAAAGATTTAGCACAGCATTTCGAAGCTGATTTTAACAAGAGTCTGCCTATTAGTGTGCATCCTAATGGCAACGTCATGTACAAGGACTACTTGATTAAACGGAATCAGTTTGAAAACTGGACAGTTTATCACAAAGGTAATGCTGATATGATTGAACAGTTTTACCTTAAAACATCTGCACTGATGGCAGCAAAAGCATATCATTTTGCCCAGATAGAAAGATTTAAATATATTAAAGAAATTGACACCAGATACTGGGCCAATTTTAGCGAAAGCAATGTGTTTAGACACAATATGAATAGATCAAAGGATTATGAAAGATTTCTAATCTTGCTTAACAAATTAGAACACAGCAAGGACAAGGCTGCTGTGCTCAAGGAAGAGATTTCCGCGATGTTTAAGAGAAGTTTTGTATAAATACTACAATAGAAGCTTTAGGGATACTACCATGCAAATTAGAGAATTATCGAAACCAGTTACCAGCAAAGTGCTAAACGAAAGCCTTGCAAAATCATTTGGCTACAAGTTAAATCTTGAGCAGTTCAACGATGTACAGCTATCAGATGTTCAAAACAAGCTACGCACAGAAATGAGCCAACTTGAAATGAACGAAAGTTTTGACAGCTTACAAGAAAGCCCTAAGTATCAAAAAACACGTGCCTTACTGGACGTTATCAATCGTGCAGTGATGGAACGCGAAGAAGGCAAATGCGATGTTTGCGATTGTTCGCCTTGCAAATGCAATGAGAGTAAACCAGCAATGAAAAAAACAGAAAAGAACAAAGCCAAAACAGAAAGTGCTAATCAAACATACTTCTCAAGAATGCGTAACAAAGCACGTACATTGTCTGTACCAGAAGCATGGATTGACAATGCAATTAACCGTATGGAACTAGGCGAAAGCGACCAAGAAGAATTGGCAGCTGAATTAACCACACGCTATGATCTAAGCGAAGGCCAAGCAACACACATTTTATATCTAGCTGAAGGCGAAGCAGACAAAGCCGAAATCATCATGGCAACGAAAGATATGGTTGACCGTATCACAGGCTGGCTAGAAGACACTGCCGCAATGAAGGCAGAACAACTACTAGAACTATTAGACTCTATAAGAGAAACATCAGGCAGCGATGTTGCCCAACAGTATCAAGATGCAGTTAAGCCAGCACTTGAATCAGTTTACACAGCATTGGAACAAAGTCGTGCAGGCTTGTCAGGTGCATTGGCAATTGTGTCAGGCGGAGAAGCTCCTACAATGGGTGCTCCAA
>Ga0114975_10003767_pt1 | contig 10030 bp, 11 predicted proteins | sample S_130626_EF_Meta_FD_87031 | JGI IMG/M metagenome (GOLD analysis project Ga0114975, IMG submission 87031) | Freshwater microbial communities from Lake Simoncouche, Canada to study carbon cycling - S_130626_EF_MetaG | ecosystem: Environmental > Aquatic > Freshwater > Lake | place: Lake...
GCTCGGCTATTGCTGCAGCCTCTTTATCAAAGTCTTCTTTATTTGAAGCATAAATAATAGCTCTGCTGGCATTTACAAGCAATCCAACACTACTGTTCAATCCGGCTTCACTCACATCTTTTAAACTACCTCCCTGAAATCCAACACCTGGAACAAGTAAAAAATTATCTGGAATTATTTTTCTGATATTTGAAATTTGGTTTGCTTGTGTGGCACCCACAACAAACATTAAATTATCTGGAGTTCCCCAAGTTGCTATCTTACTAATTACTTTTTCGTATAAAAAATAATTTTCTGTTCGTAGCATTTCAAAATCATTAGCTCCTTTATTACTTGTTAAACCAAGAACAATAGTGAACTTATTCGCATATTCTAAAAAAGGCCTGATACTGTCTTCTCCCATATAAGGTGCAACTGTAATGGCATCGAAAGGTAATGTTTCAAAAAATGCTTTGGCATATTGTGCAGATGTGTTGCCTATATCGCCACGTTTAGCATCAGCAATTTTAAAATGTGTATTAGGAATATAGTGCAGCGTTTCTTCCATTATTTCCCAACCTTTTGAACCCATTGATTCATAAAAAGCAGTATTGATTTTATAACTAACACAATATTCTTTTGTAGCATCAATAATAGCTTTGTTGAAATTAACAATAGCATTATTTGATTGTTGTAAATGTTTAGGAATTTTACTAAGTTCTGTATCTAACCCTACACATAAATAAGATTTTTTGTCAACAATATGCTGTGTTAGCTGGTGCTTGGTCATTACTTTTTATTTCTGCAAATAAACAAATTAACTGATTAGCTAATAAACTAATTAGTGACTCTTATCTTCGCAAAATGATATCTATTCACTTGCAAAGTCTTCAATTCAAAGCTTTTCACGGTTTATATGCCGAAGAAAAAGTTTTAAGCAATATTTTTGAAGTGAATCTTACCGTGAAATATCAACCAGAAGTTTTGCCAATTGTTAATATTGAACAAACGATCAATTATCAAAATCTTTTTGAAATTGTAGAAAGAAGAATGAATGTGGCAACGGAGCTTCTAGAAACTTTGGTTACTTACATTTCTAATGATATTGCAACAGCCTTTCCCTTTATTCAACACATAGAAATATCTATTACAAAAAAAAATCCACCTATCAAAGGTTATAATGGCAATGTTGCTGTTAGTTTTGAAATAAATAGAATGAAACAATGATGAGAAATTTATTTTTAATAACTGCATTACTGATTACAGTGAACATTTTTGGTCAAGAGACAGCTGTTTTGCTTAAAGAAGCATACAACCTTGAGTTAAAATTTAATGAACCCGATGCTCTTGCTAAATACAAACAAGTTTTAGTAAACGACCCTTCTAACTATAAAGCATTGTCAAGAGCTGCTGAATTAAGCTGCTCTATTGGCGCAAGAAATACTAATCCTAAAGACAAAAGATTACTTTACGAAAGTGCTTTGGCTTTTGCAAACAGAGCTTTTATTGTTGATAGTAATAGTGCAAACTCATTTTACTTGTTATCATTAGCAAGTGGTAAAATGACTGAAGTAGAAACTGAAAATAAAAAGAAAGTAGCTTTTGTTAGAGATATCAAAATTTATGCAGATAAAGCTTTACAGCTAAACCCTAATCACGCGTTAACAAATTTTATTGAAGGGAAATGGCACTATGAAATGGTGACACTTAATTGGACAAAAAAACTTGCAGTTAAAACTTTATATGGTGGTTTGCCAGATCCATCAATAGAAAAATGTATTGACTATTTAGAGAAGTGCAAAAAAAATGATCCATATTTTGTGCTAAACTACCTCACTTTAGCAAAAGCATATAAGGAAAATAATAATGCTGTTAAAATGCTTGAAGTATTGAATCAGTTAGTGAAATTGCCCAAACGAAATTTTGACGATGCTGCATATATTGAAGAAGGAAAAAAGATGCTGGCAGACGAACAATAAAATCTGTTAATTTGTATTATCAAAACTATAAAATGGAACTACAACAACTATTCAACGAGTCAGTAGCAATCAGTAAAACATTAACTGAAAGACCTGATAACGAAACTTTATTAAAACTATATTCTTTGTATAAACAAGCAACCGAAGGGGATAATACTGCGGATGCTCCATCAAATCCATTTGACTTTGTAAACAAGGCAAAACACAATGCTTGGGAATCATTAAAAGGAACAACAACGGATAGTGCAATGCAACAATATATAGATTTAGTGAAGCAGTTAAAAGGCTAAGATAAAATTTAGATAATGACAATAATATTTCAAATACTATTCATACTCATTCTTTCAATTGGAACATTTTTGTTCTACAAAAAAGCAGCCGAAATTCGTCGTAATATTTTGCTGGGTAAAGATGAAAATTTTAGTGATAATAAAGCAGAGCGTTGGAAAAACCTTGTATTGCTTGCATTGGGGCAAAAGAAAATGTTTAAGAATCCATTAGTGGCTGTGATGCACTTGATTATTTATCTAGGCTTTATTATTATTAATATTGAAGTCTTGGAAATTGTTATTGATGGTATAACAGGAAAACACAGAATTTTTGCTCAACTAATACCCTCATCATTATACTCTTTTCTAATTAATTTTTTTGAAGTATTGGCCTTTGGTGTATTTGCTGTTTGCGTTATTTTTTTAATTAGAAGAAATATCATCAAGCTAAAACGCTTTGTCAGCAATGATTTAAACGGGTGGCCACGTAGTGATGCTAATTATATTCTTATTACAGAAATTGTATTAATGTCTTTCTTTTTAACTATGAATGCTTGTGATACTATTTTACAACAAAGAGGAGTAGAACATTATATACAAACAGGAAATTTTGTTATATCATCACAGCTGCAATTCATTTTTAATGGGTTTAGTATTGGTTCTTTAGAAATTATTGAAAGAATTTGTTGGTGGTTACATATTGTTGGAATATTTGCCTTTTTAAATTACTTGCCATACAGTAAACACTTACACGTTTTATTGGCTTTCCCCAATGCTTATTATGCACGTCTTCAGCCACAAGGCACAATGAAAAATATGCCAGCAATTCAAAATGAAGTATTGTATGCAATGCAGCCAGAATTAGCCCCAACAGATGCTGTTGCTCCTGCAAGTTTTGGTGCAAAAGATGTATTTGATTTAAGCTGGAAAAATTTATTAGACGCTTATAGCTGCACAGAGTGTGGAAGATGCACTGATGCTTGCCCAGCTAATACTACAGGCAAGCTATTAAGCCCAAGGTCTATTATGATGAAAACAAGAGACAGGCTTGAAGAAGTTGGAAGAAATATAAACACTAACAAAGAATTTGTTCAAGATGATAAATTCTTATTACATAGTTACATTTCTGTAGAAGAACTAAGAGCTTGTACAACCTGTAATGCTTGTGTAGAAGCTTGTCCAGTTAGCATTTCACCATTAGAAATTATTGTTGAGTTAAGAAGAAGTTTAGTAATGGAAGAAAGTAATTCCCCTCAAGAATGGAATGGAATGTTCAGTAATATTGAAAACAATTTTGCACCTTGGAAGTTTAGTCCTGATGAAAGAGATAAATGGACAGAAACTAATTAAGAATTATTATTTGAAAGATGCTTTAAATAAGCATCTTTTTTATTATTTTTTTGAATGAAATAATATACTTGTAAAGGTTAAACACCACTATTTTTGTTTTAATAAATTTCTATGTCGCCATTTTTAAATAAAGTTATTGTAGTTACAGGAGGCTCTGATGGAATAGGTAAGGCATTGGTAGAAGCTTTTTTAAAACTTGATGCTAAAGTTGCAACCTGTGGAAGAAACCATGATAAATTATATCAACTTCAACAACAAAATACTGGCAAACCACTCTTGGTTCATACAGCAGATGTTAGTAAAGAACAAGAGTGCGACAATTTCATTAAAATAGTTATTGAAGCGTTTGGAACTATTGATATACTTATTAATAATGCAGGTATTTCAATGCGTTCAATGTTTGCAGAGGTTGAGTTAGATACTTTACGAAAAGTAATGGATATTAATTTTTGGGGAACAGTTTATTGTACGAAGTTTGCTTTGCCGCATATCATTAAAAACAAAGGAACAATAGTTGGGGTTTCATCTATTGCAGGTTATAGAGGGTTGCCAGGTAGAAGCGGCTATTCTGCAAGTAAATTTGCTGTTAATGGATGGTTGGAAGCATTACGTACCGAGCTTTTAGATACAGGCGTAAATGTTATGTGGGTTTGCCCCGGATTTACAAGTTCTAATATTAGAAATGCAGCATTAAACAAAGATGGAAAAGCACAAGGAGAAAGCCCATTAGATGAAGGTGCATTAATGACCGCTGAGGAATGTGCAAATCATATCATCAAATCAATCATCAAAAGAAAAAGAACTTTGGTGTTAACTTTTACTGGTAAAAGAACTGTTTTTATGAACAAATTTTTTCCAGCGTTAGCTGATAAATTAGTGCATAAATTTTTCTTTAATAATGGGTTATTAGTGAAATAAATCTCACACAAAAAATTACTGAATGGCAATTGTTACACTTTCAACAGATATAGGACAACAAGATTTCATTGTTGGAGCCATTAAAGGACAACTTTTATCGTATAATCAAGGTTTCAATATTGTAGATATTAGTCATTATTTATCTCAATCAAATTTTCCTGAAGCTGCCTATATATGTAGCAATGCATTTCAGCATTTCCCAAAAAATACCATACATATTGTTCTTTTGCACTTCTTTGAGAACAAAGTAAATCATCTGCTTGTTGCAGAACATAATGGTCAATTTATTATTTGTGCAGATAATGGTATTTTAATGATGATAACAAATGAACGTCCATTTAAAGTTCATAAGGTATCATTTTCTAATTCAAAAACATTTCTTGAAACAACAAACTTAATTGCACAATATGTATATGAATTAAGTAAGTGTTTTAGTATTGATACAATTGGTGAAATATTTGCCGAATACTTAACTAAACTGCCCTTGCAACCAACTATATCAAACAATTGGATTAAAGGACAAATTATTTTTATCGACAATTTTGAAAACGTAGTTATTAATATTACCCAACCAATTTTTGAAGAGCAGCGTAAAGGAAGACGTTTCAATATAGTTCTAAAAAGAAACGAGGTTATTGAAGATGTAAGCGATAATTATTTATCTGTTAGTGAAGGAGAAAAAGTTGCTTGGTTTAATAGTGCTGGTTATCTGGAACTAGCAGTTAATAAAGGCAATATGGCTGGTCTTTTTGGCTTGCAAGGATTCAACGAGATTAATTATAAAGAAGGAAAATCTATGCAGAATAAATTATTTTATTCAACAGCAACTATATTCTTTGAAGACTAAAATTCTAATATGAAATATTTGTTTTTTTTAATAATATTGATAGCATGCAATAACAATCAATACAAACTAGCTGAAGATGGGTTAGATGCTGCACGTGAGTTTGAGAATGCTTGTTTAAAAGGAGATTTTAAGAAGGCTAAATACTATATAGTTCAAAATCAAAAAAATAATAATTTGATTTTTGATATTTCAGATCAATATTTTAAAAATACAGAAGCTCAAAAAAAAGAATTAGGCAATGCTTCAATAAGGGTTATATCAACTAAAGAAATTGACTCCATTTCATCTCTAATTATTCTTGGTAATTCTTTTGATACAAGGATTGATACGTTATTTACAATTAAAAAAAATGCTGGCTGGCTTGTAGATTCTCAAAAATAAAAAAGTATCATGCTAAGAAATATCTTATTTGTTGCTTTTGGTGGCTCAATTGGAAGTGTTTTTCGTTATCTGATGGGACTCATTATAAATACGAAGAAAATTCCAGTAGCAACTTTTACAGTTAATATTTCTGGCAGTTTTTTTATAGGATTATTGATGGGTTACATGATTAAACAATCCAATGCCCAAAATTGGCAATTGCTATTGGTTACAGGGTTTTGTGGAGGATTTACTACCTTCTCTACTTTCAGCTGGGACATCATTTTAATGCTTCAACAACAGCGATATTCATCCGCACTTTTTTATATTACTGCTACAGTTTTATGTGGCGTCGTATTTACTTTTTTAGGATTGGAACTAGCAAGGTATTTGAGCTGACAATCACAAGAAGTAGTACTTGAACAATAACTTTGGAACATAATTCAGTGAATAAATCATGGGTTGATTCTAACAAAAAAAGCTACAATTATATTGTAGCTTTTTCGTGATCCCGCTGGGACTCGGACCCAGGGCCCCATCATTAAAAGTGATGTGCTCTACCAACTGAGCTACGAGATCATTCCCTTTTTTTCGGAGTGCAAAAATAGGAGTATTATGTTAGTAGCCAAATTATTTGAAAATTATTTTCATAAAAAATTAATCCTCCCTATACTCAGATATTATTTTACTCCAATTATACCTGCTAATTGTTTTAAACAAAAAGTATGTTGCCATTAATGAAACTACTATTAATACTAGAACTAACCAAGTGTAAGGATAAATGAAAAAATGAATTATTCCAACCAACCCACCAATAATCATCATTGTAAAATTTTTCATCACTGATAAAAAATTAGGTTTGTATAGGGTTGTAGAAAACGGTAAGTACTTAACGGATGACATTGACATAATTGTGATAATGAATAACTGATTACTTATTGCCAAAATCATATTGGGAATAACCGAAAAACCAATAAAGCCAGTTGACACAACTAATGCTATAGTTGCAAGAGGAAAAAAGAACATTACTGTTACTGCTTTAATAGAGCCTGCAATAATTTCCCCAGGGTTAGAAATGGGTGTTATAAAATATATCCAAGCTGCTTTGTATTTGTCACTCATTACAATGCCACCTAAAGCTGTTACTATCATTAAACTTGAAAAATAAATGATTAATAAAATAAATATTCTTCCAGAAGATGTTTGCCCAGCAATGGCTGCACTCATTTCTGTTAAACTAACTTTTTTTTCTCTAAATAGCATCACAAAAATGATCACAATCATATATCCAATACCCGGATAAACCTTCATTTTAAAATCTCTGCTTCTTAACATCATTTTCCAAGTAAACAAAAAACCCATTCTTTCAGTACCTGATTTTGTAATCAGCTTTGCCCACCACTCACTATAATTTTTCTTGCTTAAGTTTTCTTTAGTTGGCGTGAGAGTATTAGTTGCTATACTTCCAGAAGTTATTAAAGTTAGTTTTTGATTAAATGAAGGAGCAAAATATTTTATAACTACCAACAGCAATACGATAGGAGTGAAAGTAGCTAATGGTATGCAAACGATGCTTGTGCTATTAAAAGTAAATGTATATAGACTATTCCATGCATTGGCAAACCAATAAGTTGGTAGCAACTTCATCCATTTATATTTACTAATATTAAAATCTCCATTTGCTTTTGCAATCATCCTGGGAAGTACTTGCCAACCTGCATAAATACCAATTGCAAATGCAATTTGAATGTAACTAATAATATTTTTAAACTTTTCGGGCGTTGTAATTTTTAGTATTATCAAGTAAAAAGCATTGATTAAAAACACAGTAAATAGAGTTGCTAAAATCACTAGCGGTATAAACAAAATGAATCCCACAAAACCTTTCTGAACAGTAATGAATACTGCTGTAGGGATGCTGATTGGTAATACCATTTTACTAATATGAATAATGATATGCAATAATCTAGAAAGCACAAATGTTCTATCATTTACAGGTTTGGGTAAGATGATGAAGTTGTCCCTCACATCTAATAAAACATTTGTAAAATCTGTGATAAGTGTTAATGATAGCAGCACAATAAACAAGGTGAAAAAGAGTGTGAGGTTGGTGGTGTAATCATCACTCATTGTAAAAACCATCAAGTAAAATAAACCCATAAAAAGTGAAGATAACATTCCCCAAAGCGTTGCATTACTGATTTCTTTTTTATTATGCTGTTGCTTACGCATTTGATGAAAAGAACTAGGCCGTCTATCATCCATCATTAACTTAACCGTAAGTATAGCTTCTAAGTGCTGCATATTGCAGCCCAGTTTTTTATAAAAACTTTTGGGAAATAAAAATATGTAAAGTAAAAATTTATTAAGCCAATTCATTGTATAGTGTTATTTAAACGCATTCATTAATTTATCTGCTGCATTGCCCAAATCTTCTTTTGAAGTTAGTTGAGCAAATATGTTTTCTAAACTATTGTTTCCTTGCTGTTGTTGTAGTTCTTCAAAAGTTCCATTGGCAATAACAGTTCCTTCATTAATTAAAACGATTTTATCACTTACTTTTTCAACAACATCCATCATATGGCTGCAATAAAAAATAGTTTTTCCATCTTTTGCTAGTTTACTAATTAGGTCTTTAATAATAATAACACTGTTGGCATCAAGCCCACTTAAAGGTTCGTCTAAAATAATAATATCAGGGTTGTGTAATAAACCAGAGGTTATTAAAACCTTTTGTTTCATTCCTTTGCTAAAAGTATCCATTCGCTGATGAATGTTTCCTTCTAATCCAAATGCAGCAAGCATTGTGTGCATTCTATCTTCAATAATATTACTAGGCATATTGTATAATTCCCCCATAATATTTAAAAATTCATTTGGCGTTAAAACATCATATAGTTCAGCTAGCTCTGGAACATAACCAATAACACTTTTAACTTCTACAGGATTCTTTTTTACATCAAATCCTTTAATGATGGCTTCACCCTGAAAATCGCTAATCAAACCACAAAGAATTTTAACTGTAGTGCTTTTGCCTGCACCATTTGGGCCAATATAACCAATCACTTGACCAGGATATATATCAAGATTGATATTTTTTAAAACAGCTTTTGAGCCATAGTTTTTATAGATATTTTTTAAAGAAATGATGGGTTGCATTGCGATTATTATTTGCTGTAAAGATGTTATATTTTATCATGCACAAAAAACATTCATTTCTCTTTTTTTTAATGTTACATTTACTTGCATTGCCTTTAATTAATTAAATGATCAACTTCTTAATAAAATATGTAACAATCTTTTTTTTGTGCTTTGCTTTTAATAGTATTTCCAACGCGCAGCAATCTGTTTCATTAAATGCACAGCAAATTAGAGCTTTAGCATATCTTGATAGTATAGGTAAAATTGACTCAAGTGTTTACTGGCCTCATATTAAGCCCAAACGCTTCATTCAAAATATTCGAAAAAATATTACCAGCCCAACTTTTATATATGCAGGCTCTAACACTAATTTTTGTAGCTATGCAGCTTTAAGTTATAGTTGTATCAGCACTTATTCATTGCGTTATGCAAGATTCATGATTGAGCTCTATAAAAATGGTAAAGCAGATTTTAGAAAGGTGCATTTTAATCCATCTAATAAAGTAAAGTTGGCATCGGGTCAATTAAGGTTTAAAGGAGAATTAGATATAAACCACGCAGATCAAATGTTTTATTTGTCTTTGGCAGATCATTTTAAAGGCTATATAAATTGGTTGAGTTTGAGTTATGGCCCAGGGAAAGAAAATGTACTTTGGCCTTCTACAAATTTTGCAAAATTCAACAGAATGCTCAGGCGTATTTGTGATTACAAAGTGGATGCAGTTGGCTCAGATTTAATCAGACCAATTTTTAGTGATGTAATTGCGTTTTTAAATCAAAAACTTGCAGAAAATCATCAAGTATTTCTATTTATTAACAATGCCATTCTGCATAAAAGCAATCATAATAAAGTTAAGTTCCGATTTCCAACACACTATGTTGTTCTTTTCAGTATTACAGAAAGTGCTGGTATCACTAATTTGATTTATTGGGATTATGGTTGTAAAACATTATTGCAATTGCCAACAGAAACGTTTAAAGACATTCTTTTTGGAGTAACTTGGTGTAATAAAAATGCAGCGGAATGAAGGATATAAAAACAACAGTAATACTTTTTATAATATCTTGTCTTATTGCAAGCTGTTCAACGACTCTACCAAGTCATTATCTAGAAAAATATTACAAACAAAATGAAGCTGCTATAGTTGATATTAAAATTAATTACAGCAACATCTACAAGCAAAAAC
>Ga0114975_10003768_pt1 | contig 10030 bp, 9 predicted proteins | sample S_130626_EF_Meta_FD_87031 | JGI IMG/M metagenome (GOLD analysis project Ga0114975, IMG submission 87031) | Freshwater microbial communities from Lake Simoncouche, Canada to study carbon cycling - S_130626_EF_MetaG | ecosystem: Environmental > Aquatic > Freshwater > Lake | place: Lake...
TGTGAACTGTGATTAGCAAACTGAGAATGTTTCTCACATATTCACCCGGTGGCATGTGCATTCGTATCCGTAACGGGTAAACTGGGATGTAACTACATTTGGCATGTTTCGTTGACTTCGGTTGCGATTCATGTTGACTAATAAGGAAAACTTTTATGTCTTTCGTTGGCAAACCAGCCCCGGAATTTACCGCTCCTGCGTTCTTCCCTGGAGATACCGCAGCATCCGATGTCAAGTCGCTCTCCCTCTCCGACTACCGCGGAAAGTGGGTTGTATTCTTTTGGTATCCCCTCGACTTCACGTTCATCTGCCCGACTGAGATCCTTGCATTGTCGGATCGCCTGGATGAGTTTGAAGAGCTCGGTGCTGTCGTAATCGGTGCATCCACCGATTCCGTATACTCCCACCGTGCATGGGTACGTACACCACGTGCTGAAAACGGAATCGAAGGTACGGCGTATCCGATCATCGCTGACATGACGCAACAGATTGCTGCTGACTACGGCGTCCTGATTGAAAATGATGGCATCGCACTCCGCGGACTGTTCATCATCGATCCAGATGGAGTTGTAAAGCACTCCACCATCAATGCTTTGAACGTTGGCCGCAACGTGGATGAAGTCATCCGTACACTGCAGGCTCTGCAGAGCGGCGGACTTTGTGCAGCGAACTGGAAGCCAGGTGCAAAGCACCTTTCCCCAGGAAGCTAATCATGCCGCTTCGCCGTGGCGCTGAGCTTCCATCGCTTGCTGGTGCAACCGAATGGATAAACGGTGAAACAACACGGGAGAGCCTTATCGGCTCTCCCTGCCTTGTTCACTTCTGGTCCCTGTCGTGCTACATCTGTAAAAACAACCTTCCAGCCCTAGCGGAATGGAAGGCCAAGTATGGTCCACTTGGACTCAAAGTTGTGGCCATTCACATGCCCCGCTCCGAGGATGAAACCAATGTCGAGCTTGTGAAGCAAAGCATGCTTGAGCATGGGATCACCGAGAGCTGTGCGATTGACAACATGCATGATGTCAAAGATGCCTTTCTGAACGAGGCTGGCTTTGTACCTCACTACTATGTCTTCAACGCGGATGGTATTTTGGAGAGCCGTGCTGCTGGGGATGCCGGAGTTGCATCTATTGATGCTGCCCTTGTCAAACTCTTCTCAGCCTGACAGATTACATTCAATTACGGGAGGTATTGTGGCACTTTTGCCCGATGCCTCCCGTATTGCTTTTTCAGGAGAACTTCGATAACCCATGGATCAATTTGCAGGTAAGACATCCGATGAGCGCCTCTTGGCAACCCCAACGTCAGAAGAGGCATCGTTCATTCACAGTGACCCTTGGCGGGTACTCAGAATACAGAGTGAGTTTGTTCGTGGACTTGATGCGCTTGCTGACCTTGGCCCAGCAGTAACACTCTTTGGCAGTGCGCGGACTCGGGTAGGCGACCCATATTACGCGGCAGCGGTGGATACGGCGCGCCTCCTTGGTAAGAAAGGTTATGCAATTGTCACTGGCGGCGGCCCGGGCATTATGCAGGCTGCCAATGAAGGGGCTAAGCTTGCCGCAGTAAAGAGTATCGGCCTCAATATTGAGCTGCCTTTTGAGCAACACTTGAATCCTTACTGTGATGTATCTGTTGACTTTCGGTACTTTTTCGTTCGGAAGGTGATGCTCGTAAAGGTAGCGAGTGCGTTTGTTATTTTCCCTGGTGGGTACGGCACCTTAGATGAGCTAATGGAAGCATTGACTCTTGTCCAGACGGGTAAGATTTCAAACTTTCCGATAATCCTCTTTGGGTCTGCATATTGGACTGGACTGGTCAAGTGGCTCAAGGACACCGTTCTCCCTGATGGAAAAATCAGTGCATCCGATATCGATCTCCTAAGAATAGTCGATACGCCGGAAGAAGTCGTTCATATCGTCGCAGCGACGACAAACTCGGGCAAGGATCATGATCACCAGCTTGACATTGAGCGAGCAAGCCTGGCGGAAGCAGCGAAGGCTTATGCCCCTCCGCCATTTGCCTTGCAATAAGCTGCCCGTTAAGGACAAAACCCTCCCTGTTGCGTCAGCAGCAGGGAGGGTTTGTAAATTTACGCGTTAGGCCTCTAGTCGATGAAGGCCACACCTTCGCCTGCCACTACTCGGCCAAGTATGCATGCATTCTCGCCGCTTGCATTGAGTTCACTGACAAGACTATCGGCCTTGGATGCAGGAACCACGACAACCATCCCAATTCCCATATTGAATGTCCGCATCATGTCATCCAACGGAACATTGCCTTTCTCTTGAATCAGATTAAAGAGTGCAGGGATTGTCCATGCACTCCGGCTGATTTCAGCACCGGTGCCGTCTGGAAGAGAGCGGGGAATATTGTCTACAAACCCGCCGCCAGTGATATGTGCCATCGCACGGATTTCATGCGACACAAGTCGTGGCAACAGTGCATTTGCATAGCAGCGATGCGGAGCCAGCAGAGCATCTCCTACCGTCGTACCAAGCGCATCCACAAAAGTTTCCACCCCAAAACCGGCCACATCGAATAACACCTTACGAGCCAGCGAGTAGCCATTTGTATGAAGACCATCGGATGCGAGTCCAACCAGAACATCGCCAACTTCGACGGTTGAGCCATCAATAATTGCTCCGCGGTCGACGATACCAACGATACACCCGGCAAGGTCATATTCGCCTGCCTGGTACATCCCGGGCATTTCAGCAGTCTCACCACCGATGAGGACACATCCGTTTGTACGACATCCCTCTGCCAGACCCTTGACTACATCGGCAGCAACGCTTGGCTCCAGCTTCCCGGTTGCAAAGTAGTCGAGGAAGACCATCGGGCGTGCGCCCTGAACGAGGATGTCATTGATACAGTGCCAGACAAGATCTCGCCCAATCGTGTCATGCTTGTTCATCATGAACGCGACCTTGAGCTTGGTTCCAACACCATCCATGCTGCTTACAAGCACAGGATCGATTCCAAGTTGACCCGCAAGCGAGAACATCCCACCGAAGGATCCGACATCCGCGACAACATTTGCATTGAATGTTGACCGGATGTGCTGCTTCATTTGGCGAACAGCCTCAGTACCAGCATCGATATCGACACCAGAATCAGCATATGTGGTTGTCTTCACTTCATCGGACATGGGGAATCTCTCCTGCCAAACAGTCAAACAAAAACCCACCTTGCGCGGTGGGTTGAAAGTGGAATCTCGGAATCAGAGGATCCTAACGAATGTCCTCTGCGACCTGAACAGAGCGCTTTATCAAGCTGAACTATGCCCCGGCTCTCCCGCCCACTCCACCAGCGTGGAGCGTTACCGCGCGATATTATCACGTGGCTATGATGCAAGCAAAGCCTGACCCGGATGTGCTCCTCACGATTGATGCAGGAGGAACATCGGTGCGCTTTCGCCTCCAGCGGAACGAGACACTTCTATGTAATGACTGGACTGTGTCGGCATCGGATGACGGCCGCCCACCGAAGTTACAGCCAACGATTGTCCAACCTGATGTGATTGTAGCCGGCATCACAAAAGTAAGCCGCCCTGGCGTAGTCGATGCTTGGAAACATGCGATTGAATGCCAGTTTCCAGCGGCTCATGTACATATCGTGCCTGATTATGAGCTTGCAGCGGCGGCTGCGATCGATACGGAAGGTGCGGTGATGCTCCTTGCAGGCACGGGTTCGCTGGCATGCGTACTTGAAAATTCGAAGCTAGTGCGCATCGGTGGGCGCGGCTGGGAATATGGCGATGAAGGATCTGGCGCATTTATCACCACCGAAGTACTGAGGCGCTGTGTCCGTGGACTCGATGGAATGCTTCCATCCACACCACTGATAAGTAAAGTCATTGATCTAGCCGGAACCAGGGATGCTGGAGACTTTGCGACTTGGGCTCGCAGTGAGGCTGAGATGCAGGGTCGTGGTTTTTTGGTGCCCATGCTTACGAGTGCTGCCGCTGAACAGGATAGTGAAGCCATCAACCTCTTTCATGGTGCTGGAGGCTGGCTCGCACGACTGGCACGCACCGCCAAGTTGCGAAGTTCGTCGACAAGACCTGACATGATTGTGATCAGGGCTGTTGGCGGGCTTTGGGAAACCGGTCCGTTTATTAGGGATGCGACAATCACTACCCTCGAAAAGTGGTTTGACACCGTTGAGTTTTCCCGCTTTGAAGGGAGTCACTTGATGGGAGGTCAGCGTTTGCTGGCATTGGGTCACTGCCCCATCGCACCCCCAAAGACATAGCCTTGTTGACACTGTTCGCGAGTCGGGAGGGAACCTGTATTTGCTCTCGTCGGTAATGTCAACCAACAGCAATGTACGAGACCACTTGCTGTCGATAGCAAACACCATAAGCACATCGACTGGCCAGAAAATTGTTTCATCGACTTGAATCCGGTTAGAATACACAGAGCTGCAGGGCGAAAAGGGAAAGCTGGAACTTCCAATGAGTGTTGACCGCAATGTTTGGATATACGGCACAGGTTTATTGATTATCGTTGGCGGTTGCTTTGCCATCGGGTATGCCGTGCTACCGACAAAACCAGCATTTAATGCCAAACAAGTTGTGGCTGGTCCAACACCTACCCCGCTGGAAGCCCCTGCACCTGCTCCAAAATCCGATATCCAAGTACCAAAGCTGGTAATTGAAGACATTACCGCTGAGAAGACAGCGACCGCTAAGGCATCAGAAGAGCCGCCTCCTACCGAACCGGACCCAACTTCGGCATCTCCAGAAGAATTAGATATCCAAGTTGATACGTCGAAGAAGGGCGATTCAAACGATGGTACATCGGAGCCATCCCCTATCGATTCACCGCCACCATCAATAGATCCAGAGCCTACTAAAGCAGCAAAGCCCGTCCAATCAAAACAGGCTCCACAGGTGGTTACGCCTCCAAAACCGGATGCCAAGCTTACGGTCCCCCCGCCGGCAGATGAAGCTCTAGCGTTATTCCGTGTCAGGATCAATGGCATAAAGCCGACGCGTAAGGAAGCAAGTGTCTTGGTAAGCGAGCTTAAGGATAAAGGCTTTTCTGCAACCATTCTCCCTCTTGCTGGAAGCTTTGTCGTTCAAACTGGCGCGTTTAAAGATCGAAAGAGTGCTGAGGCGCTGCAGCGCACGTTGTTGGATAACGGCTACGATACCAGTATCACCAACTGAGAGCTCCTCAATAAACGAATTCATAGCAACCGCTAAAGTGATAGCACTCGACGCATCGCGTCAACTTAGGCCGTTTACTATAGCCAGAAATTAGACTGGGCATATAAAAGTCCGCCCAAGCACTTTAGGGCAATCGCCCTACCGATGGGCCTTCCGTGGATTACAGGTGTTCTGGTGTGCGTTATCCAGAATGTTCACAATGAAAGCATCGTACACAGCGAGACTGTGACACTATGCTAAGCTACTGAGATTGACATGTAATTGAGTGTAGAGCGTATACCCATCCGTTCCCGTTTCGCCCTACCGACGGGTTTTCCGTGGATCCAAGGCATCCCGTAGGCCGTCCCCAAGGAAGTTCAATGCGATGACCGTCAAACTCAGCATCGTCGCTGGAACAATCACCAAGCGAGGCTCAGACTTGTAGAAGTCGAGAGCATCGTTAATCATACGGCCCCAGCTTGGCATCGGGCGCTGAACACCGATTCCAAGGTAGGAAAGCGTTGCTTCCGCCAAGATCACACCTGCGGCATCCACCGTCACAGCAACAATCACCGGCGAAACGAGGTTTGGTAGGATGTGGTGCAACAGGATTCTGCCGTGACTGGAGCCGATGCTGCGTGCTGCATCCACAAACTCGCGCTGGCGAAGTGCAACGACTTGTCCTCGGACCAGACGGGCCAGTGGTGGCCACCCGGTTACTCCGAGGCTTACGACGACCAACAGCGCGGATGTTTCAGGCCGCGAGCTGGTTGCGCCGAGTGTACCAAGTAACAAAATGGCCAAAAGGACATCTGGAAATGCCAACAGGACATCGGTGACACGCATCAATAAGCTGTCGATCCAACCACCACGATAACCAGCAATCAGGCCCACCGTGACGCCAAGGAAGACGACGACACACTCGACGCTTACCGCTACCATCAGCGAAATACGCGCTCCGACGAGGACGCGCGTCAATATGTCACGTCCAAGGTCATCCGTGCCAAGGATATGTTTAGCTCCGGGAGGCAGCAAGCGGGAATCCGGTAGCTGCTGCTCGTAGCCAAATGGCAGAATCATCGGAACGATTGCCGCTGCAAGGATGAGCAGTGCCAGAAAGATGATGCTTGCGAGGGCGATTTTGTTTGCAGCGATGCGCTGCCATGTTTCCCGTGGAGTCATCTCAAATCGCCTTTTGGTCCGATACACGGGCACGTGGATCGACAAAGCCTTGGAGGATATCGACCAATAGGTTTACGCCAACAAAGATTCCCGCAAGCAACAGGGCAAGGCCCTGAATGACGGGGTAATCGCGCGCTGTGATTGCCGTGATACTTTGGTTGCCAATTCCAGGAATGGTAAAGAATGTCTCAACGACGAAGGATCCACTAAGGAGATATCCAAAGGTTGTGCCTGCGACTGTCAGAATGGGCGAAAGTGCATTGCGAAGTGCATGCTTGAACAGTACGCCAAGTGGACGCACGCCTTTGGCTCGCGCCGTTCGAATAAAGTCCTGGCTTAGGACATCCAGCATCGCAGACCGAGTAAGGCGGGCAATCAATGCACTGGACCTAGCAGCAAGAACGACAGTCGGCAGAATGAATGTTGCAGGGTCAACAAGACCTTCTTGCAGAGAAAATCCACCGACAGGCAGCCAGCCCATTCGCACAGCAAGTACAAGCGTTAGCACTGGCGCGAGGACAAAGCTCGGCGTCGCGACACCGAGCAAAGCAAAGGCCATCGCAAAGCGGTCGATCCACGAGTTGTGTTTTATGGCTGCAATCACACCGAGAGGAATACCAGTGAGTAGCGCAAGTCCAAGTGCTGAAACCGCAAGAATCGCCGTGTTTGGAAAGCCACGAGCGATGAAATCCGTAACAGGTTCCTTGGTTTGGTAGCTTCGTCCAAAGTCACCCTTTGTGACAACTGCGACAACATACTTACCGTAACGCTCGAGGGGAGGCCTATCGAGGCCCCATTCGTGCCTGACGCGCGCCTTTGCTTCGGGTGCAGCTCGCTGTCCAAGAATAATATCTACCGGATCGGCGGGTGAGAGGTAGGCGGCAAAGAAAACGAGAAACGAAATGGCAAGAAGAGTCGGAACTGCCAATCCGAGGCGCGTCAGCACATAGCGGAGCATCAGTAAAGCCTATTCGACCGTGGTCGTCTTGTGTGGCAAGTGGCCCATCAGAGAATCCTTGATTCCCTTCACCCATGGCTTAACGAGCTCAAGGTCCTTCTGGAAGTAGATCGGAACCCATGGCGCATCATCCACGACAAAGCGCTCAGCCTTGGCATACAACGCCATCCGTTTTGCCGAATCCCGCTCGCTGTCTGCCGCAGCACACATCGCATCGTATTCTTTGTTGGTGTACCCGGTGCGGTTTTCCGGTGACCCTGATGTCAGCAAGAGGCTCAGGAAGTTCTGTGGGTCGAGGTAGTCCGCACTCCAGCGCATGTGAAAGAGATCAATCTCTTTGTTGTCCGTGGCCTTGAGGAAGGTTCCCCACTCCATTTCACGCAAAGTTACAGGGATACCGACTTTGCTGAGCTGCTCCTTCATAACTTCAGCAGCCTTCGCTAGATCCGTTTGCTTTTCACGGAAGCTCAGCACCAGCGGAGGAAGACCTTTACCGCCTGGGTAGCCGGCAGCAGCCAACAATTCCGATGCCTTTGCAGGATCAAACGCGAGTCCCTTAAAGGACGCATCGTAGCCAGGGAGACCGTCCGGCAAAACGCCTTCAGCACGCTTGTTAATGCCGAGAAGGACTGTCTTGATGATCGCATCCTTGTCAACCGCATGGGCGACAGCTTGGCGAACCCGCTTATCCTTGAACGGCGCGTAATGTGTCTGGTTGAGACCGAGGTAGAACGTTGCGGCACGACCAAAGGTCTGAATCTCGCCAGAAACCTTGGCATCTGCCTTATCGCGCTCGTAATCGCCCTTCTCGAGAGTTACGATGTCGAGTTGTCCGGCATCGTAGCGATTGCGAGCCGTCTTTGCATCCAAAATGATCGGACGCTCAATCTTCTTGAGCTTTGGTGCACCTGCCCAGTAATCCGCATTGGCATCAAGGATCACTTTCCCCTGACGGACATAGCTACCAAGCTTGTATGGGCCGGTTCCAACGACCTTGGTGGATGTTACCGTGAAGGCTCCACCCTCTACCTTCTCGCCCTTCTCGACTTCTGCTTTATCAAGCGCATATGCGGTTGGGAATGTCAGTTTGCCGAGGAAGTAGCTACGTGGTGCGGTAATCGTGATCGCGAGATGTGTGTCATCGATAACCTTGACACCCGCAAGTGTCGTTGCCGTCCCTGCGGCGTATTCTTTTGCCCCGACGATGTCATCGAGATAGTTCAGTGCTACCGGTGATGCCAGCTTCGGATCAAGCGAGCGTGCGATTGCATATGCATAGTCACCTGCGACAACGGGCTTGCCATTCTGGAACTTGACACCTGAGCGAAGTGTAAATGTGTATGTCTTGCCATCAGCAGAAACATCCCACTTCTCAGCGCCAAGCGGTACGACTTCGTTACTATCGTTCCATCCGACCAAACCTTCATACAGATTGTGCAAGAGGTCGATTGTAGGGCCATCGGTTACCAAAGCAGGATCCAGCGTTGTAGGCTCCGCCGTCAGTGCATAACGAAGGACACCGGGAACTTTGCCACCGGATGCATTTCTGCCAGGGCATCCACTAAGCATCACCCCTGATGACAGTGCAATCAGCGAGATGACAGATGCAGTGAGGACGGATTTACGGGTCAGAAAGACTGGGTTTGGCATGACCCGCAATTATAGCACGCAACCCGCCCCAGCGTTTCCAAGTACTGCTGTTCGAGTTCCGTTGGAGAAATCGTAGCAAGTAGATGCTTAGATAACAGCCACACTCATCCTCAGCAACTTGTATGGAAGTTGCGGTTGTGGACAAAAGTTATTGATTGACACCTACTCTGAAGCAGCAATTCCCAGTCGTGGGCTGTCAAGCATGCTTATCAGTTCAAGAAGCTTTGCTTTCCGCTCAGATTGCCGTTGTGATTCTTTGGCGGTGCGCTGTCGCTGCGAAACAACAACCGACTCCTGCTTTTCAAGATTCACTTTGCACTGATCGTAGAGAAGACGCGTTTGCTCCTGACGTTCCTTCAGCTTGCGCTTGAACGGATTCGAGATTGTGTACGCATGAAGCTCAAATCCACCTTCTTTTGCCTCGGCTTCAATACTCTTGACAGAGTTCATCCAGTAATCGCGCTCTTTGATCGCACCAACAACCAGGCGGTCTAGGCGTGACAGCTCTTTGTCTGTTGCTGCGAGGTGATCCGTCAGCATCGCCAAAGCTGAATTAGTGATTTCATCAAGCTCCGATGTATCCTGACCGGGCGCAAATCTCTCCGAAAGGAGCTGCAACCGTTTCGCTTGATCGATGATTGCATCAGGCACGCGTAGTTCGAGCGTCGTGCCGGCCGTTTCACAGATTGTGATCAAGGCAGATAGGCGCGCGCTCCACTCACCCCGCTGCTGGATGCCTTGATGAACGGCTGCTTGAACCGCCATTGCCATCGTAGATGCCAGTGATGTTGCAGGCTGTGCCGTGATAACAAATAACGCTTCCAGTACCTGAGGGTGTTGTTGTAAGCGCTCTAAGTACTCTGGGAAACGGCTGTCCTGAACGAGGAGAGCTAGCCCACCGGGAATACCCGATAGGCTTGATTGCATACCTACATCGGGAACGCCTGTCCCCTCAAAAACCATCATCAACAAGCGAGCGTAGTGAAGGGCATCCGTTTCGACGCCGCGTAAGAGCCGCTGTGCATGGTAGAAGCACTCTGCAACTTTTGTTTGGTTCTCATTTGCTGCATCAAGAACCAATCCAA
>Ga0114975_10003770_pt1 | contig 10025 bp, 11 predicted proteins | sample S_130626_EF_Meta_FD_87031 | JGI IMG/M metagenome (GOLD analysis project Ga0114975, IMG submission 87031) | Freshwater microbial communities from Lake Simoncouche, Canada to study carbon cycling - S_130626_EF_MetaG | ecosystem: Environmental > Aquatic > Freshwater > Lake | place: Lake...
GAAACAGAAGCCTCCTTGCGGACCCTCGCGGCAGCGAGACAAAGGAACGAGTTAATGCAATCAAACGTCGCCAACAATTTAGGCCGTTTGCTCCGGTAATATTAGAAGAACTGGCCGACACTTACTTTGATATGCCTGCCGGATTCGCTGACAGTAGGTACATGCAAACAGTTGCTCGGTGTCGTGTGCCTGAGCTGTTTCCTGCGGTGATTCATCACGACAAAACCAGTCGTGTACAAACTGTACCAGCCGACGGTTCGGGCATACGAGAACTACTTGAAAAGTGGTATGTTATGACAGGGTGTCCCATGTTGTTAAACACCAGTCTTAACATACGCGGCGAACCCATGGTCAATGATCGTGCAGATGCAGATCGTTTTGAACAGTTGTATGGCGTAAAGGTTTGTTCGTGAATATTCTGGTATGTGGAGATAGTTTTGCTGCCGAGTGGGGCAACGCACAAGGATGGCCAGATTTTCTTAAGAATAAACATACCGTCACCAACATAGCACAAGCTGGCATAAGTGAATATAAAATACTAAAACAAGTCGAATCGGTCGATTGGCAAAAATTCGATTGTGCAATAATTACACACACAAGTATGAGCCGTGTGCATATTGATCAACATCCTCTACATAAAACAACTCAGTTACACGGCGATTGTGATTTAATATACAATGATTTAGTTGAGAGTCGCAGTAAAGACCCAGTAGTGCAGGCCGGGATTGATTATTTTAAACATATATATGATCCGGTATACTATGGAGACATCTATGGATTAATGTTAGATCGTATTAGTGTTCGGTGCGTTAAACCTACTCTACATATGACCTTCTTCGATAACTCAGTAGAATATCCATTTATATGTCTACAACTCAAGTCGGTGTTCTCTCGTTTTCCTGGCAATAACAATCATTTGAATGTAGAGGGAAATATAAAAATGTCAAAGCTGGTAGAAGAATGGATAGAAAACGTTTATTAATTCAAGGATCAAGTTGGACTGTTTCTGCTTATAAAAAAAGTACGACCCGAAACATTGATGAGCGTGTGGCGGGCGGACTAGCAGAACTATTGTCTGCTGAATATGATGTAACCAATATTAGTGTACAAGATGATTTTAATTTAGGGTGCTGGGCACGATTACAAGAGCATCTTAAAAATAACAACAACTATGATTCAATATTAATATGTCAAAATGATCCGTTGCGTGATCTAAGCGTACTAAGAAGTACAGATGCAGAATGGCGTAACCAATTTGATCTATCAGTTGCCCAATTATTACTTGGCAACATTAATTCAATTACAAAACTTATTGATTTTCTATTAGATAAATTCTACAATAATTTGAGTCAACTTGAACTACCTGTTTATATATTTTCGGGGCCAAGTATAGTCAATACCAGACTGGCTAAAAAATACGGGCTAAATATTATCGAGCCCGAGTGGACCAAAGCATTAGTTCCGGATGGGCAAACATCAATGTTAGAAACTGGTGCAGAACTAGATTATGCACATGAATTGTTAATTAACATTTTTCCAGAATGCCAACAAGAGATAAAACAAGAATTTGTGTACTATGCTGATAATATTTGTAAAATGCTAAATGTATGGATCAACTATCCCAACTTATTTGCGTATCATCATCCCACTGCACTTGGTAATACTGTATTTTTTAATATCATAAAGGAATCAATATGACAACAAAAATTTTAATCATGGGTTTACCGGGTTCGGGTAAAACTACATTGGCCAAAGAACTAAAAATGCGACTAACAGTCACAGATAAATCTGTTGATTGGTACAACGCTGACATTGTGCGCGAGCAATACAACGACTGGGACTTTAGTCACGAAGGACGTATGCGACAGAGTGAACGTATGCGGGAACTGGCTCACGCCAGTCAGGCAGACTTTGTCATATGTGACTTTGTTGCACCTTTACGAGAAACAAGAAAGCGTTTTGGCGCTGATTTTATCATATGGATGCATACCATCGAAGTCAGCAGATACGACGATACCAACAAAATGTTCGAAGCCCCAACAAAATACAATGTGTGTGTTGATACCATGGACGCTGTGGCCTGGGCAAAGAAAATTGTAGTACAACTTACGGCAACAAAACAAACAATAGTCAGAAGTTGGTAATGAAAGACAAATTCAAACGCCTGTACATGGACTGGGCAATACGGGTAGCAGAATTGAGTCATGCCCGACGTCTACAAGTGGGTGCAGTTATTGTGAAGGACGACACAGTCATCAGCTATGGTTACAATGGTATGCCGGCCGGATGGGATAACAACTGCGAGTTTGAATATATCAATCCACAAACAAAAGTTGCAGAACTTGTGACCAGACCGGAGGTATTACATGCTGAATCGAATGCCATTGCAAAACTTGCCCGAATTATCAATAGCGGCAGCGGTGCCGATATTTTTGTTACTCATGCTCCTTGTTTGGACTGCGCCAAGTTGGTTTATCAGGCTGGTATCAAGCGTGTGTATTTTGGTACTGCTTATCGCAATGATGATGGGGTACAGTTCTTAAAAAATTCCGGTGTGGATGTTGAGCAGATCACTTAGCATAAATCTTATCAATGGCTGATGTAAGATTTTCCTTAAGTTCGTCCCAAACTAAATCTAAAAACTGTTTGCTGTAGAACCAAGAGTAATTGTGATCCAGTACTGACTGCATATCCACCAGCATTTTTTCTAATTTGCCATTGCTGAGTTCGGAGATATCTTTTACGATTCGGACCACAGCCTGCAATCTCGCAACCGGATCTTTGATCTCATCATAACTTTCGTCCCACCACTGATCAAATGTACGGAATCCGTAGCGTTTTAAATAGGCAAGATTATTGGCACAGCCCAGTAACACAAACGGCTGTTGTGCCACAATAGGTTTAAAAATCTTTTCTGTTAAGTGACATTTGTTTTCCCAGAAACAGGTTTCAGTGACTATATGCAAGAAACTTTCCATACATTCGGGAATTGCACTCAGTGTTTGACTACCATTGGGTATACTGTTTTTGTTTTGATAATCAATACGCAAAGGAAAATTGACTGTGTCAAGTATGTTTTTTGATTCCAAAACATAATCGGGATCAAGGTGGTATTGTGCAATGGCGCCAAAGATGTTTTCTTGGTAACTGTTGTTATACACAGGACATACGTCACTATAACTCACGTGACCGTGTTTTAACAAATTATTTTTGGCCAATTCTGCAACAAGAAAACTTCTATAGCTTCTGGCACCCCCTGTGATACGATTAAATGTTATATATTTTTTTTGAATAATTCTTTCATTAGGCGCAGTCAAATTGAGATCATATTGGTATCCTCTATACCAATCAGCTGCCGCAAATGCATGAAAGAAATAATAACAATCTGTGAAACGATGTTCCGCCAATATTTGATTTTTTGCTTCGCTATCAAGCTCGGTGTTAAGTAGTATTACAGGTCTAAATTTACCTTGATCGTCTCGATGAGTATTGGCATATTTAAAAAGAGATTGATTAAAATCTGGTATCAACGGTTCTTGGTCGTAACAGAACAACAATGGACCATCATTGCCGCTTAGGTCAATACTTTCTACATTTTCTGGTTGAGTTGATCCAAAAGGATGTAGATATGCGACCTTGGGTTGTGTTACAATACGTTGTGCCAAGGCCGACACATTTTCATAATGACTGTGAATATTATACATGTTTGATGTTTTTTATACTGGGACGAAACCTAATCGATTTGCACACGAACGGCCTGCTGACAGTTTAGAACAGGCCGCTGAATTGAGTCGCACTAGACTCTACTGGTATATTTATAGTGCCAATGATTATGCCAACTTTGATTTTGATTATGTGCCACCACCATGGGAAGAAGGTCACGTACACACATGGCCCACACAATGGAACCAGCACGGTGGTGCATATCTAGCAAACAAGCATACTGTACTTGAACATCAATGGCAGTTTCACAATCAAACTGTGCCTGCTGTGCCCACAGCCGAACATTGGCTAACACATCATGCTGTGGATTTTGATTATAGTTGGCAACCACATCCACACGACCCACCTTACATCTATGTGTTTGGCAATCAGTGGCACGGTGCTGAACGAATGGCCACTGTGGAGTATCACGTGCCTGGTGCTACCGAACGCAAATATATGCACGAGCCACGGGCACGTTTGTTGCCAACCACAAAGAATTGGGAAGTGCTGGCCGATGTAGATGTTGATTTTGATTTCAGTTGGTGCCCGGATCCACATGATCCGCCTTATATCTATGTGTTCGGCAACCAACACTGGAGCGGAGATCGCAGTGCCACTATAAAGTATCATGTGCCGGCTGCCACTGAACACAAGTTTGTTGATACAGTACAGGCCTATTTGGGAGTGTTGGACATATTCTTCGTTGACAAATCCAACGCTCAATCTCCGGCACGTTGGGCAACCATTGAAGCCAAATATCCCACAGCACAGTCTGTGCGCTATGCCAACAGCATGATGAAGACCATTGAACGTTGCGTGAATCGAGCACGTAGTCCACGCTTCTGGGTCATCACTAGCGAAAACATCTATGATGATTTTGATTTTGATTGGCACGCCGAACCTTGGCAACAACACATGACTCATGTGTTTGGGTCGCAGTGGAACAAATGGTCTGACACCTACCTGATCAACACTGCCGAATTTAATCGACATCGCACCTGGGCCAAGGGCCTGGAAGAGTTTCCTAATCTAAACTTTGTAGACAATCAAACAGTATACGTGCCCGATGACCTACACGACATCTACTATGTTGACCATAACAACAATGATCGCGAATCTCGTGAACGATTGTTGCATCGTTACCCCAATATCAAAATCACAAGGTTTGTAGACAACTACTTGGACACATTCAAACGTATCATGACGACAGCTACCACTGAGTATGTTTGGATCTGTAACAGCATCTGTGACTACAGTCGATTTGATTTCACCTGGCAACCCGAACCTTGGCAAAAGCACATGATCCATGTGTTTCCCAGCAACAACCAACCACGTGGTGACACATTCTACATACACGTGGATTCGTTTCGAGAACAGATGTACGAGCTTGAAATACTGGATTGGTTCAATGTGATCAACTACTGTGATGATCAACGCACAGATCGATTCCCTTCGCCCATTGTGTACTACGACAGCGACAATTTGATTGATGCTGTCAGACAATACCAATTTGATTTTCCCTATGTGGTGTTCACAAACGATCCAGATATCACGCACATTGGCAAACCATTATGCCTTTGGTCCGCAAAAGACCGTGCTGTCGAGGCCATTACACGTAGCGGTAGTACATCGATAGTGCCCCGTGAAATCAAGACACATTTGAAGTCGCAAATCTACGATTACCCCTACATAAACCGCCAAGAACGTGTGCATTTAAGCGAGCAAAGTCTAGATATAGTATACATCAGCAACGGCGAACCCGATGAACAACGTTGGTACGAACACCTGTGCTACCAAAGCAACACTGAGGCAAAATGGATCCGCGGAGTCAATGGGCGTGTGGCCGCATATCAGGCAGCGGCCCGTGCCAGTGCCACTCCTTGGTTCTTTGCTGTGTTTGCCAAATTGGAAGTGGCAGGCGGAGAGTTTCCTTGGTTTGAATGGCAACCAGATTACTATCAAGAACCCAAGCACTACATATTCAATGCTCGTAATCCGGTAAACGGCCTAGAGTACGGTCATATGGGAATGATTGCTTATAATCGGCGCCTGGTGTTGGAAAACAACTCGCCGGGCATTGACTTTACCTTGAGCCAACCACACGAGTCTGTGCCCATACTGAGTGGTGTGGCACATTTCAATCAAGATGTCTGGACCACCTGGCGTACAGCATTTAGAGAAACCTTAAAACTGCGCCTGTTCTTGGCCACTCAACCCACTGTAGAAACTGAACACAGATTCAACGTCTGGTTGACACAGGCACAAGGCAACTACAGCAATTATTGTTTGGATGGCGCACGTGATGCAGTTGAATACTACAACGAAGTAGCGGGCGATTTAGATAAACTACAGTTGAGTTTTGAATGGGCTTGGTTGCAGGAACGTTTTAAGAAAAAAACTTCTTGATGCTGGCAGTAATGTGTTCTACTTCACCATCTGTGAGTTCAGGATAGATAGGCAGACTTAGTGTCTCTCTGCACAGTGTTTCTGCACCTTGATAAGGCTTGGTGTTGTCAGCAAAGTCGTAACCCAATGGTAAATCATACAACGGATCTGCATAGTGTATTTTGGTTTCCACGCCCTCGTTTAATAGGAATGTCTGCAGCCTACTGCGTTTTGATTTTACTCTTACAACAAACTTGTGCCATGAGTGTACAACATCCTTGTTGGGGATCAAGATATCAAGATAAGGAAATAGTGTTTCGATATAGTAATCAGCAATCTTGGCTCTACGCCGTTGCCAAGCATCGAAGTGCTCTAATTTGACCAGCATCTGAGCACATTCACTTTCACTCATCTTGCTGTTGGTGCCTGACTGATGATGTCCACTGTCTTTGCCGTTGTCTTTGAAGTTAATTATGGCGTCAGCGAAATCAGTGTCATCAGTCAAGACCATTCCTCCGGATCCATAGTTGGGCAAGTTTTTTGTGGGATCAAAACTTAATACGCTGATGTCGCCCATCTTACCCGAAGGTATCCCACGATAGCTGGCACCAAAACTTTGCGCCGCATCTTCAATTATGTAAAGTTCTTCGTTGAAGAATTTGGTGTGTATACGAAACTTATCGTAGTCCAAGCAGTTACCATACAGGTTAACATACATAACGGCGTTGGCGCCGATGTCTTTGAACGTATCACCCAATGTTGCTAGATCCATGAGTCCTTGATGGTCAACATCGCAAATAACAGGCCTACGACGTGCCTGCAAGGGTGCATTAAGAGTGGCCGCAAAACTCACAGCAGGAATCAGCACAGCAGAATTTTTAAGTTCTGCAGGTTGAGTTGCTTGTAACGCAAATATCAATCCTTGCGTACCCGATCCCACAGATATGGCATGACGACGATCACATCTACGTGCAATGGCCTGTTCAAACTTCAATGTCTGCTCTCCATCAAGCACCTGACCTGAACGATAAACATGGTCAGTAATATCCAACAGTTGGTCTCTCAAAGACGCATACTGTCTAGATATTCCGAAGAAAGGGATTAGATCTTTAATTTCCAATATGGGCTCGTTTTAAACCAATCATGGTAGCGTTGAAATCCTTCTTCAACATCTACTTGGGGACTGAACCCAAAGTCTCTTTGTGCGGATTCTATGTTCAATGATCCACGACTGGGAAAATCCAAGTCTCGATCGTTGACGGTCAAGTTGCCGCCACCTGCTATTTTTAATACCATTTGTGCGGCTTCCAACAATGTAGTACTATGACTTCGTGTAATATTATAGGTCCGATTCACAGCGGCAGGACTCAGTGCGGCCTGTACAATTCCACGTGCGGTATCCTCTACATAAGTAAAGTCTAATGTTTCGTTGGCTCCATTTACCTTAAGAGTTTCTCCGCGCAAGGCTGACAACATGAATTTGCTGACCACTCGGTCCTCGACATCGAACTCGCCGTACACAGCACTGGGACGAATAATAGTGTGATCAAAGCAGGCGCGACGAGTGTAATCTTTGACAAGGTGTTCGCCCATTAGTTTCATTATGCCATATTGTCCCTGCGGTCGGCACAATGTATCTTCGCTGACATTATCTGTAAAGTTGCCATAGACCATACTGCTGGAAATGTACACAAAGCGAGGAATTCGAAAGTTCTTAACCAATTCTAACAAATTAACTAGAGAAGTTGACATTACTTCTGCACCCCATACAGGATTAGCACTCACAACTTTCTGTCTTGGAAAACTGGCAAGATGTATGACTGCATCACAGCCAGTGCCAAAAGATCTAAAGAAGTTTTCTATTTGTTTATGTTCGCGCAGGTCTATATAATGTATGCCTGCCCTCATACGGGCCTTGCGTTCTTGCGTCAGGTATTCTAGTTCGGCTTTGTGTACAAATCCGTAGTTGGTATTGCTGTCTAATACGAAACACTCGTGTCCCAGTGCTTCAAGTTGCCGAACCACATTGTGTCCAATAAAGCCAGCGCCGCCAGTTACAATAAATTTCATTGGAATTTCAGTCTAAAAAAAGTTTCTGCTTCAGGGTTGAGTTTACCTGAAATGACCACTCGATATCCAAAGCTCTCTACGTCTGGTTGTACGTGAAAAACAGGTTCACCTATGACATTGGCCATGACCCACTTGCCGTGTTCGGTGTCTTGCCATTCGGCTATAGGGAACCCAGCGTACAGATATGGATCCTCTACATCGCCCATTGTAAATTCGTGCAGTATCATATATTGTTTTATACAGCCATTGGCGCCACAATAGCATCGTGGCTGGAGTAGCTGTCTAGGCGAATGTCGGCCATGGTAAAATCATCAATGGATTTTATATCAGGGTTCAGCCATAGTTGCGGAGCAGGCAATGGTTCACGCAATAATTGTTCTTTTACCTGCTCAACATGATTCGAATATATGTGTGCGTCGCCAAGCACGTGAACGAACTCGCCTACATCTAATCCGCACACTTGAGCAATCAGGTGTGTGAGTAGACCGTAACTTGCAATGTTAAATGGGACGCCTAGAAACATGTCGCAACTACGCTGATACATCTGACAGCTCAGTTTGTTATCGTTAACATAAAACTGAGCAAAGCAATGACACGGTGGGAGAGCCATGGCATCTAATTCGCCAGGATTCCATGCTGATAATATATGTCTTCGTCCGTGTGGGTCTGCTTTTATACCCTCAATCAATTGTTTTAGTTGGTCAACTTCGTGTCGTACTGTACGAACTGCGATTCTGCCGGTGGCGGGCACTGTTCCCATTTCGTCATACACACGCCAGTGGCGCCATTGTACACCATACACACGACCTAGGTCGCCTGGGTATTTGGCACGGGGTTGCCAGTAAGGTGCTGTGGCATTGGCAGACCATATGGTTGTCTTTTCCGACTCGGCGCTACCATGTAATATCTCTCGCAACCGCTTTTCGTCCCCTGACCCTTCAATGAACCACAGCAATTCTGATACCACACTACGCCAGGCCAGTCGCTTGGTGGTCACAGCAGGAAAGCCTTGACTCAGGTCATAGCGTTGTTGCATACCAAACAAACTGACGGTGCCTGTTCCGGTGCGATCTTGTTTGGCAGTGCCTTTGTCTAATACTTGTTGTAATGCATCTAAATAGGTTTTCATAATCTTATGGGCGATTGTCTGAGAAGTCTAATGTCGTTGCACTATTTTACATTCTAAATCGGTTTTTGTAAATCATAAAGGTACAACTGCGATCCGCACTGGGTCCAGCAGTCATGGCACGAAATCCATTTAGATAACGATCTAGGTGTATGCGTGTGTCCGAACGGAAGTTGCCCTTCATGTGTGTCAGGTAAACATAATCACACAGTATGCTAGAAGATTCGATCAAGTTTTTGCCGCCTATGACAAATATCTGTCGATCGGGGTGAACAGCTTCTATACGCTGTAGCTCGGTGACCACGTCACCTTTGACAGTTCGAACACTGGGCACAGCAACAGCTCTTCTGGTAAAAACATAGTTGATTCTGTCGGGCAAGGGTTTGGGCATTTTGGGATTGTCCCAGGTGTTACGACCCATGACAACAACTTGCCCCTTGGTCAGTTCGTGAAAGTGAGCCAAGTCTTCGGCATTGTGCGGCCAAGGCAGTGTCCCATTGAAACCGATATTGCCTTGTCCATCGGAAGCAAAAATACAATTGATCATAAATTTTTAAGTAAGCGGTCTGTGAATTTTTGAACCACTTTGCTGACACTGTCAATGTTGATATAAAAGTCAACATCCTTTATGTAAGCATCAAGATCCTTGAGTTGTTGATTGAGTTGAATTTCAATTACTTCTGGATCTACTCCTTCTTCGAGCAATTCAGTTATGTTGATTTCAACCACAGTATCATCC
>Ga0114975_10003771_pt1 | contig 10024 bp, 10 predicted proteins | sample S_130626_EF_Meta_FD_87031 | JGI IMG/M metagenome (GOLD analysis project Ga0114975, IMG submission 87031) | Freshwater microbial communities from Lake Simoncouche, Canada to study carbon cycling - S_130626_EF_MetaG | ecosystem: Environmental > Aquatic > Freshwater > Lake | place: Lake...
ACAGTCTGGCTTCCATCGCCTATCAGGCTTGGGGGACCGACCTCGGCGAAAATGCGGCGGCCCGGACCCAGGTCACGGCCTGGCGCGAAGGCTTCGGTCTGGCGGGTGTCCTGGTCGCCACCGCTTTTCTGGATCCCTCGCAGCGCGACGCCCTCGGCATCACCTTTTTGGCCGCCACCGGCCTCGCCGGGCTGCTCTTGATGCGCGCGCCTCCCGCACCGATTGCCTCTGGCGTCGGTCACGCTGGCGCCGACTCCCCCGACGCGGCGCTCTGGAGTTGGTCCCGGGTTCGCAGCAATCCGGCGTTCTTGCGCCTGCTCCTCATTTACGTAACCAATGGCGTCGCGGCGGCGATTCCCGCCACCTTGCTCCTGTTTTTTGTTCGCGACATCCTTCATGCTGAAGCTGTCACGCCGGTTTTTCTGGCCGCCTACTTTCTGGCCGCTGGGCTGGGGATGCCGCTCTGGGTCATCGTGGCCCGACAGATCGGCCTTCGCCTAGCGTGGCTCGCGGGGATGGGGCTCTCGGTGGCCGGGTTCGCCTGGGCCCTCGGTCTCGGATCGGGCGATGTCTGGGCCTTTGGCGCGGTCTGCGTGGTCACGGGGTTCGCGCTCGGTGCTGATCTGGCCATTCCCGGTGCCTTTCTGGCCCAAGTGATTGCCGACCGCGGGGACCGCGGGCCGACAAGCGGCGCGTATGTCGGTCTATGGAATCTGGCGACCAAAGCCACTCTAGCGATCGCCGCAGGCGTCGCGCTGCCGCTCCTCGACCTGTCCGGCTACGTGCCGGGCAAGGCGGGCGGCGAGATCGCGCTATCGCTGGTCTATGCGGCCATCCCCTGCGGCCTCAAACTGCTCGCCAGCGCCATTCTGGGCCTGGCGCCCCCCGAATCCCGTGTTGGACTCCTGAGGCAAACCCATGTGGCTTGATGCGTTGCTGGCGCCCCTGAACCCGCGTGTGAACGACTGGCGCGATCGACGAGTCTGGCTCGTCGGCGCCTCCAGCGGGATCGGCGCGGCACTCGCGCGCGAGCTCGCTCGGCGTGGCGCACGCATTGCCGTCTCGGCCCGCCGCGAACAATCCCTGCACGCTGTTCTGGACGAAGTCGGGACCGGGCCCGATCAACGGGCCATCGATGCCCTCGTGCTCCCGCTCGATGTAACCAATCCCGCAGCACTCGCCGCCGCGCGCGATGCCATCGTCGCGGCCTGGGGCGGCGTCGATACGGTGATCTGGCTGGCGGCCCTCTGGGTGCCGATGCGCGCGGAGGATTTTGATCTTGCGGCCGCGCGGCGCACGATTGAAATCAATCAGATCGGCGCGCTCAACCTGCTCGCCGCGGTGCTGCCTATTCTCCTGGATCAGGGTCAGGGCAACCTGGTTTTGACCGCGAGCGTGGCGGGCTGGGGCGGCATGCCCAAAGCGCTCGCCTATGGCCAAACCAAGGCTGCCTTGAACCATATGGCGGAAACGCTCTGGCTCGACCTCCATCCGCGGGGGATCGGCGTTGCCGTTGTCAATCCCGGCTTTGTCGATACGCCGGCAACCGCCACCAATACCTTCCAGATGCCCGCCCTGATCAGCGCCGACGAAGCCGCCAACCGCATTCTGGCGGGGATCAGTGCCGGGCAATTCAACATCCATTTCCCCCGACGCTTTACCGGCATGCTCAAGTTTCTGCGCTTGCTCCCCATCCGCTGCTGGTTCGCCGTTATCCGCCGCACCACCGGCCTGTAACGTACCGAGCGCCCTGCATGCATGCCGATCCACGTACCCCGGGCGCGCCAGACGCTATGGCGCCCGGTGCCCACCCGGTGATGGCGATCCGGCGCATCGTTGACCTGTTCAACACCATCGCCCCCGCCGATATCGAGCGCCTCATCGCGTACTACTGCGAGGACGCCGAGTTTGTCGATCCATTCAATGCGGTCCGCGGGATCGCCCCGATTGAGCAGATTTTCCGGCATATGTTCGAACGCCTGGAACATCCACGCTTCGAAGTCCTCACCGCCGTGGGGGACGCGCACGAGGCCATGCTGACCTGGGACTTCCGGTTCCGCTTTCGCAACACCTGGTTGCAGCGTCCCTCGGACCCAGACCAATCCATCCACGGGGCCACGCGGCTTGTGTTTGCAGCCGATGGTCGGGTCTGCCTGCATCGCGATTATTGGGATGCGGCCGGGGAATTTTACGAACGCCTTCCCCTGATCGGACCCGTGCTTCGCCGCCTGCGGCTCTCGGCCTCGGCCGGTCCCGGGGCGCAAACCGTGATAGCACCCAGCCAAAAACGATAACAAAATCAAGATTCCTGACCCTGCAGCGCTCATTGACCGGGCGGATCGGTTAATCTGACCCTGATATCCTCGCGGCTGTCATCATCCCGTCACCGTTTCATCCAACGCCTACAGCCCACTGACATGCTTTATCCCGATTTGTTTAAATCCTTCGAGCGCGTACGTTGGAGCATGGACGACGACGTGCCCTGGGATCAGTTCGACGCCTCAAAATTGACGCCCGAGCAGGCCCAAACCATCAAGTGGAACGCCATCACGGAGTGGGCCGCATTGCCGGCAACCGAGATGTTCCTGCGCGATAACCGCCATGACAGTGACTTCTCCGCGTTCATGTCGGTCTGGTTTTACGAAGAGCAAAAGCACGCGCTCGTCCTGATGGAGTACTTGCGCCGCTTCTGCCCGGACCTCATGCCGACCGAAGCGGAACTGCACGCCGTGCGGTTTGAGTTCGACCCGGCGCCGCCCCTCGAGACCCTGATGTTGCATTTTTGCGGCGAAATCCGCCTCAACCACTGGTATCGACGCGCCGCTGAATGGCACACCGAACCGGTCATTCGTGCCATTTACGACATCATTTCGCGCGATGAGGCCCGTCACGGGGGCGCTTACCTCCAGTACATGCGCAAAGCGCTGACCGATGTCGGGGATAGCGCCCGCGCCGCATTTGCCAAAGTTGGCGTGCTGATGGCGTCGGCCCGACGGACCGCGCAGGCGCTGCACCCGACCAATCTTCACGTCAATCAGTCGCTCTTCCCCAACGACACGGTCCAGAGCCGACTGCCCGAACCGGGTTGGCTGGAGCGCTGGCTCGATGAACAGATCCGCTTCGACTCGGTCTGGGAAGGCAAGGTCGTCGATCGGATTCTGCATAACCTGTCTTTGCTGTTCGGGCGTCCGTTTGAGAACGCAACGGCGCTCAACCGTTATCGCAAGGAACTGCTCGCCAGCTTGGCGGCGAGCGCCCTGGTCCCGGCGAGCGCGCCTACGGCGGGATGACCCGTCCGGTGACGAACCCACGCGGCGCGTGACGATCTCGTGACGATCACCCCGGAGCGGGTCGCCGGCCCGCTGGCAGCGGGGCGTATCGCCGCGGCATCGTCGTCCCCGGTCCATGAGCGCAAGATCACGGCGCCCGAGCGTCTGGTCGACGCGCTTGGGCGATTGCCCAGGCCCGTGGTGTTCACCAACGGCGTCTTTGACATCCTGCACCGTGGCCATGTCACTTACCTGGCGCAGGCCCGCGCACTCGGCGCAAGCCTGATCGTTGCCCTCAATGACGATGCGTCCGTGCGCCGCCTTGGCAAGGGCAACGACCGTCCGATCAACGCACTGGCCGATCGCCTTGCGCTCATCGGGGCTCTGGAATCGGTCGACCTGGTGACCTGGTTTGCCGGCGACACCCCGATTGAGCTCATTGGCGCCGTTGCACCCGACGTTCTCGTTAAAGGCGGCGACTGGTCGGTCGACGCGATCGTTGGCGCCCCCGGGGTCCTCGCCGCGGGTGGGGCAGTCGTTTCGATCCCGTTTTGCCATGAGCGCTCAACCACTGCGCTCCTTCAGCGAGTCCGAACGCTCGGATAGGTTGCGGGCCAGAAAACGTTCGATGACGTCTGGCTGCCCGAATGCCTCTGGCTCCCACGGCGTGGGGGCGAGTGGACAATCCCCACGCCACGCGTAAATCCAGGCCGGTGTCGACTCGGGGCCGACCACCATCGGGATGCGCTCGTACTGCGGGCCCTCAAAGGCATCCAGACGCACCAGATCGTCAGCGCTAACCCCCTCCCACAGAACACCCTCCAAACGTGCGCCCGGGCTGAGGACCGCCCCAGGGTAGTCTTCGCCCGGAACGGAAAAGCGCTGCCAGCCTTCGATGCTCACCGCACGGCCCGCATAGCGACCCTGGACTACCGCCCCCCAGACCCGCTCAAACATGAGCGAGCCATAGGTCAGCACCGCCTGTGGTCCCGGGTGGGGGCGAACCGAAACGTCGCCAGCGATCACCGTTCGCGTCGTATCACCGACTCGGACCTGCAGCGCGCCGCTGTCATCGATCCCGGCCGCAACGCCCGACCAGCCTGAGCCGAGGGGATCCCGGATCAGGACCGCCTGCCCCGCCAGGGCATCGCGGGCGCGCCAGGCACCGAGCAATTCCTGGCTGAGTCCGCTGGTCTCGAGTCGCAGGCTGGCATCGAGAATAGCCGCCACGACCCGGGCTGCGATGTCGACCGGATCTGCAAGCGGCTCGGGGACCGGCCGATCGCGCAGGGCACCAGCGGCGACGTCGAGCCCAGCCAGCGTCGGGTGCTGAAACAGATTCAGTCCCACCCCGATCACCACCCGCTCGATCGTGGCCGCCGCGGCGCCAACGGGATTGCCCGCTTGTCGGCGTACCTCAATCAGAATACCGCCGACTTTTCGGCCGGCGATCCACAGGTCATTGGGCCATTTCAGCCGCAGGGACGGCGGCGCATCGCCCGACCCGACCAACTGATCGGCCAGGACCGCGCCGACGGCGATCGACAAGCCCTGCCAGGCCGACGGCGCAGGCGCTGGTCCACGCCCCGCGGTGCCCTCACCCGGCACACCGGGTAAGCCCCGCTCCAAGGCCACCGAGAGCGCGAGCGAAGCGCCCGGAATCGTCGTCCAGGGCCGCCCCAAACGACCGCGCCCGCCGCTTTGCATCCGGCTCAGCAAAACCCGGGGGCCAGCCGGCACGAGCCCGAAGGGCGCGTTCAGGAGATCGGCGTTGGTCGATCCCGTTTTCTCGATCCAGTCGACCCGAAGACCCGACTCGTCCCAGGCCCGCCCAGGGGGTCGGGATCCCGCGTCAATCGCTGGATGGTTGCACAATGCATCTCGCAAGGCTTGGGCCGCGCAATCCACGGATTCGGGCCCGGCGTTCGCTTCAGGAGTCACCTTTTTCATCGTCACCCGATCATAACGGCCCACGCCGCCGTTAAACTGCGTTTCACCATGGGACGCGTGACATGAGGCGTTTAATCGACCGCCATTTGCCCTCCCGGCCACCGTCGCCACTCGCGCGCGGTGCCTGGGTGGCCTGGGCCGTGGCGCTCGCGATCGGCTCGCTCTTTCCCATTACCAGTTGGAGCCCGCGCGGCCTCGATCCACTGGCATTTCTCAGCGAGCCCTGGCCCCGCTGGTGGACGGTTTCCGATGTCCTGCTCAATGTCCTGGCGTATGTTCCCTTCGGCGTGTTCGGCGCGCTAGCGCTCTGGCCAAAAACCTCCGGTCGGCGGGCGGTACTAGTCACGGTGGTGCTGGGTACGGCGCTTTCGCTGGGCCTGGAAGCCTTGCAAAACTGGCTTCCCTCACGCATTCCTTCGCGTCTCGATATCCTCGCCAATCTGGCGGGAACCCTGGCGGGGGCCTTACTGGGCGCGGCTATGGCGCCGCGGGTACTGACCCAGACCCGCCTCATGGCCTGGTCAGAACGCTGGTTCGCCGCCCGCGCACAATCCGGCTGGCTGCTGCTCGCCGCCTGGACGCTGGCGCAAGTTGCCCCGCAATCTCGGTTGTTTAGCGCGGGCGATGCGCAGCTGCCCTGGCACACGCTGGGCGAGCTGTGGCTGCCCGCGCCGGGGGGATTCAGCATGGCACCGCCCGAGAGCGGATGGGCGAGCGCAGGCAGTCGGTCGACCGAAGCAATCGCGCTCCTCAACCCGCTGGCGGGCCTGCCGGGGTCGATCGCGCTCACCGTGGCCGCGCTGCTGGAGTCCTTGACGGTCATCGCTGCACTGGTCGCCGTGATGCTGATCGTCACCGCCTGTACCCGGGCCCCGGCGCCCCGCGCCGCAATCGCCGGCGCCATCGTCGTGAGCGCACTCGCCGGTCGCAGCGCCTTGGGGCGCTGGCTCATTGCCGACGGGGCGGCTGACCATTGGGCTTCTGCCGGCGCTCTGGGCGGTTTGCTGTGCGGTGCGCTACTCGCGCTGGGCGCCTCAACCCTGAGCGAGCGGGCGCGCAAGCGCGCCCTGATGGGCGCCTTGTTGACGCTGCTCCTCACCGGCCAACTCAAACCGGAACTGGCGTTCCAGAATGCCGCTGCCATGGCCTGGTCGACAGGCGCCTGGCGCAATGTCGCGGGGTTTCAGAACGGCATCGCGGGCATCTGGCCCCTGCTCGCTCTGGTGTGGGGGCTGCGCAGGCGTTTATGATCCAAGCACCCTGTGTTTCACGTGAGAGAGTCTGGTGAGTTACTTCGAGCGCCACCTGTTTTTTTGCCTCAATCAACGCGACGACGGTCGTGCCTGCTGTGCCGACCGCGGTGCCCAGGCGATGTGGCAGCATGCCAAAACGCGGGTCAAGGCGCTGGGCCTGTCCGGCCCGGGCAAGGTACGCGTCAATCAGGCCGGTTGCCTCGATCGCTGCGACGAAGGCCCCGTCTGCGTGGTCTACCCGGAGGCCGTCTGGTATACCTTCGTCGATCAGCACGATATCGACGAGATCGTCAACTCGCACTTACGCGATGGCAAGGTGGTCGAACGACTGCGCATCGACCGATAAGGGTCCCCATCGCATGGGCTGCTTGATCGGGTTGAGCTCCAGATGACGCCAACTTCACGCCGGGTGGTGGTCGACGGCCCGGCCGGCCGCATTGACTGCAGCGTTGACGATGCGGCGCCTGCGGGCGCCGGCATCGCCATCGTTGCCCACCCCCACCCCCTGTTCGGCGGCAACCGCGACAATAAGGTGGTCCAGACCCTCGGGCGCGCCCTGCACACACTGGGCTACACCGTGTGGTTACCGGATTTTCGCGGTGTCCGTGCATCCCAAGGCGTCCATGATGACGGTCAGGGCGAGGTCGATGACCTGGCCGCCGTGCTGGCTCAGGCCCGTCTCGAGTCCCCGGCCCAGGCCGTCGTCCTGGCCGGATTCTCATTTGGTTCCATGGTCGTGACCCGATTGGCGACTCGACTGACGGCGCAGCATGCGCCCGCGCAGCGGCTCATCCTGGTGGGAACTGCGACCTCGCGCTGGCAGGTCGATCCGGTCCCGGCCGATACCCTCGTCATTCACGGTGAAACCGACGAGGTGGTCCCCTTGCGTTCGGTGCTCGACTGGGCTCGCCCACAGGAATTGCCCGTGGTGGTGATCCCCGGCGCCGACCACTTCTTTCACCGCAAATTAACGATCATCAAACGCCTCGTCCTTCAGGCCTGGGGACAGCCCGAGGCGCGCCTATAATCGAGCGCCTATGCTTCGGATTCCCGCTCGCCTCCTCCTCTCACTGTGCCTTCTTGCCGCTGGCGTGAGTGCCCCCGCGCTCGACGCGTCGGCCGTGAACACAGCGCCCCAGGCGATCACGCCCGCCAGCGCAATGCCCACCCTCATTGCCAAAGTCAGTCCGACTGCAGCAAAAGCGCCCGCCTCCACCAGCGCGGCTACCAGCGCGACCGCCGCTGGCAGCCCAGCGCTGATCGGAGCCTCGCCCGTTCCACCGATCGCAGCGAAGTCCTGGCTGGTGCTTGACGTCGCGTCGGGTCAGATCCTCGCTGCGGAGGCAGCCGACCAGCGGGTCGACCCCGCATCGCTGACAAAACTGCTCACCGCTTATCTCTCGTTTGCAGCGATTCGCGACGGCAAGCTCAAACTCGACCATCGCCCCCCGGTGTCCGAGGCCGCCTGGAAAGCGATTGGTTCCCGAATGTTCATCGAACCCAACAGGCCGGCCAGCATTGAAGAACTGCTCAACGGCATGATCGTTCAATCCGGCAACGATGCCTCGATCGCGCTCGCAGAGGCGGTTGCTGGCAGTGAGGCGGTCTTTGCGCAACTAATGAACCGGGAGGCCCAGCGTCTGGGAATGACGGCTTCCTCTTTCCGAAATGCCACCGGCCTGCCCGACCCTCAGCACTACAGCACGGCCGCCGACCTGGCCCGACTCGCGACCCGTCTAATCGAGGATTTCCCCCAGTTTTACGCCTATTACGCCAAGCGGGAGTACACCTACAATGGGATCCGACAACCCAATCGCAATCGCTTGCTCACCCTCGATCCCACCGTCGATGGTTTGAAGACCGGCCATACCGATGCCGCCGGCTGGTGCCTGATTGCGTCGGCCAAGCGCGACCAACAGCCGGGCGGCTTTGCCCGCCGTCTGCTGACCGTCGTGCTCGGGGCGCCCAGTGAGTCGGCGCGGATCGTTGAAAGCCAGAAACTGCTGAACTGGGGATTTCAAAGTTTCGATGCCGTTCGGTTGTTCACCGCCGGCAAGGCCGCTGGAACCTACGAGGTCTGGAAAGGCAACAGTGCGTCCGTAAGTGGCGGATTCGAGCGCGAGATCACCGTGAGCGTGCCGAAGGGCGAGACCGATCAGGTCCGGGCCGAGATCGAGCGCATGCAACCGCTGCTGGCCCCGATCGCCCGTGGCCAGCGCATTGGTACCGTGCGGATCAAGCTGGGCGACCGGGTTCTGGCAGAACAACCGATGGTGGCGCTCGCGGCGGTCGATGGTGCGGGATTTCTCGGCCGCCAGTGGGACACCCTCCGCTTGTGGTGGCGCAGCAAATAAACCGCAACCCGGCTGCTCGGGCCTGCCAGACCCGTGCGCCATCCGACCTCAGAGGACCCAGCCCACCATGCCCAGTGCCCAGACCTCAGCGGCCCCGCAACCGGATCTAAGCGGTGTGCCCGAATGGCAGCCGGCGCTCAACCCGACCGCCTGTGAGCACCAGGTCTGCTGGCTCAATGGGGCGTTTGTCCCACTCGCCACCGCCACGGTCCCGGTGCTTGACCGCGGATTCATTTTTGGCGACGGCGTCTATGAAGTGGTCCCCGTCTACGATCGCGCGACGTTTCGCTGGCCCGAGCATCGGGCCCGCCTGCGCCGGTCGCTGGCCAAACTGCGCATTACCGATCCGTTCGATGATGCGCAATGGACGAGCCTTATCGAAACCCTGGTCGCCCGCCATCCCTGGGCAGACCAGTTCGTCTACCTTCAAGTGACCCGCGGCGTTGCCAAGCGCGACCACAGCTTCCCCAACCCCGAGGTGCGACCGACCGTCTTCGCCATGACTAGCCCCTTGACCCCGCCGAGCGCCGCGCTGCGGGCCAGCGGCGTGAGCGCGGTTTCACTGCCCGACGAGCGCTGGCTGCATTGCGATATCAAGAGTATCGCGCTGCTCGGCAATGTCCTCGCGCGCCAGGCCGCCATGGACGGCGGTGCCCTTGAATGCGTGATGTACCGTGACGGCCAACTCACGGAAGGGAGCTCGAGCAATCTCTGGGTCATCCGCGACGGTGCGGTCATCGCGCCACCGCGTGACCATCGGATTCTGGAAGGCATCCGTTATGGCCTGATGGCCGAATTGTGTCAGGCCCAGGACATCCCGTTCACCGTGCGCCCCATCCTGCGCGCCGAGGTCGAATCGGCCGACGAACTCCTGCTCAGTTCAGCGACCAAGGAAATCCTGTCGATCACGCAACTCGATGGGCGCCCGGTCGGCCATGGCGATCAGGCCGGCAAGCCGGGCCCGATCGGACAACGCCTGCATGACGCCTACCAGGCCGCAAAGGCCGGCGCGACGCAAGCCGGGGCAGCGCCCTCGACCAGCGCCCCGGTGACCATGCCGTGACCCGACCCGATCGACCCCAGGGCCCAGGTGATCACGGCGACCACGGTGACAACGTCGACCATAGGCACCTGCAGACTGGCGTATCCGACGGGGCGATGCCCACTGCGGCCGCGCCCGAACTGCTGCAATTTCCGT
>Ga0114975_10003777_pt1 | contig 10016 bp, 9 predicted proteins | sample S_130626_EF_Meta_FD_87031 | JGI IMG/M metagenome (GOLD analysis project Ga0114975, IMG submission 87031) | Freshwater microbial communities from Lake Simoncouche, Canada to study carbon cycling - S_130626_EF_MetaG | ecosystem: Environmental > Aquatic > Freshwater > Lake | place: Lake...
CAAACTCCCAAAAAAGGTTTTTTTTGGATGAAAACACTATGGATTAAAGCATCCCGAAAATTTTCAACAGATTTCATTGTCGTATCCCATGCACTAACTCCAGGCATTAAAATATGAGAACAAGTATCTAAGTCTTTAAGATTCATAACAATTATACTTTCTTTATCCAAAGATTTAAAAACATTAACAAATGCGCTCAAATTACCAGAGCCATAGTTGATAATTCCTATCTTCATGTAGTAGGTTTGTTATAATTTAGTAATACAGCATTATTTTTACCAAAGAATGTGAAATATGAACCAGCTGCACAGCCGCATATTCCAATTAAATTTTCAAGTTCAATAAAATCATTAATATCCTTACATCCACCAAGTATACTTAAATTAACAGTTGAAAGTCCTCGTATCAGTTTTGCTAATTCAAAATCATAACCTTGGAAAGTGCCATCTCGATCTATCGAATTAATAACAATTTCTCCAACTGGATATTTTTCAAAAATCTTTAAGGTATCAATTAAGCTTAGTGGTGCTTTTTTCTTTCCTCGATGTGTAAAAATTAAATATTCGTTATTGATTTTTTTAACATCAAGACATACAACTAAGCTTTGTGTACCTATTTCAGAAGTAACTTCCCTAATTAGATTTTCGTTTTCGAAAAGTACAGAACTAATTGATATTTTTTCAAATCCCAATGAAATTATCTTTGCTGCAGTTTCTACTGTTCTAATGCCGCCGCCATAAGTTAAAGGCATATTTGCATTTACAGCAATATCTTTTAGCAATTCAAAGTCAATTTCATACCCATTAGAAGTCGCAGATATATCAAATAGACTCAACTCATCAACGACTTTTTCATTAAAAATTCGAATTGCATTTATAGGATCTCCAACATAAATACCCTCGTCAAATTTTCGGGTCTTCACGAGCTCCCCTTCATCTAATAGTAAAACAGGTATAAATCTAGACCTAAGCATGTTATATTTTTTTTGCATTTTTATCAATACCAAAGAACCTAATTAACCTAGAACCAAATGTAAACAGCAATTCCTGATTTTTATAGTCCTTATAGCTCTTTATGGGTAAAGCATGATAACTTTTTAAGTCGTCAAGTGATATTCGTAATTTTGAGGCTATATATTCATAGTCTTTTTCTACATCCTCTATTGGGTATGGAAGTTCTAATAGCTTATGGACGGCTTCTTCTCTAGTCATTTGACCTGAAACTATCAAACTAGAAAATTGAGGCCTTCTTGTATCAAAACCAAATCGTGTTGGTAACCAATGACCCTCAAAGAACTTAGTGAATCTTGATTCGAAATGCTTTTGAGGATAAGGCAGCCAGCCATATTCCTTATACAAGTCTTCTTCTGCAGTTTTCTTCAGGTAAGGAACAACATTTAGAGGATTTACAACTCTAATTCCTCTAATGTATCGGAGGTAAAATTTATGATTCAATATTCCACTTAATGGATATTTTAATAATTTGATTTCGCCAAACTTTGAATGTATATCTCTAATTTGAGGCAAATCGGTTCCAAACCAACCCCAATTCAAAGGATTTCTAATGCCTTCTGTTGAATAGTTACTTCCATTTAAGATATATTTTACATTATGCTTGAATGCAAATTTATACAAGGATGCAACAAAAGCATGATCCTGTGGCAAGTCAATATGAGGAACTCCGGATCTGAAAAATGCAAGTTGTAAATCTCTCATTTCTTTCCAATTAATTACATCAGTCATTAATTCCAATCCCATCCCTTCCACTAAAGAATGAATATTTTTTACAGCCGCTTCCGTGTTCCAACCACCATCTACATGAAATACTAACGGACGGAGCCCATACTTTTTTACAGCTATATGTAAAAGATAAGAACTATCCAAACCTCCGCTAAGACCAATAACACAATCATATTTAGCATTCTTACCTTGCTTCTTTATATTCTCAATAAGTTCTAGAAACTTTTGATCGTTACTTGCTTCCAAATCCCATCTAGGTTTTACAGCTTGAGTAAAAGACAAACAATTACTGCATTGACCTTGCTCGTTAAATGTAATTCGAGAATCACTTGTATCCATTACGCAAAAATTACATTGTTGATATTTCATTTATTTAAAATTTTAAAAAATGTTTTAAAATAGATTATTTTTTTATTATAGTTTTTAAACTTATTCTAATCAAAATTAGTTCTCGACAACAAAAGAAATAAAATTATATAATTGTTGCATTTAATATATTGTTAAGTGACTCCTTTTTATTTTTTTGGGAATACAATTGATATAGTCTCTTCTGACCTTCTGCAACAAGCTTATTTGCAAGATCTGGATCAGTTAATATCAAATAAATTGCATTTGCAAGTTCATCGTGATTTCCTGGAGTAACATAATATGCACCATCTCCTAAAACGTTTTTAACTTCTCCCACATCACAAGTAATGATACAACAACCACTAGCTAATGCTTCAGCAGTAGCTAATCCAAAACCTTCGAAATATGAGGGCTGAACATAGATCATTGACTCTGCAAACAATCTTAATTTTGTTTGTAATGTCACTTCTCCAAGTGTTTCAATTTGGTCTTCTAAACCTAATTCAGAAATACGACCGATAATATCAGAAAAACCATTTCCAGTTCTTCCTGCAAGATAGCAATGAACGTAAATCCCGCGTTTTTTTAAAATAAAAAGTGCTTCTAAAATATCTAAAACACCTTTACGTTTTATATTGTCTTTCCCTGACCATGCTATATTTAAAACACCAGAACGTATTTTTTTAGATTGCTTTTGGAAATATATATCGTCAATAGAACAGGGGAAATAAGCATATTTTTCTAGTTTAAAAAAGGAGGGTACTACATCGAACTCCGTTTTGCTTACAAACAAATTAATATTTGATAATTTTAATGCCAATTGAATAAGTTTTCTTTGATACAATGGGCGAGCAAAAAAACCACTATTTTTTATATATCCGACTCGATTAAAATTAAATACTCCAGTAATTATAGATTTTCGACCTAAGCATTTTGCCAATAAAACAGGATATAAGGCATACGTCCACCACCATATATAAATAACGTCAAATTTAAATGGAATATCACGATACCTATTAACAATTTTTAGGTTATGCCCTAATTCTTTAAGGACAAGAATATCTTGATTATAATACTCCATAGATTGAAGATTCTCTTGAGAATCATTGCAATAAAATACTATATCTAATTTAATCATTTTTTTTCATTTTTATTAACTTGTATTCAAAAACATAGTTTTTAATTACTATTTAGTCTTCATAAAACTTTTAGATTAGTACGAATTTGATTTATTACGATGTTGAAAAAATAATTTTTTTCTTTGCTAAAATATTATTAACTAGGAAGAAGATTAAAAAGTTGAATATACAAAAATAGAATGCTGAACTATCATCACCCCGTAAAAGTAAAATCATAAAAGAAAAACAGTTACTATACAAAACAGGCTTGAAATTGAAAGAAAATAAACGAGCAATATTATTTATGTAAAAAAGAAAAAATGGAATCATCATATAAAACACTAAACCAAAATACCAATTAAAACTTAAGACAAAAAGCCCTATCAAACCTGGCGGCATATTTCCACCGCGTATATTATCCCCGGCGTCTAAAGCATCAGAGAAAATTGCAGAAATATCTTTTAGTTTCAATCCGAAACTATAATCTACTGGAATCATAAAAAAAACTTGCCTCCTAATAATACCCAAGGGAATGCTAAAGCCATCTATTACATTCATCTTAATCGCCGTAATTGAAGAGAAATAATAGTAGGGGAAGTCACCTTGTTTCAGTAATCTTTCGCCCATATCTTTTGCATGAGTAATAAAATCTCCCCTACCAGTTACTAATTCTGTAAACAGCACGTCTCTAAAGATTTGCCAAAAAACAAGAACCAATCCAAAAATTAATGAACCAATTACAAATTTTGATTTAAATATAAGCTTATTCCCATTGAGACAATATATTGCTGCAATAGTACCGGATAACATAAATATTATCCACTTGCGATCTTTAGACAATACGCCATAAATTATCATAAGAACAATAGTACAAACTAAATAAAAAAACTTTTTATCTCTATAATAAATAAAGAAACATAATGGTGTCAACGCAATAAAATAAGATGCCACTACACTATAAAAAGAAGAATATCCAGAGTCATTAAACCATTCAAACCTATTAGCGATTAATAGCTCAAAAAAAGATAGTCCAGTAGATGAAATATATAGATACACTCCCGTTACCATTAAAAGAAAAAATATAAGCCTTTGCTGAGAATTTGATGATAATGATGGAGCTTCGATTCTTAATTTATAACCGTTAAAAAAAATTGATGCTACAATAAAGCATATAAGCATTGAAATATTGTAAAGGTGGTAGATGGCATAGATTTTCGGATCTGTAAATACAAAGCCTTCAACTTTTTTGTCAATCGTTAACGCTCCATTTGTTAGAAAATGATATAGCAATGGGGTACAGCAAAAAAGAGGAACATATAAGAGTAAAAAAATTGATGGTATAAAATTTTTACATTTAAGCTTGAGTACTTCTATCCTGAATAATAATATTCCAAGTAGAAGGGAGATAATTTCTAAAATCCAAATTATCTCCATAAAGTAAAAGTAGTTTTTAATTTAAAATAATAATTAGATAATAATAGGCCAATAAAAGAAAATAAACTTAAGAAAAGCAAAAATAATGACAAACTTTTTATTGGAATAAAATAATAATAGATAGCAAAGCCGGCAAAATTGGCAAACAATCTTATAATAGAATAAACAAATAAGCCTCTAGAATGTACGAGATCTACTTGAACAACAGATTGAATTATAAGATAGCAAAATTCAACTACCACAAATAAAGAGAAACACAAAATTTCAAAATTTGAAAAATGCATGTTAGGGGCAATAATTATCAATAAGTAATTTCCAGTAAATGTTAAAAACAAAAAAGTACCTATTCCTATAAATTTATTCAACTTTAGTAAAGATTGGATTTTATGAGGGAGTATCAAATCAGCTTGTTTAGATCTTAGAAAAACATCATATACTTGATACAAAGTAATGAATAAAAAATTATGTAAAACTGACAATTTCCCAATAGATAAGTTAGGAAGTATGAAACTACTAATCCAAATAAATCCTCCATATGTAAGAATTGATGTTAAATTACTGACTAAGAAAGGTATTGAACCAGTGAATATTTTTAGTGTTGATTTTAAGATTGAACTATCTATTACTAAAATACTTTGAGGAATATACTTCATTGTAGCTAATATTATAATTATTGAACCTAAGATGAATGATATATTTAATGCAAGTAATGACATGTTTACATCTTTCTTAAAATATAATATAATTGAAATTGAAATTGCAGCAATCAAATATGTTATGAACTCAATAATTTTCCTAATTTTAAAATTATTTGTTGCATTTAACAATGCTCCAAAGGGAATACTGAATAATCTTAATGATACAAATAAAGCCATAAGGGAAATATAATATTTTGGACCCGAAAGTGAGAAATATACAAATATAAAAGAAAGCAAGAACAATGGCGAGATGGCAATACAAGCCTTAAATAAAATATTTTTTCTCAATTCTTTTTTAGAATGAATTAAAAGTGTAACAGTATGTTGACCTATTCCAAGATCAGATGCTGTTGCAATCATCAATACAGAAGATGTAATTGACCAAACTACGTAATCATTACTATCCAGTTTGTTTAAAATAATCCAATTTATAAATATAACTACTAAGGATTTTAAACCATGGAAAAATAAACTAACAACTCCTTCGTTTAAGTGTATCTTAACTTGCTTTATAGCGTCAATAACAATTTTCTTCAATACTTACTATGAATTATGGATAAGTAAATAAAAAATAGAGTTTAAGTTAGGCGACATTTTTATAATTATTTGATTGATTATTAAATTTCTTAATTGTCATATATATTAATGCTGAATCCTGTAACAATTATTTTTGAGCAACTATTTCTTTAGCAATCAAGATGTCCAACACATCAAAAAATGACATTTCATAATTCCAATTCAGGTTTTTTTTGATCTTACTATTGTCTCCATAAATATCTGATACCTCAACCGGACGATATAAATTAGGGTCAACAGTAATTTTATCACGACTAATATTGAGCTTATCGAATACATACTCAACAATTACTCTTAAGGATATTGATACCCCACTACAAATACAGTAGTCGTCTGGATTATCTGATTGTAAAATCAACCACATTGCTTTAACATATTCTGGTGCATATCCAAAATCACGTTTCACATCAATATTGCCTAATTTCAAATTACTCATCTGCTTATTCTTGATTAGTATTGCACTATTTATGACTTTTTTTATAAAAAAATTGTTACTGCGCAAGTAAGATTCATGATTAAATAATATTGCATTTGAACAAAACATGGAATATGCTTCTCTATAGTTTTTTACAGCCCAATAAGCTAAAGCTTTTGAAATAGCATATGGACTGGTTGGAACGATATTACTTATTTCATTTACAGGCAAAATGTTCCCGCCGCCATACATATCACTACTGACAGGTTGTAAAAACTTGATTTTTCTATGCGATATTTTTATCAGTTCCAATAAATTCAACACTGACATACAATTGTATTGCATGGTACTTAAAGGATGTTGAAAAGAATGACTAACAGATGATTGTGCTGCAAGATTATAAATTTCATCAGGCTTAATTTTGTTTAAAATTCCAGATAAACTAATGCCGTCTTCTAAGTTGCCAACTTCAAATTGGATATTATCTTTTATTCCTAAATAAACAAGATTACTTAATGTCTGATTCTGCGAATTACGAATTAGCCCTACTACTTTATAATTTTTCTCTAATAACAATTTGCTAAGATATGCGCCATCTTGACTAGATATTCCCGTTATAAAAGCAGTTTTACTCATTACTTAAAATTGTTTTAGAAATACTATTTTGTCATCTTATTTCTAAATAGTGCAATATCACTAGCAACCATTTCTTTAATAAGTGAACCTAAATTATATTTCGGTTTCCATCCAAGCTTAGTCATTGCTTTAGTTGGATCACCGATCAATAACTCTACTTCAGTTGGACGATAGTATTTAGGATCTACCTTTATTACAACTCTTCCTTCTTCTAATTTAAATTCACCAGTACATTTATGAATATACCCTTCTTCAGATTCACCTGCACCTCTAAATGCTAATTCTAGCCCTAACTCTGCAAAACTCATTTTTGCAAAATCACGAATCGTAGTGGTAATACCTGTTGCAAGTACAAAGTCTTCCGGTTTTTCTTGTTGAAGCATTAAGTACATTCCTTCTATGTAGTCTTTAGCATGCCCCCAATCTCGTCTTGCATCTAAATTTCCAAGGAATAAACAATTGTCAATTCCAAGTGCAATTTTTGATGCAGCTCTTGTAATTTTTCTGGTTACAAATGTTTCGCCTCGTTTTGGAGACTCATGATTAAACAAAATTCCATTACATGCAAACATATTATACGCTTCTCTGTAATTTACGGTAATCCAATATGCATATAATTTAGCTACAGCATAAGGACTTCTAGGATAAAAAGGGGTAGTTTCACTTTGTGGTACTTCCTGAACAAGCCCATATAACTCAGAGGTTGATGCTTGATATATTTTAGTTTTATTGGCTAATCCTAATAAACGAACTGCTTCCAATATTCTTAAAGTTCCAATACCATCTGCATTTGCAGTATATTCCGGAGTTTGAAAGCTTATATGTACATGGCTCATTGCTGCCAAATTATAAATTTCATCTGGTTGAACTTCTTTTATTATTCGAATTAAATTAGTTCCATCTGTTAAATCGCCATAATGTAAGTGAAGGTGCCTCTCTGGTATATGAGGGTCTTCATAAATATGATCAATCCTTTGAGTGTTAAACATTGATGATCGACGCCTTATACCATGCACCTCATATCCTTTCATTAGTAAAAACTCAGCAAGATAAGCACCGTCTTGCCCAGTAATACCCGTAATTATTGCCTTTTTCATTAAGTAAATTTTATTATTTTGACCTTACTAAAAATATTTATAATCTTGAATCAACTATGTCACGATCCAAAAATGCTTTTGAATCAAATATGATAGAAGATTTATCTGCTTTTATTTTTTCGAACTTAAGTTCCTTAAATTCCTTGTGTGACACAGCCAAAATTATAGCATCATACTTGTCAGAAATAGGTTCAATTAAATCAATTCCATACTCTTCTTTTACCTCATATTTATTAGCATGAGGATCATATACATCAACATTAATATTAAATTGCTGAAGCTCATGAAAAATATCTATAACTTTTGAATTTCGAATATCTGGGCAATTTTCTTTAAACGTCACGCCCAATATTAAAATATTCGAACCTTTAATAGTTATCCCTTTTTGTACCATCAACTTCACAACTTTATTTGCAACAAACATTCCCATGGTGTCATTTACTCTACGACCAGATAAAATTACCTGAGGATGGTAACCTAAACTTTCAGCTTTATGTGCTAAATAATAAGGATCTACACTAATACAATGCCCGCCAACTAAACCAGGCTGATATTTTAAAAAATTCCATTTTGTTCCAGCTGCTTCTAATACATCCTGAGTATCTATTTTCATCCGATCAAATATCAAGGCCAATTCATTAATAAAAGAAATATTGACATCACGTTGGGCATTTTCAATTGCCTTACTAGCTTCTGCAACTTTTATACTAGGTGCTAAATGTGTTCCTGCAGTAATAATACTAAGATATAATTCATTTACAATCTTAGCAGTTTCATAATTAGAGCCTGAAGTAACTTTTTTTATTTTAGTCAAAGTATTTACTTTATCGCCTGGATTAATTCTTTCTGGCGAATACCCACAAAAAAAATCGTGATTAAATTTTAATCCGCTAGATTTTTCTAATATAGGTACACAGTCTTCTTCAGTACAACCGGGATAGACTGTAGATTCATAAATAACAATACACCCTTTTTTTAATACTTTCCCCAGCATTTCACTTGCCTTTAACAATGGATTTAAATCAGGCTTCTTAAATCGATCAATAGGTGTAGGAACAGTTACAATAAAAACATTGTAATTTTTCAATTCTGAAATTTTATTAGAAAAACGCAACCCATTTGAATTGCTAATTTTCATTGCTTGCTTCATACTATTTAAATCAGCTTCAAGTGTTCTATCTAGACCATTATTAAGTTCAATAATTCTACTTGAATCTATATCAAATCCTAAAACTTGATATTTTTTTCCGAATTCAATTGCTAGTGGCAAGCCTACATATCCCAATCCAATAATAGCAATTTTATAATTAGATAATTTCATATTGTATTTATTATATAGTGCAGAAAAGCACTAATATTTAAACTACTTTTTAATTTATTATGTAATAAATTAAATTATTTGTTATAAAAAAATTTGGTAATTAATACGAATCAGTTAGTGTATTTCTAATCAAAACTACCCCATGAATTTCATAAGTACCACGAAACTTTCAGCATGTATTCTATTAATTATTTAATAGAATACATGCCTACTCGTAATTTGTATTCTATTAAAATTTTAGTTTTGTCACTAAGATTGTATAAATAAGCTTTATATATATTGCCACTAAGATTAAATCTAAAAATGGACTATTTTTCCCTAAATATGAGTCGGTGTTTAAATACATTTCATCTACATTGCCAGGTTTATCCAATACGTCTTCAATAATCTGATATAAACCTATATGCTGTAAAATCAAGACTCTCAAGGATGAAAACATGGGATGCTAGGTATTGATAGTTTTGGAATTCTCTTGTATCAATTGATTGTCAGATAGCTTATCTAATTTCAAAACTACGTATTGCCACTAACACTTAAATCAATTTTTAAGCAACATAGATATCCTTACTGGATGGATTGAGTACTATTTAATTAATAGATTTACTCTATTTTTTTTAAAAAAATTTATCTAAGA
>Ga0114975_10003778_pt1 | contig 10015 bp, 5 predicted proteins | sample S_130626_EF_Meta_FD_87031 | JGI IMG/M metagenome (GOLD analysis project Ga0114975, IMG submission 87031) | Freshwater microbial communities from Lake Simoncouche, Canada to study carbon cycling - S_130626_EF_MetaG | ecosystem: Environmental > Aquatic > Freshwater > Lake | place: Lake...
AGAATCGCCGGATTCACAAAGGTGATTGTGAAATCAGCTGTTAGTGGATTGTGGTCAATGAGATAAACAGATGATGGAATCGAAGAAGACAAATGTCCTTCGCCATCAATCTGCAGTTTGATTTCAGCAGGTCCAACAAGTTCGCCTGTGCGATACATCGCCAGCGGATTGTTTTCTTCATCAACTGCTGAAATTGTAAATTCAGTTCCAGAGCATGCGCGTGTATCCAAACTAGAGACAACGATGCCAGTGAGTGCAGATAAACCCTCAGGTGCACCGTGTTGGCCTGTTGCACCAGCTGCAAGATTTACGCGCACCCAGTCATCGCATGCAGATATTTTGTAAACACCTTGTCCGTATTCGAGAGCCGATGCTGATCCACCCATTGAGAAGTTTCCAGCAAAGATTGATCCGATACCGGTGACGATAGTGAGTAGGAATCCGATAATTAGCTTTGTCATTAGCTGCCTGGATTCGCAACAGTTTCGACGGTGGCACGGCGTACTTGCTGGCCATTAATGTTGACAAGAGTTGCAGTTGGGTCAAGATAGAACATGACATCTGCAGAAATATTTGTTAGCGAGCTGCCGTCATAAACCGATGTTCCAGAGACATTCATGCCGACGTTTGCCGCCATAGCTCCTGCAATTGGCTGGCCTTGACCCGTTAGGTACGTAAGGCGAAGTTCAGTTGGATCACTGAGGTTTGATACTGGAACATCGCGCGGAATAGTCACTTCTAGAACCTTGGCATCTGGCAGTGAACCCAAAACGATTTCTGCACTAGAGCCATCAATCAAACGCAATCGAAGCTTCTTACCAGCACAAGTTGTTAAGTTCAGATTAGAAATAGTTGCAGTGCGTAGACGAAAGAACCCAGCTGAAGGATCTTCAGGCAATGGGTTTGCGTGCCACTCTTCACCGAGTGCCACATAAACAGTGTCATCACAAGCAATAGCCTGCTGTGAACCTTGACCAAATTCGAGGGCGCCTGTGCCCACAGTCACGCTTGCGGCAAAGGTAGAGAGCAAGAATGGAACGAAAGCAACCACAGCCGTGCCGAGTACAACCTTGTTGCGATACTTTCCGGCACCACCAAAGCGCGACTTAACGCTGCCACTTAGTGGTGAATCTAATCCGTTCATTATTTTGCCAGCCTAACATCAGCTTTTTTCATGTCTAGGTCCACACCGAATGGAATGACGCTAACTATTCGGTTATTACTTGGGTTTCCGTCATTACATAACTTTGCATCAAGTGTTGGTTCTGAAATTGCAACAAATCTAAATAGTAAATGTTGATAAGCAATGCGTCTTGAGAATGAAAGCGCTCGCAAACCGTTGAATGAATTGATAATACTCATCACTTGATCACTTGAACCTGAAATACGAATGTAATTGCTGTAATCGCCCACCAATGTGTCCGGTTCGATGTTATTGACAGCGTTTTTAGCTGATACATCGAGCATTGCTCCGCCAGATGAGATACACGCAAGGATTAAAGAAGGCGCGTACACCTGAATAGGGGTTATGAAAGCCGAATTTGCGCGTGGATCAACACGAACCACGTTAGCTGCACGCACAAACATGTTTTGGTTTGCAATCGCATGAGGTGGCAACTTCGTTGGAGTTGGAGATGGTGTTGGTGAAGGGGAGTCACTAGGACTTGCGCTTGGGGTAACACTTGGCGTGGGATCTGGCGTTGGAGTTGGATCAGTAGGAGTAGGAGTTGGATCAGTAGGCGGCGTTGGATCAGGCGCAGGAGTTGGATCAGTAGGCGCAACAACAGGGTCTGCAGGAGGTGTAATTGCATCATCTGCCAATGATTGGCCAACAAAAATCGCGCTGAGTGCAAATACAAATGCAGCAACGTAGGTACGCGAAACTTTTCCCTGCATGTGCCGAAGAGTATTCCTCTATCTGCAAGGACTTTTTTTGCAACGAGTAATAACCGAATAATTATGCTTGGCCAAAAATCCACTTTCTTGTATTTGCTTTAATGTTTCGTCCATGACACGTGCGCCTAAAAGAATCATTGCAATCACTCTTTCACTTCTCATTCCACTTTACGGAAGCGTTGTGCAGTCGCAACCTGCATCCGCAGCAGTGGCACGAGGTGCCGATTTCACAATCACAGTCAATGATTTACAGTTCATTTTGGATCAAATTCGCATTGCAGAAGCACACCGCGCGGTCGAAGCAGTTTCTCCAGCAGTTACTCCAAGCACAAATGTGCTCACATTGGGTCGTGTTCTAAATGATCCGATGAGAGCAACTACGGGAGGAAACGCTCGCACAACCCCCATTGCAAACACCGCGACACAGGTTCTTAGCCCACTTTTACCAGATGGCCTGCGCCAAGTTGATGGTCGCAATAACAACCTGACCGGTAATGGGTTTTCTTCATGGATTGGCTTTGGTTATATAACAGCAAATCAGGGTAAATCCGCTTGGGGCGCAGCCGATACATTATTTCCACGCATTGTTGGACCAGTATTTAGAAGTGGATACGGAACACGTTCAGGAAATGTCACAGATGCAGCGCCACGCGTAATTAGCAATCTCATTGCCGATCAATCTGAAATAAACCCGGCAGCTCGTGCTGCTGCGGGTTGCACCCTGAGCACCCAAAATTTGGCAAACCCTTGCATTCCTTCGACAACAAAACCTGATCCATCGCTCTTTATTCGTAACCATGCACCAAATGGAGTTGCAGCGCCCTACAACGGAATATTCACACTCTTTGGTCAGTTCTTTTCTCACGGTCTTGATTTAGTTGGAAAGTCATCAGCTGAATCAGTAAAAATCCCATTAGCAACCACTGATCCGCTCTATAACGCATGCGTGAACTTAACAAACCGTGGCTGTGTTACTGAATTATCCTTGAGCCGAACTGACTTGCAAACCGGTACCGCAACTGGTGGAAAAAACACAACAACTCCATGGATTGATCAGAATCAGACATATACATCCCATCCTTCACATCAAGTATTCCTCCGTGAATATTTCTGTCGTGGTTTAGAAACAGCGTCAACCATTCTTCCGGCCAACAAGTGCACAACAGCAAATCCTCCAATCGCAACTGGAAAACTACTTGATGGCGACATTGCAGGAAATATTGCGAATTGGAGCGAAGTAAAGCGCCAGGCCTCCAACAAACTTGGAATTGAACTAGTTGATATGGATATCCATGATGTCCCACTATTGCTCACTGATGAATATGGACGATTCTTGCGTTCTTCAACTGGATTTCCCCAAGTTGTTGCGGGAAATAATGGAACAACAGCAACAGTTCGTGTTGGAAATCCAGCAACTCCAGTTCTAGCAGGCGACAGCACTGGCCACGCATTCTTAGATGACATCGCCCATACTGCTAACCCAAAGGCAGGCTTGACTGCAGATTCTGACTTTCTGATCAATAACTATCCTGGTCAATCTTCTTATGACAATGAATTACTCGATGCACACTTCATCACAGGCGATGGTCGTGGAAATGAAAACATCGGATTGACTTCTATGCACACAATTTTCCATGCAGAGCACAACCGCCTCTGGACAGATATTCAAAATGTTATTAACAGCGCGACAACACAGACTTCTGGTCTTACCGCCAATGACCTTGCCGACTTCAAGAGTGCTTGGCGTATGAGTTCAATTAGAACAGCTAATCTAAATCCTGAATGGAATGGCGAGCGTTTATTCCAGGCAGCAAAGTTCATCACGGAAATGGAATATCAACACTTAGTATTCGGCGAATTTGTTAGAAAAGTTCAGCCAGCAATCAAGGCATTTAGAGCATATGACCCAACGATTCGTCCCGATATCACAGCTGAATTTGCGCACACTGTTTATCGCTACGGTCACTCACAGCTTAATGAAACTGTAGAACGCACAGCAGCTGACGGTACTGATTTGACTGTGCCGCTGCTTTATGGATTCTTAAATCCAGGTGAGTTTAATCAACCGAAGAACTACGCAGATCCACGCAATCCAGTGGATCGCGGGGGCCAACTCAACGGTTATAACGCTGCAGGTAGCGTTCTTCGAGGCATGGCACACCAAACTGGAAACGAAATCGATGAGTTCGTAACCGGTGCACTTCGAAACAACTTGCTTGGATTACCACTTGATCTTGCAACTCTTAACATTGCACGTGGTAGAGATGCTGGCATCTCAACTCTTAATGGATTTAGAAGTGCTATTAAGAGCAGCACTGGTGCGACAAATATGTCCCCATACACATCATGGGCTCAATTTGGGCAAAACCTTCGCCACCCTCAATCACTCGTAAACTTCATTGCGGCGTATGGAAATACTTCTGGACCACTCACATTCCTAGATGGTGCAACAGCAAACGTAGAAGACACCGTCACTGTCTCTTTAAACTCAGCAGATAATTCTGGTGACTACAGAGATAAGCGCACCGCGGCGCAGAGCATTGTTGATTGCTACGATGCTTATCGTTTGATTCCTGGCACAGAACCTTGTGAGACTTTCATGTTAGGAACTAGCGGTCTTAACGACATTGATTTATGGATCGGCGGTCTTGCTGAAAAGAATATTGCCGCAGGCACAATGCTTGGAAATGCTTTTGATTATGTCTTCAAGAAGCAAATCGAGAATCTTCAAGAAAGTGATCGTTTCTATTACTTAGGTCGCGTCGGCGGTTTAAACCTAGGTAATCAAATTGAAACAAACTTCCTGTCAGATATCATCATGCGCAACACAGACGTGACATCAATTACAACAGATGCTTTTGCTGTTCCTACGTTGACTGTAAACATGGCATCAGCTGCACCGTCGTATATTAAGGTTTTAGGTGATGGCACTTGGATGTACACCGGTGATGCTCATATTTTGTGGAATGGAACTTCTGGAGATGACAGAGTTCTATCTGATCGTGGCGATGATTCAATTTATGGTGATCTTGGAAATGACTGGCTACGAGGTGGTGACGGAGATGACTTCATTCAAGGTGGTGAAGGTCGAGATGTCATAGAAGACACTGCCGGTATTAACATTTTAATCGGTGGTAATGGCAATGACTACTTGAGTGGTTCTGGTACCGACACGTATAACGGTAACAACGGCGATGACTTTTTAATCGGCGGCACATTCGCAATGACTACTTTGGCAGGCTTTGGAAATGACTGGCAGCGCGGCAGTACTGACGATGACAGACTTTCAGGCGATGAAGGCGATGACTGGGCCGAAGGTGGCGAAGGTTCTGATCGAGTAGTCGGTGACGTTGGTGTTTTGGGTGTCACTCTTACTAACCCAGGTCGAGATGTGCTGATTGGAAACAACGGTAATGATTTACTCGATGGTTTCAACGGTGCAGATATTTTCCTTCCTGGATTTGGAACCGATTTAAGTTCTGGTGGACTTGGTTTCGACTGGGTTACATATTCCAATGATGGACAAACTGAAGGCGTCGCAGAAGATCTTGGGAACTTCGCACCGGCACCCGGATTGGCACTTGCTAATTTGGCTGATCAATATCTGGAAATCGAAGGACTTTCAGGTGGCGAATACGATGACACTTTGAGCGGCACAACGCTAACAACACTCGGTGGAGCGGCAGTCGATGGCTTGAGTGCGACAGATTGCGCACTTATTACTGGACTGAGCACATTGTTGCCTGCAGCATGTGTTTGGAATACTGGAGACATCATCATTGGTGGCGCTGGCTCTGACACTATTACTGGCCGCAACGGAAATGATCTGATTGATGGAGACGCTGTACTTCAAACTTGGATTTCTGTCCCAGCTATATGGGGAATTGCTGATGTAGTCCCAAGTTATGTAACCGTTCCAGCTGGACGTGCTTATGTATCAAGCATGGCAACAATTCGTGAATACGTTGCCAGCAATTTGATTGGTCGAGATGTTATAGCTGAAATGCAAATTGTGCGTTTGATCGCACAAACAGGCCACACGACTGAGAATGACGTTGCAGTATTCCAATCACCACGTGCTAACTACACAATTATTGTGAATGCCAACGGCACAATCACTGTTGCAGACTCTGGCAATGGCGCAATTGCATTAGTTGACGGAACAGACACATTGCGTCACATCGAAACACTTCGATTTAGTGATGGCGATGTTCTAGTTTCTTCACTTGCACCGCGCGCACCAGGTCTGGTTCTTAGTGGTGCAGTCGGTGGGTCCGGAAGCATTGCTGTGACTTGGACAGCCCCAGCACTTCTTTCAGGTACAACACTTGCAAGCTATACAGCTCGTGCATGGACAACCGTGAATCGAACAGGAACACCTGCAGCCACTTGCACAACATCTGATGGTTCGACACTGACATGCACTATTTCAGGTCTTGCCGCACGAAACTACTTTGTAGATGTAATTGCAACTAACTCTGCCAATGTGAGCTCAGCTGGCTCAACCGTTGTTGGACCCGTAACTGTGAGTGCAGCAGTTGCTGCATCGCTTGCTCCACCAACTCAGAACTTAAATGCAACAAAGGATTTGGCGATCTCAGCTACATCCACATTTACCCCATCTGGATTAACCGGGACGCTCACTTATACAATCACTCCCGCTCTGCCAAATGGTTTATCAATCTCAGCAACTACAGGTGTAATTACAGGTACCCCAACGGTAACGTTGGCAAGAACTGTCTTTACTATTACAGCAACTGATTCTTCAACGCCTGCACGTACTGCCACTTCAACAATGAATATCACCGTGTTGGATCCAGCAGCGGCAGTAATATCTGGGGGAACGCCAACGATCACAGCAACGCAGAACACACCAATTACAAGTACGACAGGGTTTACTCCTGCGAACTTCACCGGCACAGTTACATATTCAATTGCTGGGGCCGGGGGAGCTTCACTTCCAACAGGATTGATATTTAACACTTCAACAGGTGTCATTTCTGGTACGCCTTCAACAACGTTAGCTTCAACAACTTTCACAATTACCGCTACTGGTGCCACCTCAGGCAGTGCAACAGCAACGATTTCAATAACAGTCTCTGCAGCGAATGCGCCACAAGCGGCTCAATCATTTGCACCAACTAGTGCGCCTACAGGTGCAACTGTTACGGCAGCGAATGGGTCGGCACTTGTAACGTGGAACGCCGTATCTGGTGCAACTCGATACACCGCACAGGCTTTCTCATCACCAACTTCAACACGAGTTATTCGCCAGTGTTCTGTGACTGGAAATGCGTCTGCACCAACATTTAGTTGTTCGTTGCCACGTTTGCAAAGTTTCTCAACTTATTACGTTGATGTTGTTGCTCGAAACTCAGCGGGAGCAATCTCATCAGGCAGCAGAATTTCTGTTGTAATTCCGTAAAAAGAGTTATCGTATGACTGTGGATACAAAAGGCGCGATTAAAGTTCTCTTAGTAGAGGACGAAGAATTTACGCGCACACTTATTCGTGACTCGCTAGAAAAGATTGGCATGAACGTTGTTGATGTGGGGTCCGTTCAGGCTGCACTTGCGGTGATGGATGATTTTGATCCGCACGTTGTAGTAAGCGATCTAGATCTTGGTCCAGGACCTGATGGGGCCGATCTACTTTTTAAGGTAGAACAAACCCGACCATGGACTGGAATGGTCGTGCTGACAGCACACGCTTCTCCTGAGTTAGCGCTACATGGCGCATCACGAATCCCTGAAAGTGCAACGTACCTAGTGAAATCACAGATAAGTTCAACAGATTATTTGAGAACGGCTATTGAGGAGTCAATCGTTCATCCAGGTGCCATTAATATGACTAAGAGGAACTCTGAAGATCAGTACGTGGTCAGTGCATCCCAGGGCGAAATTCTTAGGATGATCGCAGATGGCTTATCGAATGCGGCCATAGCACGTGAGCGTGACGTTACGTTGCGTGCAGCGGAGGCTTTGATTCAACGAACATTCGCAGCTCTTGGAGTTAAGGGTGATCCTGATGTTAATTCGCGTGTCATTGCGGTTCGTCTCTGGCAGCAAGGTAAAGTCGTTGTTAAATGATTTTAGACGAAATAGTCGATCGAATCACCGGTCGGTGGGCGGTCTCACTTAAGGCCTGGACCTACTTAACTTTTATAGGAATCTTTGGCACACAATCTCGAACATATGCGTTACTTGATATCACACAATTAGAATCATTTTTGTTGGCCATAAGTGTTCATCTAATAAATGCACCCATTTATTATTTTTTTGCACAGAAACTCCTGAAAAAGAGATTTACAGAGCCGCTCTCTTTAGTAGCTGTCTTCGGATCTTTTCTGGTATTCACGCTTACCATTGCGACTTCTGAAATTTTGATCACAATCTATGTGTTCAACCAAACCGCCTATCTTGGACCTCAACTTTTTGCTCCACTTTTTCCTTCGTTATTTGGCTTTATTGCCAGCTCTTATCTGTTGGCAGAATTCGATAAGAATAGAACTGACATTAAGAGGCTTGCCTTCGCACAAACCACTTTGGAAAAAACCGCAAAAGAGTCGCAAGACCAAATAATTGCTGAGCGATCACAACTGATTTCAGCAATTCAAAACTCTGTTTTCTATCAGTTAGATGCTCTCAAAAAGCAATTTTCTACGCTAGGTAGCAATCCGCGCCGAATCGAAATCGAACGCCTCGCGAATGAGTTAGAGGAATACTCCGCCAACACAATTCGCTCTTTATCTCATGAAATTGCTGAAGATGTAAGCAACAAGAGCCCTATAGATCGACTCGCATTTGTTGGAAGTTCAAACGTTAGAAATTCTTTTGATGCTTATCAACCCTACATTAGCTTCAAGTTTGCACTCCTTGGACTTGTTTTAGTTGGTGGCAACCATCAAGCAAGTTTGAGCGGATACAAAGGTTTTATTCTTCAATTTGCTGCAACTCTTGCAATTGCTCCTATTCTCTTTATCGGGAAAATAGCTACTCGCAAATTTAATCCAAAAAATATTTATCTTGGTTTTTCATCATATCTTTTTACTATTTTCTTGAGTGGTTACGTCTTAACCCTGGTGGCGCACTCACAATTTATCAGCAATCTTGAAATACGTAATTCGTATTCCCCAATTATTTATTCAGCTAGAACTTTAGCCGGTGTAGTTGTTGCTTCGCTGGTTGTGACCATTGTTGAAGCTCGCCGTAAAACGGTCAATGATTTAGTTGCCATGAATGCAAAACTACAAGTTGAACTTGATTGGATGGATAGCCGGTCACGAGAATTACGCAGAGAACTTGCGAGTATTTTGCATGGACCATTGCAGGGTCGAATTGCCGGGATTGCGATGGCTCTTCGCTTGAATGCGGTGGAGGAAAATTTAGGTGATGACGAGAAGTCAAGAAGATTAATTGAAATAGAAAACTTATTGCTTACTGTTATTAATGATGTTCAGGCACTCTTTAAAGTTGAAAAAAATCAACCGGAGGCATCAATTATCATCAAGTTGATTAATTTGCGTCGTAGTTGGGAAGGAATCGCAAAAGTTAAATGGACAATCGAACCTAATGTTTTCGCTGCTTTGTCCGTTAATCAATTCGACGTTGTTAGTGACATACTGTATGAATCTGTATCAAATTCCGTTCGCCATGGTGGGGCGTCTACTGTGTTAATTTCGTTGAGTTCAGATTCCTCTGATCTAATTTTCACAGTTACAGATGATGGTAAAGGTGTGAGTGAAAAGTTCATTCCAGGTGCAGGTTTACATAAACTATCCAAGGTTGGTGCGACTTATTCATTTGATTACAAAATTGAACATGGGGCCAAGCTAACGGTGCGCTTGCCGATTATTTCATAAGGCTTGCTGCAACCTTTTTCGCAACCGTACGTGCATCAACAGCGCACTTATCCGCTGCCTTAATCGGCAGCACTAAATTGCCGATGGCATAGATGCCTGGGCGTTGCATTTGTGATGATCCATCTACAACTGGAGATTTATAGGTAGCGTCGATATCAAATCCACCACGGCGCGCTAATTCATTATCTGGAATCCAGTTACCAGTAAAGACGATGGTGTCGCACGCAATGACGGTTTCTTTATCGTTACGACGAATGC
>Ga0114975_10003779_pt1 | contig 10015 bp, 10 predicted proteins | sample S_130626_EF_Meta_FD_87031 | JGI IMG/M metagenome (GOLD analysis project Ga0114975, IMG submission 87031) | Freshwater microbial communities from Lake Simoncouche, Canada to study carbon cycling - S_130626_EF_MetaG | ecosystem: Environmental > Aquatic > Freshwater > Lake | place: Lake...
CCAATCTCGGTCCTAAACAAGCCAACAGCACCAGCTGGAGTCATTGCCCCATATGCTGCCGTAGATCGTATGTGATTGTTTAAATAGAGTGTCCCAGTAATCGCCGTAGCATTTGAGCAAAAGTATGCATTTTGGTTGCCTGAACCCATAAACGAATATACTAAGACCAATATTCTTTTTCCTGCAACAGCATCGACGATTGTATTTGATCCAACTGTAGCTGCGTCAATTTTGGCGTATTTCATTTGGATTTCATCCTCGTCATACGCTGATAAGGACCAGCCACAAGCTGACGGACCTTCACCAGGGTTTCCATTTTTGTTGTCAGAATATGCAGGTAATCGCCCCAGTTAACAGTCTGACCGTCAACCGTGTAGTTTGGCTTGGGATCAATCGTCGCCTGCCTTATCGCTGCGGCGAGATTGTCTACAGCAGCATCAAGATCACTTTCAGCTGCCATCTTTAAACTCCGTTGCTGTGACGGGTCTTGATTCGTGCAAATGGAAACGAATGCGATATTCGTTCCTTGCTTGCTCTCTCGTATAAGCTTGGATAAACACCCTTGGGAGTCCCATTCCTGAGACTTCCCAAGGGCGCATTACCGGCTGAGATACTTGAGGCTTTTGCTGGGTGGGTTGCATTAGCTCATTACCTCTAATTAGGCATTGTTGTTCTTAACAACGTGCCAAGGTGACCAGATGCTTGGGATACCGCGCTCGTTGGCGAAGTAACTCGCAACGATACCACGATCAAGCATTTCGTACTGGTTAGGTGCAGCCTGCTGAACAGTCAGCGGGTAGTTTTGCATATACTTGAAGCTCTTACCGGCTTCCATCATGAACCACAAGCCATCAGAGTTGGCTTGGTTCAGGTTCAGACCATCCGCTGCAAGAGCGCGCTGCTCAAACAGAGGGCTGGAGAGAATCTGGAACTGACCGGAGTATGGGTTGCTACTTCCGGTGCTGATGTTAAGAACATCGACACTAGACTGGGTAGAGCCTGGGGCAGTACGCCTTTCGGTTCCGCTAGCACCCACTATCAAGTTAGCCGTTGCCAGCTTGGCGGGATTCACCAAGATGGTGTTAGGCGTGATCAGCAGACGCTTGCCAGTATGGGGGTCTTCCATACGGGTGAAAAGTAGGACGGTCGATTGGAGCGAGGTCCAGTCGATCAGCTGGTTGGTATGGGAGTTCAGAACACCCAGGGTCCGGCTGGTTTGATAGGTGTTGTAACTCGTACCGTTGTAGATGAAGGAGTTATTCACACCGATTATAGTGTCGATAACTTCCAACTCTTTGCGGTATGCAAGCTCAAGACCAACATTGCTAGCCTGTTGGAGAATCTGACCAGTCAGGTCAAAGAACACCGTTTCTTTCAGCACATCGATGGCGAGTGCGTTTTCACGGGTCTCTGGAGTCTGAATCCAACGCTCACCGAACTGTGCCCTGGTGTGGGTTTCACCGGGGGCGCGTTTGCGACCACGGTCACCAATGTTCTGAACGCCGATGATCTTCTGACCGTTAAGCTTGGTAGCCTCGACGGGCATCAGACGATCAGCAATCAGGGCAGGGTTCTGGAAGGCTTCCAGAATCTTGACTTCCACCAGACCGCCAACGATAGCGGTGAAGGTGTTGATGTTCAAGAAAGCGGATGGGTCAAGACCGAACCCGGTTGTTTCCAACAAGGCCCGCTTGTCGCCAGCATAGCCGTTGTTTTCCATCATCGACGCGGCTTGGGTGTACTGTCCAAGTGCCCGTGAATCGGGATTGAACAGGGAACGCCAGCTTGGGCCAATAATGGATTCAGCCAACTCTTGAAGGCTGAACTGCTCAGGGCGCAAGCTGCGCTCACCGAGCTTTAGGTTACCGGCGAAATCCCGGTTGTCGTTGCCGTCCTTGTCGCAAAGACCCAGGCCTTGGCGCATTTCGGTTAGGAAACGCCAGCGGCCATTGCCTTCCTTGCTGCGGGACTCGTACAAACTGCGAAGCTTCATCGTGTTCATGGATCAGTACCTTTCTTATTGTGTTGTGGATCAGGCCGAGGTGATGGTGTTGTAATCAGCGAAGTTGTAAGGCGACCATCGCCCAATCAACCGCACCCGCACCGATGTGGTATTCGATGCATAACGCTCGACTACATAACCAAGTGCCTCACCAGAATCGGTTGTCTTCACAACGCTCTGTGCGGAGACATTACCCGCACCAGCGGTTGCTACAACCAAAGCAGCAACCAGATCGCCAGGCTCAAAGGTTGCTGCTGCACAAGTGGCTTCATACAGCGCATCAGGCGTAAAGGTGATGCCTTCTCCGTTGAAAGCTGGGTAACCAGCACTAGCATCAGCCGCCAACTTTCCTTGGAGTGCTACTCCAGCGAAAACCGCGCGGATGGCAGCTTGGTCGGTGTTGATAACACCAGTAGCCACATACACATCGAAAGGTTTGAGAACCTTATTGGTTGTGTCCCAAAACAGAAGATCACCAGGAGTGATGGCGGTTGAAGCTGCGCTAGGCAGATTCATAACCGTATCGGTTGCTGGTTTGTAAAGCCTAGCCCCACCAAAAGTCGTACTCATTGCTCAAGACCCCTTTCTAGGATTAGTTAGACAACCAACGGAACAGAGACTCACCTTCTGGCAACTTGTCGCCACTCTTAGACTCTTGGAAGGTAGCCTGAGTGGGCGAACATTTGGGCTTTGCGGATGCGTTTGCTGCGGCAATCCGCTTAATCAAACGCTCCTTAGAGGCGCGAGTCAAACCCGAAAGGTCATCGACAAATGTCTCTTCAAAATCGATATTGTTAGCTTCGCAAATCTCACGAATCTCTTCTTTAGTTTCGTAGTATGCGAGTCTTTCAGAAGGGTCTTTCGACTCCTTCATAGCCTTCTTGATCTCTTTCTTCATCATCTTCTTGTCTTGCTTCTCGTCTTCGTGACCCTCATCTTCTTCATCCTCATCTTCGCCGTCTTCGGCCTTGGCTTCCATCTTGGAGTAGGAAGACCCGCACTTCTCGCAAACAGAAGTACCTTCCTTGATCTCGTCTTCTTCTTTCTCATCCTTCATGGAAGGTTTGCCGGAGGACTTCTCATCGTCCTTGGCCTCCATCTTGGATTTCATCTTCTCTTCAATTGCTTCTGTTGCGCTCATTTCTTGGCCCCCAACCTGTTTGGAAATCAAATCAATAATTGAGTCGGCTTTTTTGTCATCAGCCATATCGTGCTTGACGATTATCTGCATGACTTTCTCATGCAAATCTTTCATTTCTTTTTCTGAATTATGCATAGGAACCTCTGTATCGTCTTCGCCTTCTTTCAGAGTTCCAGTAGGCTTATTTGCGCTCTTGGATTTCGACTTCGTGAACTTGCGCCTTGCGCCAACAGCTTGTTTTTTGCTCTTATAACGAACTCTGTTTCCCGCTGCTTCTTCTGTTTCCTGCTCTCCTGGAGCTTGCGATTCCGTAAGTGACTTTGTCGTTGCCGGGTCTGCGACGAGATCGACATGGCGGACTTCCGTGATTTTGGAAACCACAAAAACATTCTTCTTGTCTACCATGCCTTCGCCTTGGGCATTGTGACTCATACCGAATACATCGTTAAGCTCTTCCCGTTCAGCAGCTTCGCAAACTGATTCGGCCAGCGGGTGATTCTTGAGATACAGCAAATCGCCGTATACTCCCTCACCCTCCACGAAGCGAACATTGATGAATTTGCCGAATCGATCATGGCTTGACCGCTGCTGGGTTGGGCCTTTTTCCGGGTGATCGATGTTTACCTTAATACCCTCGTACATCGGTACGGCATCTTTTAATGCTTCAGGAAGGTATTTTCTACCATTCTGTGAGTTGAACCCTATAATTTTTACGCCCTTGATTATGCCTTTTTCCCGGTCAATAAGTAGTTTCTTGCCGCCTTGTTGTGCCCCAAAATGGACAAGGCCGCTCAAATCTTCAAGTAGCAATTCGGTATTTTGCATATCTCTATAATGGTTATTGCGTCTATACTGTCAAGTCCCGATAATAATTTTTTTAGCTTTTTTTATCCTAGCTGTTCTTTTCTGCGGTGATTCGGCCTTTATGGATTTTTCGTCGAGCAGCATTCCCGTGACCGGATCAAGCAGTTGTTCCCATTTCAGCTTCTCGCCCTTCTTCAAACGCTTAACAGCTGCGCTATACCTTCGTACACCAATGGCCAATATTTGCCTGTCTTTGGAACTGGTCGAAAACCATTCATCAAATATTTTTGCGTTTGGAATAAGTCTACCTTTAAAGTCATAAAACTTATTGGAATCCAATGACATGATCGGAGTTAACCAGCACCTGCAATTGTATGCTATTGATCCATCTGCCTCCAAAGGCGGATTGGGCATCTGGTCTAAGCCAGGATTTTCATACTGCGGTTTCTTGTAGTAGATGGTTCCGTTTCTAGCTCGATGGGCTGGGCGAATCCTGTCATCCAGTATCCCGTGTACTTGGAACCCAACCAAATCCCTTGGCAAAGCCTCGTATGCCGCCTTGCCGGTTTTCCCAGCCATTCCAGACATAGCGGTGCGGGCAATGGTGTATGCGTTGTTTCGCATCCTTACAAAATATTCAGAAATTATTCTCTGCCGTTTCATTGGATCGTTTTGAATCAACGCCAGCGATGAAAGTACGGTTGGAGACATTCCGCTTTTCGCCATCTTGGCCAACATTCTTTTGCCAATATTTTCTCCACGGATAATGCGGAGGATTTGTTCTTTAGGCACTCCAGGAAAGAAAGTCTTGTTGATGGTCTTCCTTGCTTCCAACATTGAGTATTTTTCTAGAGTCGAAGTGATAATTACGCCCAGGTTTCTAAGATAAAGTTCCATCAATCTTTCTGATTTTTTCTCAAGGAATGTCTGAATCTCAGAATAAATAATATCAATATTGTACTTAACATCGTATGCCTTGTTTATTTGTTCATACGAAGTAGCAAACCGCATCCTCCGTGAGACTATACCCATAGCCTCGCGGGAAATGCGGTTAATCGAATATTGCAATTCGATATTTTGAATTCCGATTAACGATGCCAACTCCTCGTTGAATTGGCGTGTTCTTTTATCCATTCTTGTCCGCTGCTTCCATTTGACCTTGAACCTTTTTAGCCCAGGCCCAACCGGCATCTCCACCCCACAGGAGCCAAGCAATATAGCCAGCAGAATCAACACCCCATCCTTCGCCCTTTTTATCAACTTCATGGCGGGCAAAGAAGGAAACCATTTTGTTAATTACTTTGGGGGTCATCTCCTTGCCGCCAACAATGTCCCTAGCCCTTCCAAGACCAACAGCGGTTCCGCCCCTGCCATACTTCTCACGCAACTTCAGGCCTTTTTGAGCAGCACTACGAACCTGCTTTGGAGGGTGGAATTCAATGTGGTCGTAATCCCCTTTTACATCTTCTTGCAGGTTTTCGGCAATTGGTTGGTCGGGTTCCGGCGGCTTCTGCAAATCCTTGTCCACACCTGTTGGCAATTCCTTAACCGGTTTCAATCCACCGGCAGCTTTGGGAGAAGGCTTATTGATGGCTTCAAGTTCCTCTGGGAAAATCTCGCCCAGGTTTTCTTCCGGCATCAATGGGAACGCCGCTTTTGCAATGGCTTTTCCAACGGAAACAGGAATCTGACCTGTGGCAACCCGCATGACGATTGCCGTTAGGTTTTCAATCTGTAGACCGTTTAGCGCAGAATCAGACATTTGCGTTCCATCATCCTCACCCGGAACAATTTCTTCAGCCAGCTTTTCTTGCATCTGATCGATGTTGTGCTGCTCTTGCTCAAAGTCCAAGCCACGCTCTTGGGCAATAGTCTGAACAGACTTCACACCCAAGTTGTAGTAGATTTGATCGGCTTGGGAATCGGCAATCTTGTCACGGGCCTCCACTCCTGGAGGAGTCACAATCAAATCGATGTTCTCAAGAATGTTGATGGGCAACTCTCCCATTTGGGCAGCGTGACGAATTGCCTCGTACACAACCTTGGTGAACGCCCTCTTGTAGTATGATTGAAGCCTTACGCAGTTGCGAAGGAATGGTGATTCGGCAGTAAGTGAGGAGGCATAATTTGCGCCAGACACATTGGCAGATGACAACCACTCTGGTGCGTTATGTCGGTTGCCAGCCGAGCGTAGAAGGGCTTGGAAGATATCTAGGTGGTCTTTTGCAGAATCCGCACCAGGAGGCTTCACATAGTTCATTCCCTTTGGAATATCGAGGAATGTTCCAGGTTCAATCCGTTGATAATCAGTTGCCCGTCCAGTAGGAACCTGGGCCACAGAGTAATCAATGTTCTCTTCTACGAACGCTTCCACTTGTGCATGGGAAGCGGCATCGTGTTGACGCACGGCAGCAATAGCCGATTGAACCGATGCACCCTCACCGAGGTTTCGGCGCAACTTCGATGCGATATTAAATGTTTCAAGGGTTTCGTAGCTGAAATCGGATAGACCCCGCTTGATGGCGCGCGGGACATTGCATTTGATATGAACGATCCGGTCAGATGCGACAATTTCTCCCTGCGGAGTTTCTTTTGTATTATCGTGTTCCAAGTCTTCGCCCTTGGGGGCAAAATAATTTACATGGTAATTCATGATGTTGAATACATCATCTGGATCAGTCTCAATCCCGTAGGACCAGTTGGAGAAATCCTCTCCAGGTGGCTGAATGATCTGTTCCGGCTCAATGGTCCGTATCAGCATTCTGCCAGATGGCTGGGGAAATAGTCTCAGGAAGCATTCGCCATCCGTTCTAGATCGGGTGAAGATTTCCTGTTCAAAGGTTTCCCATTCGTTTTCGTACATGAATCGATCAACGATCCGTTGCACGGCAGCAATGGTGCTATCGTCAATGTCGGAATCGTTCTTTGGCCCAATTCGGTAGTTATAGCCCGCTCCAATGACATAGGAGCAAAGACCATTTAGGAGGCCTAGGGCATTTGGACTGGTGGTGGCGACAAGTCTAGCTTGGGCGCGGATAACGCTGAGTTGCTGCTCGGAATACCAGAATGGGAAGTTTGATCCGTATCGACGGTCTTGGGGGTTTGAGATGGGGTAAGCAAAAACCCCGCCATCCCTAAAACGATCCAGTAGATCGATGTAATTAGCAAGCCAGAAATCACTTGTGAGAGTCGATTCCCGTAGGGGTCTTTTGACTTTTTTGCCGTGTTCCGGCGAAACAGGTGCATTGGCTTTTCCAGGAACGAGGAAGTCGATGATTTGTCGCCATACGCTCATGCGATGATTCTCCTGGAAACCCTTGTACGGCGATTATTCCAAATTCCAATCATTGCCCTCAATGCCATTTCCAAGGCATCTGGACCATCATCGAATTTCCCAAGAGGAAACTCACGCAGCTGTGCAACAAGGAGCCTGGAACCCTCTGATCTCCTAAATCGGATGTTCCTGTTGGCGAGATAAGGTCCGAGTCTCCTGATTCGCACATCCTTATTGATGGTATTATAAAGTTGGATGATTGGAATATCAGTTCCCTGATTTTGACACTCTGTAAGTATTTGTTTTGCAAGAAGATGCTGGAACTGATTTGTTTCTACTATCAGGGCATCCGGCTCAAAATCCATTGCTTCTGCCACAAATTTGTTTACCAGTTTCTCTGAATCAATCTTCACCATAGTTGCATCACAATAAAGAATTCCCTTTGTGTCACGGGATAGTCGGACTATTGCGGAATAGTCACCATGCCTTGAATCCCGGCCTTTTGATGGATCAACTGCTAGTGTTTTTATCTTTGTTTCGCAATCTTTTGGGAAATCGTCTACCCAGATATGCTCTCCAAAGTGAGAATTGGGCCATTCCGCACCTTCTTGGTCTACGAATTCTCCGTCGAGTTCCTGGGATGCTTGCCGGTCAGAATATTGCTGGGAAACCGCCCCAACGAATTCACGGGCCAGGAATGGATTCTGGGAAGTTTTGGAACGGAACAGGGCTGTATTGTCTCGTTCGCCTTTTCCGAATACCGAGTAGGTCCAATGGCCCATGCCTTTAGGGGTAAAGGTTGCAGTCAGGAAACCCATTCGACCACCTTCTCGAAGGCGGCCAATGCAGATGCTGAACACTTCTTCGGACATAAGCGAGGCTTCATCCATCCAAATGCCAGACAAGTTAGGTCCGCGCAATCGGTCAGGGTCGTCACCAGAACGGAAGATAATTTCGGAACCATTTGAAAGGACAAGCCGAGGAGGCTGTTTCCACTTTTCCTTGGTGATTTCCAGTTCATCGGCAAGCTGATAGATGGTTCGCATCGTTGCGTCTTGGAGGATGGTGTATGTAGGAGATATCACCATGTATAGGCGACCCTTGCCGTCCTCGCTCATGGCTCGGCGCAATAGGTCGTACGCTCCAACATAGGATTTGCCAGAACCGATCCCGCCTACGAAACCACGGTAGAGTGCCTGGGAATGGTGGAAATCGAATTGAATCTGATGCAGACGCATCGTCTTGGTGATGGTCTTCAACTCGCCCTTCTTGGACGGTTTGAATTCCTCGTCAGGATCAATCCCCGCCGGTTTCCGCCCCATCGTTAAAGCTCTCCGGTAGTTTCGGCTTATAACCTATATTTTGCGATGTGACGCTAATCAGGACTTCAGGGGCCGAATGGGCATCCACGATCTCTTCGACCACCTGGAGGCGAACCTGATTGACGGAATGGATCTCTTGGCGTTCGACATAGCCTCGATCCCGGCCCAGAGTTTTGAGCATTAACTGGATTGCCCATTGTTCGCCATTGTCTACAGCCTCCATCAGCTTGGTTTCCGCCTTGTCCAGCATCTTACCACGCTGGTCCTTGGCAACCGATTCCAGTTCAGGGTCGTTCGCAATACGGTAGGCTAGGGCTGATTTGGTTACGCCCAGATGTTCGGCGGCTAAGTAGTACAGTCCACGGCAACGGCGGATTGAGGCGATTATTTCTTCGTTTGTCAGCTTGGTGATGGCGGCTTGGGGTTTCTTACTGTCCAAGATGGAAAGACCTTCGCCAGTTTCCATTCCAGCTAGCTTTTGCAGTTTACCTGATTGCTTGTTGTTTGCCATAAAAATTGTTCCCAAAAATTTGGATTCTCCATTTGGGAGTTTACGAATCGTATAAGACCGGGGTGGGTCTGTCAATTTCCCTATTGGTGGTAGGGATATATAAATATATCTTAGGGTTTAATTGTTCTGAAAAAAATTTTGATAGAGGATAGATTGAGTGTTAAAATAGGAAAGTAGTAAAAAATGGTTCACAAATTTGTGGGGTGAAATACCCCCCTTACGCGATATTTGATGATTTCCTATCTCAAATGTCGTTTTTTCAATGTTTATCATTTTAGTGATGATTGACCCTGGAAGTCTCAATTGTAAAGCGAATATTAAAGACCTGGTTGGGGTGTTATTTGTCCCTGGCAATCAATAATCAGTCAAATAAAAATAATAATGAACTAACCTGGAGCATACCCAATTAGCTATTCGTTGGTGGTGGTGGTGGTGGTTGCTTGTCCTGGTAGCCTATCGTCTGGCCCATGCTAGCCTATGGTTGGTTGGTTGGTTGAATGGTCTGCCATAAGCCAACAAACAAGCCCCTAGTTTTTAGGCTAGGGGCTTGGATGAGTTTAAATGGTACGAATTGGTGCTTTGTCAATTATTCTCGCATGGAAAAGGTTCTATTTTCATCCTCTTGACAATCTTCGCACAAGCCGTTTTCATCCTCGTTTTCGAGGATTATTCCACAATCAAGACAATATGGTCCCCTGCTTTCAATATTCTTGACGATATCGTCTAAATTATCGGTTTCAATAATTGCTATATCGTCACCACAATCGTATACCAAAGTAAGGCAATATTTTTTTGAAAATCCGGTTTCGGTTTCTCTCAATTCAAGATTATCCCAATTAATCCAGATTCGTAAATCTGCCCGCTCGAATTTAGGGCAACCATCATTACCCAGCTGCAATCAATAAACCCTAGACTGTTCAAGATTTTTTCTTCGGATTGTAGATTAAACCCGTTGAATTGA
>Ga0114975_10003780_pt1 | contig 10014 bp, 4 predicted proteins | sample S_130626_EF_Meta_FD_87031 | JGI IMG/M metagenome (GOLD analysis project Ga0114975, IMG submission 87031) | Freshwater microbial communities from Lake Simoncouche, Canada to study carbon cycling - S_130626_EF_MetaG | ecosystem: Environmental > Aquatic > Freshwater > Lake | place: Lake...
TTATTTTAAAGTCTGTTAACAAAATTTTACAGGCTTTGTTCCGTTACTTAAAAGAGCTTTTTGTTTTGAAAAAATCAAACTTACAAACCAATCGAATACAAAAAATTAGACTTAAGTCTAATTTTTTGTATCATAAAATTCCCTATATGAAATTTATTTCTGTTGTTGAGAATAGTGCCAGACACATAGAAATTATTACAAAACACCTTCAAGAAAACCCCAACTATACCATACTGTCAATAGCTACTAATGGCTTTGAATTTTTAGAGTTTTGCTATAGCAATAAACAGCTACCCGATATAGCATTGGTTGATGTTGAAATGAATATAATGGACGGTGTTACCTTGGTTGATTTTTTACATCAATTTTACCCCAGCATAAAATGTATTGCAGTAACAAGTCATACCCACAAAGAAATGGTGGAAGATATGATGGCATGTGGTGCAATGGGCATTGTATTTAAGTTTTTTACTATTGATGCAACACTTGCCACACCTGAAATCTATGGTTTGCAGCACAAATTTGAATCGTTGGACAAGGCTATTGAAACTGCTATGGCTAATGCGTTTTATTTGGATAAATTAATTGAGAAAGACTTAGGACAAACATTGGCATTTTTAAATCGTGAACAGCTATTGCAACAATGCCAGCAACAAAGAAAAGCCAATGCTGTTTTTAACCTCACAGAACGGGAGTATGAAATTGCACAACTGTGTGCAGGCACCAATGCACGGCTGGATGATATTGCCAATATGCTGTGTGTAAGTGTACAAAGTTTAAAACTGATTTTGGCAGGTGTATACAAAAAAGTAAATGTTACAGATCGTAATGGCTTAGTGTTTTTATGCAACCGAAAAGGCATTGTTAAAAACGCCAGAAATATTGTGGGTAAAGAGAAAATGTAGGTTTCTCTTAACTGAAGAAAGTTGCAGCAAACTGACATTTACTAGTTAAAATTATCAAAAGTAAAAACTTTTGATAATCTGTTAATTCCTATAAAATTCCAATTAAACAAATAAATTTTAGAAATTATTCATTGCTAGCTTCTAAGCTCTCGTAGCTTGAATTATACCAATCTTAATAACCTTATTTATTTTTCGTTATTGATTCTTTTATTTCATAATTAGTACTATCATTTAAATGAATTATTGTTCCGTTTTAAATCTTATAATACTTACCTGATGGCACACTTAGGCATAAAAAGAATTTAAAACAACCCCACCAAGTGCACATTCCTCCTGAACACTTAAATACGTTAATACTATCTTATTAATCTTATTTTTACTTTGAACTCACACAGTTGTAATTTTTTTGCAAAACTTTTAACTACTGAGAGTTCTACTTTATTTAGAAACTCCGAAATAATTTTAATCAATTACTTATCAACAAAAAAAATAAGCTCCACAGAAAAGCTTCTATTTGTAACAATACCACAATTAAATAAAGCAGTTTTAATCATAATCAAGAAACTCACTTGTTAATGATAATGCAGTAAACTCACTTGCTAGTAAATTGTTAGAACATCGATTTTATGAGGTCTAATATAGCTAGTACCCTGACTACTTTTTAAAAACAAACAATTGCTGAAACACATCTGTTTTAACAATTAAATTAATCCGTTAAAGTATTTTATTATTTTTTGATATTCATTTTTTGAGTATTGACAATCTTAGAATATGCTAATTTTTTTTAACAAATAAATTCCCCTAAATGAAACAAAAATTAACCTGCATTGCAGTTATTCTCGTATTTTCTTCAATTTCACAAAAATGCTTCACTCAATCTCCCTCTTTAAATTCGTTAGTAAATTTTGTGGTCTTTTCTTCTATAGGAGCACTTACTAATTCAGGAGCATCCCAACTTAATGGCGATATTGGTACAAATGCTGGTGCTATTACTGGCTTTCTTGGTAGTGTCAATGGCACTATTTATAGTGTTAATGCTACTACAACACAAGCTGCTGCAGATTTAACAAATTTGTATAATCAACTGAATGCAGCTACACCAACTTCTTTTCCAACTGCTTCAATTGGAAATGGGGATGAGTTTACAGCTGGTGTTTATAAAATAAGCAGTGTCTTAGCAATATCTGGTAACCTTACATTAAATGCTCAAGGTAATGCTAATGCAATATTTATTTTTCAAAATACTGGTGCATTAAATGCAACTGCTGGAACAAAAATAATTTTAATTAATGGTGCTAAAGCTAGTAATGTTTTTTGGGTCCCAGAAGGTGCTGTTACTATTGGAGCACAATCTTTTATAAGGGGCACAATACTTGCCCACAATGGTGCTATTACAATGAATTCACATGATACACTTGAAGGAAGACTTTTTTCAACAGCAGGAGCTATTACAATCGATATAGCAATGATTGCAACAAACGTTAGTGGTTCAGTTACCGGTGGTGGTTCAGGTGGTACTGAAAGTAAAACATTAGGCGATGTATTAGCAGTTCGTTTGTATGGCAATGCAATTAATAGTTTATCAATGACAGGAATTAATCTAATAAACTTCACACACAGTGGGGTGATAGTAGATGGAGTAAACAGTTTAGCATTAGCAGATTTGGTACCAGCAACAGTAGTAAATACAGATGCCGCTTATGTTACAACACCAAGTGATTTAGTAAATTTTACCAATGCAGTAGAAGTATTAGCAGTAGATTATAGTAAAGGAAATAGTACAAAAGCAGTAGCATTTGGAACAAAAACTTTGGGAAATGTTTACTCTCATACAAAACCTATTTGCGACAGATTAAAAGGAGCAGAATTGATGGAAGTGAAGAACATTACTGTTAATGGCTTTAACTTGGTAGCTTTTAAACTTCGTCAAAGAACAGGAGAAACTGAATATGCTATTAACTTAAGTGCTGGAACAGCTGCAAATCGCAATAGCATTAGCTTACAAAGCAATTGGCTTACAGATAGCTATCAACAAGATGAAAAGTTATATAACTTCCAATTGTGGGCTGTGAGTTATGAAATGGTAACAGCAATGGCTACAGACATTATCGCTAAACTACAATTAAATGGAACTGTAAATACCGTAACAATTGCTGACTTGCCAAAAGCATATATTAGCAAAGGAAGCAGAGTTGGAACAAACTTAACAATAACTGTTAAAAATAATACTGCAAACACAAGTGGATATTTTGAGTTTAAAGAAAAAGCTAACGAAGTAATGAGTGATGCTCAAATTATAACTCGACAAATTCCATTTACTGTAAATGCCAATGGAACAAGCAACGTTACTGTTCCTGTGAGTGATAGTTATGAAGGCAATATTTATGTTTACTTAAACAACAAATTAACAGACTTAGTTTATTTAAGCGATGGTACTTGGTCTTTAAATTATAATAAACAAACTACTTCAATAAGCAAGTTTGATATAACCAACGAAAGCAATGTTACTACGAATAGCAATGAACTAAGAATGTTCCGTAACGTAGCAGTAACAGGTGTTTCAAAAGATTATATCACTATTTATAAAACAATGATGAGTGGTGGACTAGAGCAAAATATATCTGCATTTAAATCACTATTGTTTACTGCAAATACAACAGGAACGGACAGTGTAACAGTAATATTGGTGAAGAAATCAATTATAGATTGGAAGAACCAATACACATACACAATGGAATTGGATGGTGATAAAGAATATGGTATTTATTTAAACCAGTTCACGTCAAAATCAAATAGCAGTAATATTGATGCAAATGATATAACAGCAGTAAACTTCAGCTTCAACAACAGCACAGGAGTACCCAAAAATATGAACATTAGCTTAAGCAAAGCAAGATTTGCTTCAGCATCAATTGCAACAGATATTAGTGTAAATACAATTGGAATCTATCCAAATCCAACAATAGGTAAATTCACTACAAGTTTCACAAGTACAAACAACCAATCATTGGTATTGAAAGTTACAGAAGCTGCAACAGGTAGGGTTGTTAAAACACAATTTATCAATGCAACTAAAGGTTCGAACCAAGTAGCAGTTGACCATAACTTAGCAAGTGGTTTATACATAGTTACTCTCGAAGGTGACAATGTGAAACTTAGAGTTGCTAAATTGATTATTGGTAAAAAATATTAAATAAAAAACATAGATCTTAAGCCAAAACAAACGAAAAAGGAAGCGTTGCAACTATTCGTTTCACAACACCCATCAACGTACTATTCAATGCCAGTAAGGTTTTGGGAACTTCAGATAATAAACAAGAGGTCGCAACGACCTCTTGTTTATTATGGCTCGCTTAACATACCTTCAAGGTCTTTGTGCTATTGCCCCTGTGCAAGACTATAAGCTTTGCTACCATGCCACATATTCAATAACTCCAGGCTACAAACTTTAAAATCTTTGCTCAAGCTGCTGTATAAATTAATGATATCTTGTTGGCTGAGTGCCCTGTTGTTGATGCTTTCAAAACGACAACGATACTGATTTACAAGATTTGTAAAAACGCTTCCTGTTGGCCAAACCTGTGTACCTCTATTGCTGATGGTAACCAAATTAAATATATTTTTTCCGTGTGCTAAACACTTTTCAGCCACGCTATTGGGCTGCTCATTACTTTCTATAAACATATCAACTCCTACAATTTTTTCTTGCTCAGTTTCTACAGATTCCAACATTGGATTTTTATCAAGCTTATAAACGGTGCAAGTATTTGCAATATCATCTGTATCTGGTTTAGGATTATGTGTTGGTTTTTTGCCAAAATTATTAATGATGGCTTGTGCAAACTCTGTTGTTCCTATAGGTGCGGTTTGTTTGTTGCCAAAGTCGCCAGTATGCACACCACTTTCCAAAGTATATAAAAGAGCATTCTCAATGTTGGCAGCAATTTCCATTAATCCAAGATGTTGTAACATTCCAATGCCACTAAGTAATAATGCAGTTGGGTTAGCCAAATTTTTACCAGCAATATCGGGTGCTGTGCCGTGTACTGCTTCAAAAATAGAAATGTGATCGCCAATATTTGCAGATGGTGCAAATCCAAGTCCACCAACCAATCCAGCACATAAATCACTTACAATATCGCCTTGTAAATTAGTTAATACCACCACATCAAAAGTATCGGGGCGAGTAACCAATTTCATACATAAATCATCTACAATAATATCATCAGCTTTTAATGTTGGATATGCTTTGGCCACTTTATAAAATACTTCAAGAAATAATCCATCAGTAATTTTCATAATATTGGCTTTGTGCCCACAAGTAATGCGTTTAGCACCTTTCTTTTTAGCCATTTCAAATGCATATCGAATTACTTGCATGCTACCAGGTCGAGTGATAAACCTGCGGCTTAAAGCCACATCGTGTGTTAGCATGTGCTCAATGCCACCATACGTATCTTCAATATTTTCTCTAACAATTGTTATATCAATAGGGATACCTGCTTTGCTAAAAACTGTATCTACACCGTGCAGTGTTTGAAATGTTCTTTTGTTGGCATAAGTGTTCCAAGTTTTGCGGGCAGTAACATTAATACTTTTAACGCCTTTGCCTTTAGGAGTTTCCATTGGTCCCTTAAATAATACGCCTAAAGATTCTATTGTTTCTTGTGCTTCGGGTGTCATTCCATTGCTGAAACCTTTGTCAAAAACCCACTTGCCCATTTCTACTATATCATATTTTAAAGGAACATTTGCTGCATTAAAAATATGTAAAACAGCATCCATAATTTCTGGGCCTATTCCATCGCCTTTAGCTACTGCAATCGTTATCATTTTAATTAAAATTTAGTGCAAAGAAAACCTGATTTTACATATTTAGTTTTTAAAATTAAAAATTTAATATATCAAGATGCCCCACTATAAAGTGAGGCATTTGATAAAACTAAAACTAACAAACATGATATTAATTTCCACCAAAGCCGCCACCACCTTTCACACGATTGCTTTCATCCTCAACACCTGTTTTTCTTTGACGTGCTGCTTTAACTGTATTTTTTCCAAAACGATAGCTAAAATTTAATTTAAGTTGCTGACTTTCCCATCTAAATTGTCCAACCAAATATTGTCCAACAAAATTGCTTGTACCCCTCCATCTCATTGTGTTAAAAATATCACTTACAGATACTTTAATATTTCCTTTGCCTTGCATTATTTGTTTACTTAGTCCTAAATCAACAAAGCCCATTGCTTTTGATTCAAAAGTTCCTTCTTGTATTGAAGGGGTGCTTAACCAACTACTTATTTCTGATTTGTAACCTTTACCTAAATTAAAGCTGTGTTGCATATATAAATTAGCAGATGTTACTTCCAAACTTATATTCCTATTTGCACCTCCAACATTTTCTGCTTGATATTTTGAATAAAATGCATTTAAACTAAAGTATGCATTATAAATACCTTTTTGAAAAGGGTAGCTAATGCTCAAATTAAAAATATCTTGTGTGGCTAAATTTTTATTAGTCATATAGCTTTTAGACTTTTCAGTAGTATCTATTATTTGTGCAAACATATCTTTAATATGACTGTAGCTTAAGCTAGTTGTAAGGGTGTATTTATAGGTATTTGAAACGCTAAAGATGTTGGTATATTGAGGTGTTAAATTGGTATTACCCTTTTGATAAGTGTATTCATCCAATTTAAATTCAAATGGATTTAATTGTTGGTATGCAGGCCTATCAATTCTTCTGCTATAACTTAAACTCCATTGATTCATTGGATTTTTGTTGAATGATAAACTAGCACTAGGAAAAAAATCGGTGTATTTTCTTTCAAAAGTTGTATCATAATTTTTCCAACCACTACCATCATTTTTTTGTGCTATTGTATTGCCAGTAACATTACTATTTTCAATCCTTAAACCAATTTGAAACATAACACCTTTATATTGCTTATTAAAGCTTACATATCCAGCATTAATTTGTTCTTTATAGATGAATTGATTGCTGCGTGATGTATCTAGTGTTTTTGTGTCATCTGCAATTTTTTGTACATCATAACGCTGAAAATCGTTGCTGGTTTTAACGTTTGATATTTTAATACCAGTCTCTAATTTGCCACCTGCAAATTTTTGTTCATAGTCTAATTTGCCATTCAATATGTCAATAATACTTGGACTAATCATTCTGTAGATAATGGTGTTAGTGATTGTATTACTTGCATTTTTATAATAGTTAGGTTGTAGCTGATTATTGTTATTATCAAATCTGCCATAGTTAGCATCAATATTTAACTCATTACCACTGGTATCAGTATGTTTATAGTTGCCATTAATATTGATATTATTGTTTTTTGAGGTAGATGAATTATCTGCAACTAATGTTCTAATAAAATCATAAGCACCATTTTTAATATAATGTAGTGGTGTTGTTACATTATTGGTCATATCAGTATTGCTAAAATTTCCATCAACAATAAGTCCAAACGTATTATGTTTATTAGCATAATAATCTGCACCTGCTTTAAAAGTGTGTGAAGTGCTTATTGGATTCATATTTCCGTTTTGGTCAAATGCAGAATCTAGCAATTCTCTGTAAATAGATAATGAATTTATGTTCTTGCTATGGTTGTAATTATAGTTGCCAAATAGGTTTAATTTTTTATTACGATTGTTTAAACTTAAGCCTGCATTGTATTTTGAATAAACACCAATAGCATAGCCTGCATTTGCACTACCATTTGTTCCAAATGCTTTGTTCTTTTTTAAACGAATGTTTATAATTCCCGCATTTCCAGCAGCATCATATTTTGCACTTGGATTTGTGATCAGTTCTATTGCTTCTATATTGCTGCTTTGCATAGATTTTAGATAATTTGCTAAATCTTTTCCAGATAAAGGAGATGGTCTGCCATCAATATAAACTTGCACACCATTTTTTCCACTTAATTGTAAATTATCATCTTTATCAATCATTACTCCTGGTGATTTTCTCAATAACTCAAATGCATCTGAACCAACTGCATTAATGCTTGCTTCAACATTAAAAATTGTTTTATCAGCTTTAACTTCAATCATTGGCTTTTTACTGGTTACGGTTACTTCTCCTAATTGTTTAATAGCTTTTTTTAATGTTATAGATGGAATAATAACCGCACTTGAATTTACTTCAAAAAAAGTGGAGCTTGCTTTTGCAAAACCAACACTAGCAACTGTTACAAAGTATTTGCCATTAGCTACATTGTTAAAAATGTATTTGCCATCGCTACCAGAAACTGAAATTTTTGATATAGTAGAATCCTTTGCTTTATGTAAAGTAACTGAAGCTGCTGAAACAGGCTTGTTAGTTTCATCGTTTAATGTTCCAGAGATGGACTGAGCATTGCTGAAAGTTGCAAACATCAATAATCCAAGGGTAATAAATATTCTCATAATTTTAATTTCTATTGTTTGCAAAAATGTTGGGTTTATTGCAACCAGCAATTTTATTATTAGACAAGTGGAGGGAAAAGGTTTTAAATGGTTGTAGCAAATGAACTTAACGTTAAATCTTGCTATGTTTGCATTATACTTATTTTCCTAAGATATTATGAATAAAACAGCTTCTTCATTCATCGCAAAAAGCACTATAAAAGCCGCCGATTTAAACCATCGCCGTAAAATTAATTTCAATATTGGAAAGTATAATGCTGTTGTGCCTCAAGGGAAAGCACAATTTAATGATGTGATGAGTGCAAGAGAAATGGCAAAAAATATTAAGTATAAAGCCATTGAAAATCTTGATAAATATTTAGAACAATTCGAAAAGAATATTACAAACAGGGGTGCCAAAGTAATTTGGGCAAATGATAGTAACGATGCACTTGAAGCTATTGGAAAAATTTGTAAGGAGAAAGAATGTAAAACGCTTGTTAAAAGCAAGAGTATGGTTACAGAAGAAATTCATCTAAACCAATACCTTGAGTCTATTGGAATAGAAAGTGTTGAAACAGATTTAGGAGAGTATATTCAACAATTAGATGGAGAAGCACCCTATCATATTGTTACACCCGCAATGCATAAAAGCAAGGAAGATGTTGCCAAACTTTTTGCAGACAAATTGGGTGTTCCAGGGGGGTTATCTCCTGAAGAATTAACACAAGTTGCCAGAAAAAATCTTAGAGAAAAATATGCTGATGCTGAAGTAGGAGTTACTGGTGCTAATTTTATTTTAGCAGATATTGGTGGCATTGCAGTTACAGAAAATGAAGGTAATGGAAGGCTTAGTTGCTCTATGCCAAAAACACATATTGTTATTGTAGGTATAGAAAAAGTACTCCCGTCTGTTAACGATTTAGCATTGTTTTGGCCATTACTTTCAACTTTTGGAACTGGTCAAAAAGTTACAGTTTATAACTCCATCATCTCTGGTCCAAGACAAGTAAATGAAACTGATGGCCCAGAAGATATGTATGTGATTTTATTAGATAATGGAAGAACCAATTTATTGGCAAATCCTAAAAGTAGAGAAGCTTTGTATTGCATACGTTGTGGGGCTTGTTTAAATGCTTGCCCTGTTTATAAAAACATTGGGGGTCACGCTTATGAAACTACTTATAGTGGCCCAATTGGCAGTGTCATTACACCACATTTAAGTGGAATGGAAGAATACAAGCATTTGAGTTATGCCTCATCCTTGTGTGGCAATTGTACTGAGGTGTGTCCTGTTAGAATTAACTTGCACGAATTGCTTTTAGATAATCGCCACGAGGCTGTAAAACAGGGTAGTAGCAGTTTAATGGAACGCATTAGTTGGAAGGTCTGGAAAACGGCTAGTCTTAACCGTAGTATGATGAATATGGGTAATGGTGCTTTGAAGAATAAAGTTGTTAATACTATTTTTAAAGGCTGGACAAGAAACAGAGCCAAACTAGATTTTAGCCCAAAAACATTTAATGAAATGTGGAGAGAGGGTAGTAAAATATAGCGTCTATTGACTTCCATCTGTTTTAAACCAACTAGCATACATCAAATAATTATTAGCAATTCTGTTAATTTCGCCGTTAATCAATTCTTGAGAAATGTTTTTTACTTTTTTTGCAGGAACACCAGCATAAATACTTCCTGCTTCAACAA